>Ga0335075_10000431_pt1 | contig 75360 bp, 67 predicted proteins | sample Lox_Sample_24_FD_206723 | JGI IMG/M metagenome (GOLD analysis project Ga0335075, IMG submission 206723) | Soil microbial communities from Loxahatchee National Wildlife Refuge, Florida, United States - Lox_Sample_2.4 | ecosystem: Environmental > Terrestrial > Soil > Wetlands | place: USA... | reverse complement strand
CAACCCCGCTATCCGCGCTGTCTCCGCACGGCTGCGACGCCTTACCACCACTCCTGTCTCTTCCACCATGACTGCAGTCCATCACACCTCTGCCTGCCACAACAGGTGCGTTGCTCAGACGCTTACGATCAACCAGCGACAGATCTTCAACCTGATCGACGATCAGATTGCAGCCTATAACGCTATCATGCACAAGGTGAATGAACTCACGCGCACAGCACGCAAGTCCATCGTGATCGTGAAAGGGGGACCGGGTACCGGAAAATCGGTGATTGCGCTCGAGGTCATGGGCGAATTGCTGCGCAAGAAAAAGACTGTGTTTCACGCCACCGGGTCAAGTGCTTTCACTAATACATTGCGGAAGATCGTCGGCCCCAGAGCTCGAGGGCTGTTCAAGTTCTTTAACAGCTTCATGACTGCTGAGGCCCAGTCGGTCGACGTTCTGATCTGCGATGAAGCACACCGTATCAGAAGCGTCAGCGCCAACCGCTACACGCGAAAAGAGGAACGATCGGACACGCCTCAAATTGATGAGCTACTTCGCCTGGCAAAGCTGGGAGTGTTCTTTATAGACGAATATCAAATCGTGAGGCCTGCTGAGATTGGAAGTGTTGCACTGATTCGAGAGGCTGCAGCGCGAGCTGGGATCGCGGAAAACGACATGTCTGAATTTGAGCTGACCACTCAATTCAGGTGTTCGGGGTCTGACGCTTATTTGCAATGGCTCGACAGGACACTCCAGATTCGGGACTCGGACATCAACGCATTCGATACCAAAATGAAATTCGAGATCTTCGATGATCCTGAATCGATGATGAGCGCAATCCGGATTCACAACACTGAGAAAAAGAATTCAGCCCGAATTGTCGCTGGTTTTTGTTGGCCCTGGAGCAATCCGAATCCTGACGGTTCCCTCGTGAATGACGTGCGAATTGGCGATTTCGCCATGCCATGGGAAAAGAAGAATGAATTCTGGAAGTGGGCCTCGGACGATTCCGGAATGGAGCAAGTCGGAACGGTTTACACAGCCCAGGGCTTCGAGTTCGACTACATCGGGGTGATCGTTGGCAACGATATGACATTCGATCAAGCGGCGATGGAATGGCGCGCGGTTCCAGCAAATTCACGCGATACCGCGGTAAAAAGAGGAAATACCGAGCTCACGCGGCACCTGAAGAACGTTTATCGAGTCTTGCTGTCTCGAGCACACAAAGGGGTGTACGTTTACTTTATGGATAAAGGCGCTGAAAAGAGATTCAGAGATTCTCTGGCCGAGGTCGGAACGGCAGGCGAGCTAAAGACCCTATAGCCGATCGTATTTTGTCGCATTTCCCTTGGCCTTATTGACAGGATATTTCGCTCTGTTCTGCGCAATTTTTGAAATGACCGCTTGCGAAACATCAATGTTCGTCGCGTTCGCGAAATTCAACAGGAAGCACATGACGTCAGAGAGTTCATTTTCGACCGCATGTCGGAACTGATCATCGGAGCTCAGGAGTTCCGCAACCTGCTGAGATGTCTTCCAGAGAAACAACTCGAGAAGTTCGGCAGCTTCAATGGAAACCGCTTCCGCCAGATTCTTCGGGTCGTGGAACTGCTTCCAATCACGCTCGTCACGAAATCGAAGGAGCGTGTCCTTCAATTGTGCAATAGTTGTTGTCGAATCTGAGTTCATAGCTCTCATTATGTCCCCTGTACCCCCTTCCCGGTCCCGCCCCACGAGATCAAATCGGGGATAATCCCAGAAAACGGATTTCATCGGCTTCTGATTCTGCAAGGAGAAATGGCTATACGGCTTTTGCGCAGGGAACTTTATGATCTGGTGTGGTCGCAGCCGCTGCGTACCCTTTCCGAGCGCTTCGGAATCTCTGATGTTGCCCTGAGAAAATGCTGCCAGCGATCCGCGATTCCTACTCCGGAGCGCGGTTACTGGGCACGCAAGGATGCCGGGAAAGAAACGTTCGTCACGGCGCTTCCCGAACGCCCGCCCGCCATGGAACACGAAGTTGTGGAATCCGGTCGAAGGTGAACGCGATTCCGTTGTGAAGCCGAACACGATTCCGTTGAGATCCCGAACAGCATTCCGGTCTGAAGGCGAACAGCGTTCCGGTGGGAAGGCGAACAGTTTTTGTGGGCTGCCGGAAAGGTGTTCGGTTTGGAGCGGAATGTTTTCCACAGGCGAATGGGCAGGAAGGGCAGCGGGGCTGGACAATAACCCGGCATTGAAACTCCATTTCCAGGGAGAACAGGGTGCCGGCAAGGAGATTGTCCATGCGGAAGATCAGGGAAGTGCTGCGGTTGCGGTTCGAACTGGGGTTGGGGCAGCGGCAGATCGCGCGCAGCTGCGGGATGGGGCTGAGCACAGTCCATGACTATTTGGAGCGAGCGGGGGCGGCTGGGATGGGCTGGCCGTTGCCGGAAGGTCTGAGCGAAGAGGAACTGGAAGGCAGGCTGTTTGGGAAACAGGAGGTGGTGGCACGGGCAGAGCCGAGGCGACCGCAGCCGGACTGGAAAGCGATGCACGAGCAGCTGCAGCAGCATCGCCATCTGACCCTGCAGTTGCTGTGGCAGGAATACCGGCAGGCCGATCCGGGTGGCTATGGCTACAGTTGGTTCTGTGAGCTCTATCAGCAGTGGCGGCGACATCTGGATGTGGTGCTGCGGCAGGAGCACAAGGCCGGCGAGAAGATGTTCGTGGACTGGGCGGGGGCGACCATCCCGGTCTATGAAGCCGGTACGGGTGAGGCGGGGGCTGCCTCATTGTTTATTTCCGTGCTGGGCGCCAGTTCCTACACCTACGCGGAAGCGACTCCCGATCAGCAGCTGGAAGCCTGGCTTCAGGCCCACATCCACGCCCTGGAGTTTTTCGGTGGCGTACCGACTCTGGCAGTACCCGACAACACGAAAACGGCGGTAACCCGCGCCTGCCGCTACGATCCGGATCTCAATCCCACCTATCAGGAGTTTGCGGTGCACTACGGGATGGGTGTGGTGCCGGCGCGGCCCTACAAACCACGAGACAAGGCGAAGGCGGAAAATGCCGTGCAGGTCGTGGAGCGCTGGGTCATAGCCGCTTTGCGGAACCGGAAGTTCTTCAGCTTATCGGAGCTCAACCAGGCGATTCGCGAGTTGCTGGTGCGACTCAATGAGCGGCCATTCCGCAAGCGGGAAGGTTCGCGGGCCAGCCTGTTTCGCACTCTGGAAAAGCCCGCTCTGGCGCCGCTGCCTGCCGAGCGATTCGATATGAGCCAGTGGGCGCGAGCCACGGTGAACATCGACTACCACATCGCTTTCGACAGTAACTTCTACAGTGTGCCCTACACCCTGGTGCAGCAAGTCGTGGAAGTCCGCTCCACGCCGACGACCGTGGAGATTTTTCATCGCGGCCAGCGCGTGGCTTCTCACGTGCGCAGTCGCGAGCACGGCAAGGCGATTACCCAGCATGAGCACCGTCCCCGAAGCCATCAGGCGCATCTGGAGTGGACACCTTCGCGTATGGTGAACTGGGCGCGCACCATCGGCCCTCACACGGCCGAATTATTCGAGCGCATCCTGAGCGAAAAGCCGTATCCGGAAATGGGTTATCGTTCCTGTCTCGGCATTATTCGTCTGGCACAGCAGTACTCCGCGCAGCGCATGGAAGCGGCTGCGGAACGGGCGATCTTCACCGGGGCCTGTCGCTATCAGAGCGTGAAGTCGATCTTAAGGAACTCGCTGGACGCGCTTCCCCTGTCTCCGCCACCAGCCGGCCCTCCTCCCATCAGGCATGACAACCTCCGTGGTGCCGACTACTTCACCCAGGGAGGACCGCGCTCATGCTGAACCAGCCCATGATCGAAAAACTGCTGGCCATGCGGCTGCAGGGCATGGTCGAGGCGCTGAAGGAGCAGGAACAGGATCGCGCCGCGGGTGAGCTGAGCTTCCTGGAACGCTTTGCGCTGCTGGTCGATCAGCAATGGAGCTGGCGCGAGAACCAGGCGCTGGCCCGGAGACTGAAAGCAGCCAGAGTGAAGGGATCAGCCTGTGTGGAGGACATCGACTATCGCGCTGCCCGGGGACTGGACAAAGCCGTGATGCGCGCCCTGGCCAGAGACTCTGCCTGGGTGCGCAGCCACGAGAACATTTTCGTAATCGGACCGTGCGGGGTAGGCAAGAGCTTCCTTGCCGCGGCGCTGGCCCAGAAAGCCTGTCGCGATGGCTACTCCGCACTTTATCTGCGCGCTGCTGCCTTGTCGCGCGAACTGGCCCTGGCTCGCGCCGATGGCAGCCTGCGCCACTTCCTCGCACGACTCGCTCGCATCGATGTTCTGGTGATCGATGACTGGGCCATGGCTCCGCTGAACGAAGCCGAGCGACGCGAAATGTGGGAAATCTGCGAGGATCGCTACCAGGCTCGCTCCACCATCCTCACTTCCCAGCTGCCGGTCTCCCGCTGGCACGAGCAGATCGGCGATCCCACCATCGCCGACGGCATCCTCGACCGCCTCGTGCACAATGCTCATCGCATCGAAATGCGCGGAGAATCCATGCGCAGAAAACAGACCCCGCCAGGCGAAGAGAACAAACAATAAATCTCTTCTGCATTAAGGGGGGCAGGGGATAAAGGGGCTCGCCGCCCCTTTCCCCTGCACCCCAAATCCCCGCACAGGCCCCTCCGCTTCGCTCCGGATAACCACCCTCACCAGCACTCGGCTTGACCAAGCCGAACACTATCCTGGACAATTATTTCGCCAGCGTCGCTTCGCTCCGACGGCTGTTCGCCTTCACCGGAACTCCGTTCGCCTTCCCGCTGGAATCACCGTTCACCTTCACCGGAATCCCCACGAAGTTACAGTGGGCGGGGGGAACGACTGGTATGGCCCTCAATGGACCAGAGAAGAACTGCTCGGCCCGTTGCCTCCGCCTCCAGAATTCAACATCTCGCTGGAAACAATTCGGGAAAGGATCGCAACAGCGATTGGGAAAGTTACGGTTCCGCGTGAGGTGCGCGTATGGCACCCAGCGATTCAGCGCCTTCTAAACAACGACGAGGTTCACCGAGAGAAACTTCGCACGGAGCCCTACTACTGGCACAAGCCTCTATTTGAGTCACCTCTCGAAATGCGGCGGCTGCGGTTGCTGAACAGTCTTTTCGTGGCAATTGGCAAGCTCAACGGCAAAGCCTCGCCGGAGAAAGATGCACTAAACGCCACCCTCACCTTCTACAAGCAGCACATCCCGATCATGCTCGGACCGAGCAAGCAGCCTCGGCGTAAGGAGAGTCCCGAACGAGACAAAGACGGACTGACGCTGGCGATTCTTGAGAGTTATCACTCTGAGAAAGAGGTTCAGTCGTGGCGTGATGGCGATGGGTCCAGACTGGAACAACAGATGACAGCGGTTGCTGTGGAAGTTGTACTTCTCGCAGAGGCGAAATATCGAGAATCCGTGCTCTGGCGATATGAATATCGAATCAAGCGCAAAGCCGAACTGGAGGAGGAGGATCGAAGGCGCAAAATCGAAGCCGAGCGGGCCGAACAGGAAAGGATCAAGCGGTTGGAACAGGAGCGCGTTGACGGTCTTCTCAGCGATGCAGCCGCTTTTCAGCGATCAGCAGCAATCCGACAATATGTCCAGGCGATTCATACTAGACACGCTTCTTCACCGGTCGCATCTGATGAAGAGATACAACACTGGAGCGAGTGGGCTTTGGCGCAAGCTGATCGGATTGATCCCGCAGTGAGAGGCAATTTTCTAGTGCGAATGCGACAGGCTCAGCAAGTCGAGAAATGAGCCGACACCTATCCATGGGAGGAAACTGTGATCGAACAAATCAAGAGCGCCGTTCACCACGCAGCGGGGAAAAAACCAGAAGACGGTTGCATTCAGACACACTCCATGCGATGATTCGCGTGCGAGTGTCGAATTAGCCCCGCCCTGGCAGGCGGGGTTTTGCTTTATTTTCGCGGATCTTTATCCGGTAACTCTGTTGCCAGCCGGCGCATGAATCCCCGAGTCGCCGAGATTATTTCCTCTGCGATCTCAGGCGCAAAATCTCCCGGTAGCAGCGCCAGTCTGCCGGAAGCGTGGTCGATCTTGTGCCGCCACGCGGTCATCAAAGAATACGCGACGGCATCCATTTGGCTAATGAACCCGTGGTGTTTAGCTTCCCAGGCATTCCGAGTTTTCGCGTCCAGCCGGCAAATGCGGGTCAGTTCGCGGGTAGTCGCGTTCCATCCGGGCTTGTGATCCTTCACGCGCAGCCACTTTCCGAGATGAATTAGACCGTGTTCGATGACCTGCATGGAGTGAAACACGCTTGCGGGATAACGATGGAGAGCGAAGCACTTATGCATTTCCTCCACATCTCCAATCGCCTCGCCGAACCGACTTCCGATCTCTTCCCACCCCCTCATGGGCTCGCAAAACTGGATGGCTTCGTGGGAGGCGAGATGCAGGAACAACTGCCCTTTAAAGTCATCCTCAAACCGTCTGCGTAGTTCCCGAAGGTTGTCCCGCGCTTCACCGCAGGTGATTCGCATATGCTTTGATTGGCATTCCTCGATGATGCGCCGACACTGCTGGTCGGAGGCATTCAGAGAATATTTAGCGGCCATCGCCTGAAGAATGCCGATTTTCGCGGTGACCGCAAGGGTTATTTCTGGCCTGGCGGGGGTATCGCGATCCTCATCGACCGCCAGCCTTCCAGTGCGCCCAACTCGCTCAGGAACTTTACAATCACTTCCGCGTAGAACTGTTGCATTTTCCTGAGGGACACCACCCCCGTGACTCTCAGTTTTCCAAGGCGGGGAGATTCTGTCACTAGCGAGGATCGGTATTGGGTATTCCATGACAGCGTGATGCTATCGCGGAATTTTGTCAATCAGGCGTCTGACGCACCAAAACCTTTGGTGCGTCAGATATATTTATGCATTGTTTGAAGCCAGAATTCCTGATTTTTTTTTGCCCATCCGAGTGCGCAAATTCTACGAGAGGGCGCACTTTTCCCGGCCCGCGATTCCTTTGAATTCAAGGCAGCAGCCCGACGACAGCCGCGCGCATTTTTGCTGTTGTTTGATCGGTTAATGCTGTTGATCGATCGGGTACGGGAGGCACTTTTCCCGGCCCTTATCCCCCTACCCGCTATTCCATTGAATCCTCTTGCTCTAAGCCGTAAACTTGAGATGCGGCCCTCCAACGGCCCCTTATGCTCCGGCTGACCAAAAAAGCCGATTATGGCCTGATGGCCCTCAAGTATCTCGCTGAGCACCCTGCCGAAGATTCGCTCAGCGCGCGCGACATTGCCCAGGCCTACCACATTCCGCCGCAACTGCTGGCCAAGATCCTGCAGCGCCTGGCGAAGGTGGGGATTCTGCGCTCGCACGCCGGGATGAGCGGGGGCTACTCGCTGCTGAAGCCGCCCCGGGAGATTTCGGCGTTCGAGGTAATCCGCGCCATCGACGGGCCGCTGTTCATCACGTCGTGTGGCGCGATCCAGAGCTCGTGCGACCTGACGGAGAGCTGCACCATCAAAGAGCCACTGGCGCGGGTGAACGACAGCATCTCGGACCTGCTGCGCAACATCAGCATTGCCGACCTGGCCGAGACGCCGGGCGCGGCGCCGCGATCCGCACCAGCGCATGAGCTGGTGACCATCCGAATGTAGCGGCCTGGCCGGCCGGGCAACGCAAAGGAAGCAGGGATGAAGCTGCCCATCTACCTGGACAATCACGCCACCACGGTGCTGGATCCGCGCGTGCTGGAATCGATGATGCCGTATCTGACTGAAACGTACGGCAACGCGGCCAGCCGCAGCCACAGCTTTGGCTGGGCGGCCGAGCAGGCCGTGGAGACAGCGCGGGCGCAGGTGGCCCAGCTGATCGGGGCGGCGGCGAAGGAGATCGTCTTCACCTCGGGCGCGACGGAGAGCAACAATCTCGCGCTGAAGGGCGTGGTGGAAACGGCGCGGCAGAGCCAGCCGGGCCGGACCGTACACATCGTCACGCAGGCGACGGAGCACAAGGCGGTCCTGGATCCATGCGCGTGGCTGGCGAAGCAGGGCTGCCGCGTGACAGTGCTGCCGGTGGGCCGCGATGGGCTCATCGATCTGGACGAGTCGCGGCGCGCGCTGGCCGACGAGCCGGCGACGCTGGTGAGCATCATGTCCGCGAACAACGAAATTGGCACACTTCAGCCGGTGGAGGAGATCGGAGCGCTGTGCCGTGAGCGCGGCGTGCTCTTCCACACGGACGCAGCGCAGGCCGTGGGCAAAGTGCCGATGGACGTGGCGCGCGCGAAGATCGATCTGCTGTCGATTTCCGGACACAAGCTGTACGGCCCAAAAGGGGTGGGCGCGCTGTATGTGCGCCGCGGCGTGAAACCCGCCGAGCAGATGCACGGCGGAGGTCACGAGCGCGGCATGCGCTCGGGCACGCTGAATGTTGCGGGCATTGTCGGACTGGGCGCGGCATGCGCGCTGGCTGGTGCCGAGCTGCCAGCGGAAGCCGCGCGGCTGTCCGCCCTGCGCGAGCGGCTGCGGACGAAGCTGCTCGCCGGTCTGGAACGCGTGCAGGTGAACGGGCCGGCCGAACGTCGGCTCCCCGGCAACCTGAGCGTGACCTTTGAAGGCGTGGACAGCGAATCGCTGATGATGGGGCTGAAGGACGTGGCCGTGTCGAGCGGGTCGGCGTGCACTTCGGCGTCGATTCAGGCTTCGCATGTGCTGCGCGCGCTGGGGCTGAGCGAGGAAGACGCGCAAAGCACGCTGCGCTTCGGCATCGGGCGCTTCAACACAGAAGAAGAGATCGATTTCGTGGCGGAGCGGATCGCCGAAGTGGTGCCGAAACTTCGCGAGCTTTCGCCCGCGTGGGCGGAGATAACGTAATCACTCCGCTTCCAGCACCACGCATTTCAAATATTCCGTTTCGGGGATGTTGAGGACGACGGGGTGGTCCGCGGCGGCGCCGCGGATTTCCAGCAGCCGCACCCGGCGGTGGGCATCGCCGGCGGCGACACGCAGGGTTTCGAGAAAATCGGTCAGCGCGACGTGGTGCGAGCAGGAGCACGAGATCAGGCGGCCGCCGGGGCGGAGCATTTTCATGGCGCGGAGATTCAGCTCGCGATAACCGCGCAGCGCACCTTCGACCGCGCGGCGCGTCCTGGCGAAGGCCGGAGGGTCGAGGACGATGGTGTCGTACTGCGTGCCGGCGTCGCTCCAGTCGCGGAGAAGATCGAAAGTGTCGGCTTCGATCCAGTCCACTTCAGCGGCGTCGAGCGCCGCGCGATTCTCTTCGAGATTCTGTTCCGCGACCTCGAGCGCCGCGCGGGAAACGTCGACACCGGTGACCCGCGGGCAAACGCGGGCGAGGTGCAGCGCGAATCCCCCCTGATAGGTGCAGACGTCGAGGGCTTCGCCGCGCGCGTGGCGAGCCGCTGCGGCGTAATTCTCACGCTGGTCGAGAAAGGCGCCGGTTTTCTGGCCGCTGGCGGCATCGAAGTGAAAGCGCAGGCCGTTGAGGCGGAAGACGGTGCGGGTGACGGGCTGCTCGCGGTCGCGCGCGAACAGCGTGGCCGAGGCAGGCGAACTGAGCTGCTCCAGTTCGCGGATGCGCGGATCTTCACGCTCGAGAATCGTGTCCGGCTCGAGCGTGTCGCGGAGGGTTTCGGAGACCGCGGTGCGGGTCGCATTCGTATCGAGCGCCTTGTGGCGGAGCTGGACAATGACCAGTCCGGCATAGCGGTCGACGGTGAGGCCAGGCAGTTTGTCGGCCTCGCTGAAGACGAGGCGGCAGGCGTCGTTGTCGGCGTCGAGCAGAGGCTGGCGGCGGCCGATGGCGGCGCGGAGGCGCCCGCGCAGCAGCTCCAGCCAGGCGGATTCCTCGAGGAGGTCGGGGGAGACGAGGCGCAGGGCGATCTCGGACGCCGGGCTGTAAAGAGCGGTCCCGAGCAGCGCGCCACGGCGGTCGGCCACAGGCAGGAGGCCGGCGGGAATCGATTCGGAACTGGTCGGCCACACTTCAACGTCGGACCGGTAGACCCAGACGTGGCCGGCGCGCAGGCGATCCGCGGCGCGGCGCGAGATTTCGACGGCGCCGGAGGGGAGTTCGACGTGGATTTCACGAGAGCCGGGCATTTCAGGGACTTTGGGGTTTGCGGGACGCGCTTCTGCGACTGGATTCTTTCCGGATCTCCTGTGGCTTCGGGGTGGCTTCGGGCTCGGCATGGTCTTCGAGAATCTTCGCACAATGGATTTCGGGCAGGAGATCTGGCAAAATAGTAAGGATTCCTTGTTTACGGAAAATAAGCTATACTGTAATTGCGACATGCTGGCCAAGAAAACAACCAAGAACCAGATCACGCTGCCAAAAGCGGTGGTCACTCAATTTCGCGGTATCGACTATTTTGATGTCAGCACGGACGGCGACCGCATTATGCTTCGGCCGCTGCGGGAGAGCCGTGCCGACGAAGTGCGTGCGCGGCTTGCGGAACTCGGTATCACGGAACAGGATGTCGACGACGCGGTCGGCTGGGCGCGTCAACGCTCGTGAGCAGGAGAGTCGTCTTCGACATTCCGACTGTGGTTTCCGCCCTCCTGTTCCGGAGCGGTCGGCTGGGATGGCTGAGAAGACACTGGCGAGAAGGCGATTGTGTGCCCCTGACGTCGCCGACGACCGCGGCGGAACTGACCCGTGTTCTCGCCTGTCCGAAATTCCAACTCGCACCGGAAGAGCGGTGCGAGTTGCTCGGTGACTATCTCCCGTGGTGCGAAGTGGTGGAGGTCGGATTCTCGTGTCCGGAACTCTGTCGCAATCCGCAGGATCAGCCATTTCCGGACCTGGCCTTTTGCGGCAATGCCCAGATCCTCGTCAGCAGCGATCCGGATCTGCTGGCTCTGGCGGCCCGGACGAAGTTCGCCATTGAGACGCCGGAAACCTACCGGCTCAGGCCAGGGGTGGAAGCGACACCTTCATAGCATGCGCGCTGGCGCTCCACTGACTGATGCTCCGCCTGCAGCTCCCGCCTATAATGAATCATGGCGAGTGTTCAGCCGCAGCCGCTCACCGTCGAGCGAGTCCCCGACCCGTTCCCGGAGAAGTTCTGCCGGCTTCTGGACACGATCCGCCGCAACCGCCCCTCCGACGATCTTGAGATCATCCGCCGCGCGTGGCAGTTCTGTCTGGAACATCACAAGGGACAACTGCGCGCTTCGGGCGAGCCCTACGTGCTGCATCCGCTGGAAGTGGCGATTGCGCTGGCGGAGATGAAGCTGGACTCGACGGCGATTGCCGCGGGCCTGCTGCACGACGCCGTCGAAGACACGCCCGTGACCACCGAAGACATCGTCGCCCGCTTCGGCGAGCAGGTGGCGCACATTGTCGAGGGCGTGACCAAGATCGACAAAATTCAGTTTGCCAACCGAGAAGACCGCCAGGCCGAGAACGTCCGCAAGATGCTGCTGGCCATGGTGAGCGACGTACGCGTGGTGCTGATCAAGCTGGCCGACCGGCTGCACAACATGCGCACGCTCGAGCATCTCTCGCCGGAGCGGCAGCGCTCGATTGCGCGGGAGACGCTAGACATTTACGCGCCGCTGGCGCATCGGCTGGGCATGGGCAAACTGCGCGGTGAGCTGGAAGACCTGGCGTTCCGCTACGTGGATTCGATTACATGGGAGCAACTGCACGAAGCGGTGGAAGCGCGGCGCTCCGAGGGCGAGCAGTTCCTGGCCGGCGTGGAAGCGCTGCTGACCGAGAAGCTGCGCGAGAACCACATCAGTGCGCGCGTGGAGTGGCGCATCAAGAGGCTGTTCAGCATTCACCAGAAGCTGGTGAAGTCGCAGACTTCGATCGATCAGGTGTACGACCTGCTCGCGCTGCGCGTCATCACGACCAGCGTGCAGGACTGCTATGCGGTCTTCGGGCTGATCCACTCGATCTGGCGGCCGGTGCCGGGGCGCATCAAGGACTTCATCGCCATGCCGCGGCCGAATTTGTACCAGTCGCTGCATACAACCGTGATGGGCGAGGGCGGCCACCAGTTCGAGGTGCAGATTCGCACCGAGGAGATGCACCGCATCGCCGAAGAAGGCATCGCCGCGCACTGGAAGTACAAGGACGGCGGCTCGCCGGTGAGCGCGCGCGATGAGCAGCGGCTCGCGTGGGTGCGGCAACTGGTGGAATGGCAGCGCGACATGAGCGATCCGAACGAGTTCCTGTCGACGCTGAAGATCGATCTGTTCCCTGAAGAGGTCTATACCTTCACGCCCAGGGGCAAGGTCGTAGTGGTGCCGCGCGACGGCTCGCCGCTGGACTTTGCTTACGCAATCCACACGGAGGTGGGCAATACCTGCGTGGGGGCGCGCGTGAACGGGCGCATGGTGCCGCTGCGGACGAAGCTGCGCAACGGCGACATCGTGGAAGTGATCACGCAAAACGGGCACACCCCCAGCCGCGACTGGCTGACGTTTGTGAAGAGCAGCCGAGCGCGCAACAAGATCCGGCACTGGCTGAACGAGCACCAGCGGGAGCGGGCCATCGAGATCGGGCGCAAGCTGCTGGAGCGCGAGGCGCGGAAGTACAGGATCCCGCTGTCGCAGTTCGAGGAGTCGGATTTTGCGCGGCTGGCGAGCGAGTACAGCGTGGCCACGCCCAACGACCTGATGGCGGCCATCGGATTCGGGAAGTATTCAGCGCGGCAGGTGCTGAACCGACTGGCGCCGGGGCTGGTGCATCAACAGCCGGAATCCGAAGCCGCAGCCGCGCCAGGCGCCGCGGCGGTCACGCGGGTCTCTGCGACCAGCGGAGCGGATTCGCTGATTGTGGAGGGCCAGAACGAGCTGCTGGTGTATCGCGCGCGCTGCTGCAATCCCATACGCGGCGAGGAGATCATTGGCTACGTCACTCGGGGCAAGGGCGTGGCCGTGCACGCGCGCAGCTGTCCCAATGTGCAGAATCTTCTCTACGAGTCGGATCGGCGGATCGCCGTGGAGTGGGCGCGCGCGCCGGAAGTGAAATCGGGGCCGGCTCAGACTTACCCGGTCAGGCTGACCATCCACTGCGACGATCGCGCGGGGATGCTGAAGGAAATCACGGCGGTGATCAGCGACGAGGAAGCGAACATCCGAACGGTCGAGACGCATCCCGGGGACGCGGGCGACGCGCTCATCGAATTCGTGCTCGACGCCGAGGACGTGCGCCACCTGAACCGCCTGGTCCAGGGGTTACGGCGGTTGCCTGGCGTACGCGATGTGCAGCGGGCGCAGAAGCTCTGACCTTTTTTACCGATCAGAAGATCTCCAGTTCGACCCGAAGCAGTTCGCGAATGACGTCCTGGTACGGGCGCCATGCCCTCCACACCGACGCACACCAGGTATGAATCATGGCATTGCGCGCCTCGCCTGGAGCGGCGGCCAGAACATCAGAGACTTCGATGGCGCCGCGGCTTTCCGGCAGAGGCAGCGCCGGCCATTGGCTTCGCCGAGGCGCCAGGCGCATGTGGACGTGCTGCACCTGCAGTCCTGTGTAGCCTTTTTCCAGATGCAGGTAAAGCCCGACCAGCGCGAAGACCACAGCGATCGGCCTGGTGGTTTCGTCGGCGCGCTGCGCGGTCCAGGCATCGATCGCCAGCTGGTGAATGAACGGCGGGCGTGGCTGCGCGAGCGTGTAGAACGAAAGCTCGTCGAAGAGCGCCCGGCTGTCCGCCATGCCGCGCGCTACTTTCCGCCCTTCGCCCGCACGATCACTTCAATGTTTCCGCGCGTCGCGTTTGAATAGGGGCACACCCGATGCGCCGCGGCCGCCAGTTCTTCCGCGCCCTTCTGATCCTGCTCGGGGATGGTCACGTCCAGTTCGACGCGCAGGGTAAAGCCCTCGCCCTGGCCCTCGTCGAAGGGGCCGACTCCGACATGCGCGCGTACGGTCACCACGCCTGTCGGTTTCTTCGCCTGCTGGGCCATGAATTCGACCGCACCGCCGAGGCAGGCCGCGTAACCCGCGCCGAAGAGCTGCTCGGGATTTGTCTTGTCGCCTCGGCCGCCCATGCCCGGGGGCAGCGCGAGATCGTGATCGAGCAGCCCATCGGAGCTGCGCACATGCCCGTGCCGTGCGCCTTCCGCTGTCACATCCGCCGTATACAGAACTTTCATCGTTTCGTCCTGCTCCTCTTTTTTGATTTTGAAATCCGGGCGGGGTGCTCCGGGCCAGTTTCGCCTCCGGATGTTATCTGCGCGAGAAAATCTTCCAGTTCCTGCGGCAGTGAAGCGTGACAATGCAGCGGCTGGCCGGTCATCGGGTGGGCGAACTCCAGCTCCGCGGCATGCAGAAAGTTCCTGTTCAGCGCCAGGCTCTCCGCTTCCGGTTCGCCTTTCCGCGGCCCGCTCGCTTCCACCACAATCCGCGCGGGCGCGCCGTAAAGGGTGTCGCCGACCACAGGATGGCCAAGGGACGCGAGATGCACACGAATCTGATGGGTACGGCCCGTCTCAATGCGCACGGATACCAGCGTAAACGCTCCGAAGCGGGAGCGAATGCGGCGCAGCACGGTGTAGTGCGACACCGCGTGGCGGGCGTCCGCATGGCGGCGCGTGGTCATGCGGGTGCGGCGCTGGCGGTCGCGGGCGATGGGCGCGTCGATGGTGCCGCGGTCCTGTTTGAGCTCGCCGTACACCAGCGCGAGGTAGGTCTTGCGAATCTGCCGGCCGGAGAACATCGCGGCCAGGCGCGCGTGCGCGGAGTCGTTGCGGGCGACAATGATGAGTCCGCTGGTCTGCTTGTCGAGGCGGTGCACGATGCCCGGGCGCAGCTCGCCGCCCGTGCCGGAGAGCGTGCGATAGCGGTGCAGCAGGGCGTTCACCAGGGTGCCGGCGTCCGTTGCGCCCGCGCCCGCGTGCACCATCATGCCTGCGGGCTTATCGATGACGGAAAGGTTGTCGTCCTCGTAGACGACGCGCAGAGGAATGTCTTCGGCGAAGGCCTTCAGCGGCTTTGGCCTGGGATCGCCGAGCACTTCGACCGTCTCGCCGCCGCGCAGGCGCAGCGAGGGCCTGGGGAACTGGCCGTCCAGGCGCACTTTTTGCTGACGGAGCAAAAGCTGGACCCGTTCGCGGCTCACGCCCTCGAGCTGGCGGACGAGCCAGGCGTCCAGCCGCTGGCCAGCCCCATCTGCCGGAACCGAATATGTGCCTGTCATGGTGGCAAAATCATTGCGGTGCCGGCGCCGGCTCGCCGGGGCCCTTCAGGCCGGGGATCCAGACGGGAATGTTCGGCGCGGGCGGCGGCGGGGGAGGCGCATCGGGCGGGATCCAGCCCAGCTGGACGAGCCAGTTGCGCAGCAGCATGGGCCAGGTGGAGAGCGGCTGGATGGATCCGCAGAGACCGCAGCCATGGTTGGAGTAGTCGTAGAAATGCGCCTCAGCGGGAACGTGGTGGTCGACCAGCGCGCGATAGAAATCGAGACTGTTCTCGACGGGAACAACGGGATCATAGCTGGTAGCGAAGAGGAACGTGGGCGGAGTTTTGTCCGTCACCTGATACTGATTTGACAGATCGTGTTCCAGCGCCGGATCGGGGTGCGGGCCGAGCAGGAATTCGCGCGAGCCCATGTGCGTCACCGGCGGTGTCATTCCGATGACCGGGTAGGCAAGGATCATGAAGGCCGGGCGGCAACTCAGCTTGTCGACTGCATCGGGGTGCGCGAGGGGCACGGGGTCCTGGTCGCAGTGGGTGCCGATGGTGGAGGCGAGATGGCCGCCGGCGGATGAGCCCCAGACCCCAAGGCGGTTGGGATCGATGCCGTATGCTGCGGCGTGGGCGCGGATGAGACGCATGGCGCGCTCGCCGTCCTCGATTTCGGCGGGATACCGGTATGGCGTGACGCGGTAATCGAGGACGAAGGCAGGGAGGCCCTGCGCGTTCAGCCACCTGGCGATCTGAAAGCCCTCATGGCCGATGGCCACGATCTGATAGCCGCCGCCCGGGATGACCAGCACGGCGGTGCTGGTGGAGCGTTTCTTCGGCAGAAAGGGATAAAGACGAGGGATATCGGACTCGCTGTGGCCGAGCGCGCCGGGAACGCCGTTGGGCCAGAGATAGACCGGCTGCGGAATTCCTGGAGGAACCTGCTGCGCATGGATGGGAAGGGAAGCCGTCATCAGGAAGAAAAAGAGCGGGCACCACTTCATGGCAACAGTATATGCAGCGACTGACAGCGCAGGCCACGCTATGAGGTGCGGCCGGAAGGCGGCTGCTGGTTCTGCGGTGCGGGCGGGGAGCCGGTCTGCTGCCCGGTTTGCTGAAAGACACGCTGCATGACGAACTCGGGCGTGACCTGTTCGCCGGAGAGGAGCATCGCGGCCAGCTCGCCGCCGAGAACCTGCGGAGCGATGACGACATCGGGCTGGACCAGCTTGACGCGGCTCAGATGGCGGGCGTCATTGACGGCCGCTACGGTGCGCGTGCCGGAGCCGAGCTCGCGGACAGCGAGCACGCAGAAGGCGTTCTCCGAGTCGTCGGCCATCATGGCGAGGACGGCCTCGGCTTTATCCGCGCCGGCTTCGCGGAGGGTGTCGGTCATGCTGGGATCGCCGACCACCAGATCCACCTCCTGAGCCTGAGTTTCCTCAGGTGCCTCGCGCAGCACACGGGTGACGGGCCGCCCGCGCCTGGCCAGCTCTCGCCAGGTGTTCACCGCCAGCGGGGTGTTGCCGATCACGACAAAATGGTTTTCGCGTTTCATGGCGGTTCCTTTCCGGTTCATGATGCGTTGCAGACTCTGGCTGACCAGCGGTGCTATCACGGCAGTGAGCGAGGTGGCGAAGACGGCGACGCCGAGTACGATCACCGAGAGAGTGAACAGGCGCGCCTCCGCGGTGACCGGGACGATGTCGCCATAGCCCACGGTGCTCATGGTCACCATGGCGTAATAAAGCGCGGTGACCAGGTCATGGATGGGCGGGCGAAATTCGTGCCCGAGATAGAAGCTGCCGAAAGTGGCGTAGAGCAGCAGCATGATGACGGAGGTGACGGCGAAGAGCGTGCTGGCGGCCAGGCTGGTCCGGTCGAAATGGCGCCACGCCAGCAGCAGCAGCACGACCACCAGCGCGAAGTAGGCCAGCAGCACGTGGACGTGAGTGTGACCGGTGAGTGCGGTATTGATCGCGGCCACGAGAGCCAGCAGCACTGCGACCACCCACGCCAGGCGCGAACGCCACAGCAGAGCGATGCCCATGAGTTCCATGCCGCCCCCAATGAGCACGGAGGGGAGCAGACGGAGCTGGAGGTGGAAATCCCCGCGGATCATGGAGCGGAAGTAAGGAGCCCAGTCCCAGCCGAAATGGACGTGGAGGATCCAGGCGCCGCCGCCGATGAGCATCAGCGCGAGGGGCAAATGCGGGAACCAGTGGCGGCCTCCGGTTTCGTGGTGGAGGCGCTGGAATCGGGCGCGCCATCGCTGAGGAATGGGGAGTCTCATCGCTGGGAAAATACCGCCGCTGATGGGATGCGGCGAAGGTCATTCTACTGTTATTGACGGCGTCAGGCAGAGACCGGGGCCGGCCGCGCCTGGCGCCGCAGCCAGAGCGCACCGCCGGCAAGGACCGCGACGACCGAGAGCAGCTGCGACACAGTGAGCGCGCCGCCGAGCACGTGCTGCGCATTGCCACGCCAAAACTCCAGGAAGAACCGGCACAGCCCGTAAAGGAAGAGCCACGCCCCGGCGGTCTCTCCGTCGCGGCGATGCGGCAGGACGAGGAGCAGCGCGAAAATCGCGAGCGAAGCGGCAGCATCGTAAATCTGCACAGGATGCAGACGGACGCCTCCGGGCGTGCCATACCACAACTGGGCGACGATGTTACGGTAGGTGACGCCCCAGGGGAGTCTGGTGGGCGTCCCCCAGTCGACGCCGGCGCAAAACGCGCCGATGCGATTAATCGCGAAGGCGAGCGCGACCGCCGGCGCGGCAGCATCCGCGGTGCGCAGCAGCGGCAGGCCCTCGGCCAGGGCGTACAGAGCAGCGGCCGCGACGCCGATGGCTGCGCCGCCGACCGCGATCCACGCGCCGGGAACAGTGGCCAGGCCCAGGATCCAGAACGGATGCGCGCGGAAGAGGGTGAATTGCGTGGCTACCAGCAGCAGGCGCGCGCCGAACAGCGCCACGAGAATCGCCATCAAGCCGAGATTCCAGACTTTGTCCGCGCGCAGACGCAGACGCCGAGCCTGCAGAACCAGCACAGCCAGAGCCGCCAGCAGAGCCGCCGCGGTGAGCACGCCGTAAGTGGGAATCGCGATGTTGCCGAGATGGAACAGAAGAGGGTGCAAGCGAGAGAAATACTTCAGCCGGTGCAAAGAAGAGGATCCGACCCGCTGGGCCGTGGGACGATGCGCTGGTGAACCCGTCCTAAGACGGTGGGAACCCTCCGCGGCTCTTTAGGCATTCCGAACTGGCGGACACTGCACACCGAGCCGATTGTCGAGTCGAGCTCCCTGTTCGATGAATGTAGGTTCATCCAGCGTTGACCGCCCTCACCTGCTTTGCAGGCCGGTCTCTTGACTGGATGCTAACGGGAGGGTTCGCATTTGGCAAGCGGAAGATCCGATCCGCCCACACGATGCTGTGCCGTTTCGGCTTCCCTATTGCGATTCATCCCTTTTGGAACAATGCCGCAGGCAGCAGGACCTTCACTTGTGGCGCAGCGCCGACATCGGACTGACCCTGGTCGCGCGCCACGCCGGAACATAACACGCCGCCAGAGCCACCGCGCCCAGCACCAGCGCGACGGCTGCACAGGTCAGTGGATCGTCGGCGGTCAACCCGAACAGCAGACTGCGCAGGAAGCGCGTGAACAGCAGCGAGACCATCACACCCGCCACAACGCCGGCCGTCGTTAGCCGCCAATTTCATGCCTCCGCTGTTTCGTCGTGTACGCCACCAGACCGTACAGCCCACCCCGGCCAGCAGCAGCGCCAGCAGCCCGAATGCCCGGCAAAGTCCACCGCAGTCCGCTCGAACAGGCTCCCCACCTTCATGTTGTCTTTCAGGGTCGTGACCGGTTGCCCGCCACGCCGACCACCGTCCGCCACGTGCCCCGGAACAGAATTCGCTTGCCGATGACATTCTGTCCCGGCCAGTACCGATCGACCAGCGCATGGTTCACGATTGCAACTGGCTGAGTGTCGCCCCGGAAGCCTTTCCCCGTTTACGCAGCGCGTACCGCGTTTCCCGTACCAGGAGTTCGAGCCGCATGGGAGCTCCGCCTTGCCGTGCGCCGCGGCAACAAATTTCCAACTATGCGCCGCAGGGCGACCTTCCACTCTACCGCCCCCCCGGTCGCACTGTGACTCCCGTCACCGCCGCCTTTCACAGGATCGAAGCTGGAAATCCGAAACTCCGTGATTTTCACGGAGTACGCCATAGACTGTGGTGTGGGAGAAAGAAGGGCCGCCATGATGAACCTGGTCCTGCGCACGCTGGTGTACGCCACATTGTTCATCGGATTCCTGCTGGTCTATCTGCCGGCGCGGGTGCTGGCGCGGACCGGCATCCACCGTCCGCCCGGCTTCGGCGCAGCGCAAATGGCCGGCGCGGTGGTCTGCACGCTGGGCGCAGCGCTGGCGCTGTGGTGCGTGGCCGCCTTCATTCGGATCGGGAAGGGAACGCCGGCTCCATTTGACGCGCCCCGGCGGCTCGTGATCCGCGGACCCTATCGCTTCGTGCGCAATCCGATGTATATCGGCGCGGCGCTGGCGCTGGCGGGAGCGGCCCTGTTCTACAGATCGCCGTGGCTGCTGGCGTATGCCGCGGGATTCCTGCTCGTCTTTCACCTGTTCGTGGTGATGTACGAGGAGCCGACACTCGGTCGCAGATTCGGAGCCGACTACGAGGGCTACAGGAGAACCGTGCATCGCTGGTGGCCCGGACACGCCTCCGCCGGCGGATCGCCGCGTTAATCGCTATCCGGCTTTGCGTTCCTCGCCCAGAACCTCGTCGAGCAGCCCGCTGAGGGACTGAGCGCGATTGCGGACAGCCTGCGCGCTTTCCGGAGACGCGCTGGCTGCGTCGTACCTTTCCTGCAGGCGCAGCAGCTCGTCGGCGATGTTGAGCGCGGCGAGGACCGCGACGCGCAGAGAATCCGCGGTGCGGCCATGCGCGGCCACGGCGCGCATCTTGGCATCCACCAGCGCGGCCAGGCGCTCCACATAGGCACGATCGTTGCCACGCAGGCGGTAAGCCTGGTCGTAAATGTCTACGGTGATGGCCTGAGCGTCGTTGTCCATGACGGTCAGGAGGCGATCTCGTCGATCTGCTTGAGGAGTTTTTCCACGCGATGGCGAACCTGGTCGCGCTCGCGCTCGAAGGCGCGCATCTGCTCCCGGACCTGCCGCAGCTCAGCCGACTTTTCCTCGGCCTCCCTGCGGAGGAGACCCGCAGTCTGCTCGGCCTCAGCTCGCGCCGCGCGCTCGGTCTTCACCAGCTCCACGGCGCGCAACACACGCTCCTCGAGCGCGCTGAAATCGTCTACCGTCATCGGCAGCTCCGGTTCCTCCAGGCTGATTGTTGACATCTCCTCACCTCCGCGGTTCTCTCGGCGAGTATAGCTCGGCAGGCGGGGGAAAACGCGGGCCAATGCAGGAATACGCTGAGGTCCTCTGCGATGCGGCCGTCTCTGTTTCGACTCCTGCTACGGCATCTCCTTCTGTTTCGAGCCCTGGTAGACTTCCTCGTTGGTCCCGGGCCTTCCCACGTCGCCCTTGTGCGGGCGATTGGTGTGCGCGCGGATGTCCTCGCCCAGGCTGGTGACGCTGGGCGCGCGCTCCACGCCGTGTTCGACCGGCTCGCTGGGAGACTGGTGGCGATGTTCGGCGGCAACGCGCCTCGCCTCATCGGCACCTCGGGGCTGCTGTTCTGAAGTTTTGAGCCGTTCGGCCATACGCCCTCCTCTTCAGAAAGAGGGTGCGAAGGGGTGCAACCGTTGCCCATTTAGGCCTGCTCAGCGCAGAAGATGGGGAAATCTGACCGTCAGGTAGACGGCCAGGCTGATAAGCGCGACGAGCGTGAGACCCAGCACCCCCGCTGTTTTCTTCAGCAGGGAATACGTCGATTTCATGTCTTCAACCAGATTCCCGGACTCAAAGGCATTTTTCTCCGTGGCCTCGCGCATGCGGTGCATTTCTTCCTCGACCCGCTTCATCTGCACGAGCTGCTCCTGCACGGTCATGCGCAGATCGCGCTGCGCCAGCTGCAGGTCCCCAACGCTCTGTTTGAGCTCCGTGGAGAGGCTGCCCATGACGGGGTCCTGCTCCTGCGCTCCCATCGGCGAGAGATACGGCATGAGCATGCGGAACTGCAGCAGGGTCTTGAGCATGGGGTTCTCTTCAAGACCGCGCATCGGGTCCGGCAGCATGGCCATCGACGCCGTTCGGGGCGCCTCCGACGCGGGGGCGCCGGACGGGCTCGGGCTTTCGGGCAATTCATCCGCCGGTTTCGGGTGGTCGTGCTTTTCCTCTTCAGCAAAAGCAATCAACCGAGCTACCGCGGATTCAGCGACGCTGGGATTCATCGTGAACTTGTCACGATCATAGTCAAACAGAGGCCTCCGACTCCAGCATTTTCCGAATAGGCAACGCCCGAGGTACCCGCCGCGGAAAGATGCGGCAGCGCAAGCTGCCGGACCAGAGCGCCGGCCTTGTCGACGCAGCTCGGGCGAGTGCAACGTTGCGTCCGCACGCCCGGCAACAACTTCATTGACTCCCAATTTCCTTCCGCTCCCCGTAAGATCACCAAATCATATCCGCGCGCGGCTCTTACTCACAATTGGGAGAAGGCGGCGCGGAAGAACGATCCGGAAGCAGGTGGTGTCCGCGCGTCGGCTACTTCTGTGCGGGTGCGGGAGGCACCTGCAGGGCGGGCGCAGCTTCCTGCGGCGGGATGAGGGGCAGCTCTTCCACCACCTGAATGCCCGCACGGCGCAGCAACTGGAAGACGATCGGCCTGGTCAGCCGGGTCGCGTCGTACTCCACGCGGATGGTCTTCCATTCTTCGTCGAGCCGGATGCGGCGGATGCCGTAGACCTCGTGCATGTTGCCGAGGGCGGACATGGCCGCCTCCATGGGATGGTCTTCGTAGCGGTAGAGCACGTCGAGCTGCGTCATAGTTCGATCATACCAGGGCGGAGCGGCGGCCAGACGTTACCGACGGATGGATCGTTTGGATAAAAAGAAAGGGGTTGCCAGGTGGATGTGGTTTCATAGTTCAAAGTATTAACCGGTAAGTTAACAGGGGCGAAGAGTGAGCGCGGCCCGGCCTTAGAAGCGCACTCCCGGCTGGAGAAACGGATTCGCCGTGCGCTCCTCGCCGATGGTCGTCTCATGCCCGTGGCCTGGAATGACCCGCGTTGCGTCGGGCAATGGCAGGAGCCGGTCGTGCAGCGAGCGCAGAATCTGGCGCGAGTCACCGCCGGGCAGGTCCGTTCGGCCGATCGATCCGGCAAAGAGCGTGTCGCCGGCCAGCAGCAGCTGCTCCGGCTCAAAGTAGAGACAGATGCTGCCCTGGGTGTGTCCGGGAGTGTGCAGGACGCGGGCCGGATACGCCGTCAGTCCTACCCTCAGGCCGTCGTCGGCGCTCGCGTCTGGCGGAGCCACCTCGGGCGTGGAAATGCCCAGCCAGGCAGCCTGCATGTCCATCATTTTGAGGAGCGGGAGGTCATTCTGGTTGAGCAGGATGGGGGCTCCGGTGGCGCGCTTCAGCCGCAGCGCGCCGCCCACATGGTCGATATGGCCGTGCGTCACCACAATCTGCTTCAGTGTGAGTTGGTGCTCGGCCAGCCGCGCCAAAATCTGCGGGATATTGTCGCCGGGATCGACGACCATGGCCTCGCCGCCGGGCTGATCGCCGAGCAAGGTGCAGTTGCAGGCCAACGGGCCGACGGGGAAGATTTCGAGGATCACGTCCTGATTGTCGGGCCAAACCGCAAAGAGCGCAAAAAGGACTGACCGTCCAGGCGGACGCCGCTTCGCGGCAGGGCTTGACAGTACGATTCGTACTATAGTACGAATCGTACTATGAAAGCCTCAGCTTCTACCCTTGAACACGCGATCCTGGGCTTGCTCAGCCGCCAGCCACAGTCGGGCTACGACCTGCGCAAAGCCTTTGTGACCCGATTGCGCTACTACAGCGACAGTCCTGGGTCGATTTATCCGGCGCTGCGGCGTCTGGAATCACGCGGCTGGGTGGCCGCCGTGGCTGATGGCGTGGACAATCGCAGCCGTCAGCCGTTCGAACTGACTCCGGCCGGCAGGCAGGAACTGATTGCATGGCTGGAGCAGCCGCTCACTCCGGAGGACGTCTCCCTGCGCCTCGCGGAGCTGATGCTTCGTTTCTCGCTCATGGATGGGAACGTTTCCCGTTCCATCACGCTCAGCTTTCTGAGCAAGCTGGGAGAGTCGTTGGCGGTGCGCGCTGCGGAGCTGCGCCGACATTACGAGGAGCTGTGCGCCAAATTCCCGGTGAGCACGGGCCTGTTGTCGATGCTGTCCGGCGCGGAAACGATGGAGGCGCAGGCGCGCTGGACACGCCTGGCGACAGCGACGCTGGAAGGGAAGACAGCCTGAAGGATGCGACAGGCTCCCCGCGGCTGACGTCCATTCGGGTGCAGTGCCGTCGCTGATCCTCAACTCCGGAGGGGATATGCGCATCTTTCCGCTACGTTCTCCTGCGTCATTCATCATCGCTACCCTTGCCATTGTCCTCGTTCCGCTGTCCGCGCCGGCGCAAACCGATATCGCCGGAAGCGTCTATGGCGCCTTCAGCGGTACAACTACCGGCAACGGCACGCAGCAGAGTCCAGCCAACCAGGCGGGAGGGCTGATCGAGCTGCGTCACATCGCCAACCCTATCCTCGGCTTCGAAGCCACGTATTCGTTCAACCGCGCTAACCAGACCTACACCACCGATCCCGGCACCGTCCCCTGCCCGACCTCGGGATGCTCGATTTCAACCGAATCCGTGAGCGCGAGTGCCCACGAGATCACCGGCGACTGGGTGCCCTCGCTGCACATTGCCAATTTGCGCCCCTTCGGGGTGCTCGGCGCGGGTCTTCTGCTCGACGTGCCGGCGAGCGGACAGGCAACGGTCACCACCATCTGCTCGGAGTGCCTCGGCGGCATCCCCGCCCCAATGACCACCACGAGCCCTGCGCAAACCTCCGCCAAAGCCGTCTTTGTGTACGGCGGCGGGCTGGACTGGGGTATGCTGCCACACATCGGATTGCGGCTGCAGTACCGCGGCAATCTCTATTCCGCGACGAATGTGACGAAAGTGTTCTCGTCCATCAGCGCGTTCACGCACACCGCAGAGCCGATGGCCGGCGTCTGTTTCCGTATCTGAGAAGCGAAACGAGCAGGCCGCGTAGTCTGCCTGCTCCGTGGGTTCTGGAGGAAGAACTACTTCTTCGCCGGTGCGCTCTGCGACGCGCCGGAGAGCACCGAGTTGGAATGCGTGGTCTGGTGCTGGTACATCACTGTCAGCGTCATGGAGGTGATGACGAAGACCACGGCCAGCCAGGAGGTGGCCTTGGTGAGCATATTGGCGGCGGAGCGGGGACCGAAGGCGGTCTGCGAGCCCTGCCCGCCGAAGGCCGCGGCCAGGTCGGCGCTTTTGCCCTGCTGCAGGAGGATGATCACGATGAGCAGCAGGCAAACAATGACATGGATGGCGATGAGAACGTAAATCACTTGGGTTGAACCTCAGGGCGCGGTGGAAATTCTGGTGCGGAAGGGGGGACTTGAACCCCCATGCCTTTTGGGCGCCACCCCCTCAAGATGGTGTGTCTGCCAGTTTCACCACTTCCGCACTCAATACCTGTTTTTATTCAATTGTTTGACTGGATCCGTTATAGAGGGCCGGTTCCAGTGTAATCATTTTTGTCACTACCCTGCGCCTCGTACCCCGGTGTGCGGGATGGCGGCGCTCAAGTCCGCCCAGGCACAGCAACAGCGGCTGCACCGCATTGGCCCGCGGGTGCACATGGCACATCGTCATTTTAATGTTATCGTGGCCCGCTACGTGTTGCAACGTAAATGGGCGGGTGTGCTCGCCCGCCTCGGTCAGGAATGTGTCACCGAGACCGTGCAGGCCAGGGTCACGGCGGGTTGCCGCTCTCGCTCGTCCCCAGCATGATCGCGGGCGCCGAGGAGCGCTTCGCCCGCGCCCGGTACTTCGAGCATTCCGCGCGCGCCGGGCGTCCGAAATCCGCTGTAGTGGCCAAATAGAAGGTGCCGGCTTGCCGGGCAGCGGACATGGTGAATCTCTTCGCCGTCCCCGTGTTCTCCCTTGCTGCTGGTGGCGTCGCCAACGGTCCTCGCGGCTTCTCCGCCGCTCTCGCCCGATCAGGCCAAAATCCTCCAGTCCGTGACTGCCTGCGCCCTCCGGTACACACAGAAACTCCCCGATTTCATGTGTACGCGGATCACCCACCGGCAGATCTCCAGCCTCATCAACGCCGCCGGCGAACCCACCGGCGTCACTGGACTCGGGGCTCTCGCCGTCGCCCTGCCGGACATCACGCGGTCCACCTCCACTCTCAGGGACGTCATCGAAGAACGCCTCACCTTTATCGACCACAAGGAAAACTACACCGTCATCGCCGTCAACGGGCGGAAGGTCACTGGCGTCGATCACATACAGTTCCAGGGAGCCATCAGCACCGGCGAATTCGGCACCGACCTGCACAATATCTTCGATCCACGGTCCAGCACTGTCTTCTCCTGGGATCGGCCCGGTGCCTTCCCCGGCAGCCGCATCTACATCTACTTGTTCCGCGTCCCCGCCCAGCACGGTGCCGTAGTTGTTGACCTCGATTCCGGCAGTCAGGTTGTCGCTTCCTGCGCCGGCCGCATCTTCGTCGAAGCCGTTACCCTCGCCGTGCTCCGCATCGAGTACCACTTCGATCTGCCTCAGGGCTTTCCCATCCGCGATGCCGCCGTTATCGTCGATTACAGGCCCATCGCCATTGCTGGCCGCCGTTACATCCTCCCCTTCCGCGCCGATGTCCGAATGCGGGACCACTCCCGCCAGTACGTCAGCACCATCGACTTCCGCGATTACCACAAATTCGTGGTGGAGTCGACCGTCGTGTACGGCGCTCAAAGCCCACAATAGGACTCTCTTTCAGACACCACGGAAACAAAACCTGGAACCAGCCCATTTGCCCCAGCGGTGTATCTTCGCTGCCTTTAACAGACAGTGTTCGTGTGTGCCGAGATCCAAGGGCGATGACTCCAGGCCAAATGCGTATCCGCGATCTTGAGCTGCTTCTCGTGTTGCACGAAGAGGGCAACATGACGCGTGCTGCCACGCGGGTCGGGATCAGTGAACCAGCCCTTAGCAAGCAACTACGGAAGCTGGAGCAACGGCTCCAGCTCAAACTGTTCGAGCGGGGCAACGGCGGTGTGGTCGCTACTGCCTCTGGCCACGCGTTTATGCCGCACGCGTACGACTGTTTCCATGCGTTTCATCGCGCTGTGAATGACGCACACGATAGCCAGTTTGGTGAACTGCACAGGCTGAGAATCGGCGCATCTTCCTGCCTCTGCAACCGCTGGCTGGAGCGTCTGCAGTCGGTCGAGTTCCGCTCGCACCGAAACGTCTCCATCGAATTCGCCACCGGCTTTACATTCGACATGCTGGCGCGACTGCAGTCTCGTGAGATCGATGTGGCTCTGGTCGAATCTCCTCCTGGCAATGCGGCGGTTTCGACCGTTCGCGTTGCCAACGATCCCTTCATGATTGTCATGCTGAGGGAACATCCCCTGGCGGGGATGAAGTCGGTGGAGTTGCGCGATGTTGCGGAGTTCCCATGGGTGTTCTTCGAGCGGAGGGTTCACCCGAGCCTTCATGATGGGATTCTGAGGAGAATGCAGGAGACGAATCTGCATCCGCGGATTCGCCATCACGTCACGCAGGCGGATCAGGTGCCGGTCATTCTCGGCGAGGATTCCGTGATTGCGTGGCTTACGCCCGCAGGTGCGGATCGCATCGTCGGAGACCGTCTGGTTGCCGTACCGCTGCGTGATCCGGAAATTCGACTGGAAATTCATTTGGCGACGCTGGCGGCCAACAAGTCGCCCGTCGTAAGCGAGTTCGTGCGCAGGTTCGTGAAGTGCATTGAAGAGGACCGCGGGCCGGTCCAATTGAGGCTCCCGATCGATCAGAACCGGGCAGCATGAGGATTTCGGGCTGTGCAACTGAATTCAGTGGAAGGCCACTGCAAAAGCGCAACATGCAGTTCGAACGCGGAGCACTATTGCCTATAATGACGGTACTGGTGGTCGAATCCCCTCTGGGCAGATGCTCGCGAATGCCGCCAAGCGAACCACACTGGGAAGAGCTGACATGGAGTTGGGCCTGGTCGACGGGGCGCCGCACTTCTGATCAGAAACTGGAGCCAGCCGCCAAAGCGGCGTGGCCCTACGCTCTTCTTTGTGCCTGGAGCTACCTGAATGACCGTGATTCTGCGCATGACCTAATGGACCATGCCGTGCAGAACGCGGCTGACTATCTTGCCCGCCATCCGGAGTCGCCTGACTGGAAGCTCATTGCGCGGATCAAAAGCATGCTCCGCCGTCGAGCGAAGCAGATCGCTCACAAGCGCAGGCTGGAAATTCCTTACGGCTCGCTCTTCGAACTCGAGCACCTGCTCATCGAACCGCCGGATCTTGAGCAACGTTCGATCGCCGGCGAATTGGTCTCACGGCTTTCGCCCGTCATGCAGTCGGTTCACAACGGGCGTTACCTTGGGTACACGTGGCGGGAGATTGCGGCCGAGTTGGAACTGGATCACACAGTCATTCGCCGTGCCTATTTTCGGGAGTTAAAATCCTTGCTGCACAGTGTCTCCCCGTCTGGAGAATCTCCTCGATGAGCATATTTGGGCGTGAATCTTCGCGCACCGAGGACCGCTTTGAGGCATGGCTCAAACGGATGCATCAGGAGCGAGTGCTCTCCGGTGAAACGGAGCCGACAGGTCCATGTCCGGACGGGGCATTCCTGCATCGTCTGGCTCGGCGCTCGAAAACGATCCCGCTGAGCGATCCGCGCATCGATCACGCCGCAAACTGTCCCAATTGCATTAATCGCCTCCTGGCCTTGCGCCAGAACGTCCGCTCAGAGAGGAAGAAGCTGACGCTAGGCCTTCCGGCTGCGTGCCTCCTTGTCATTGTCGGTTTGATCGCATGGTCTCAGTATCAGAACCATCACAGGCAGACGGTGGCCACTGCCGCTCCGGTTTCGAAAACTGTCGATCTGTGGAACACAGGCACATATCGCGGCGAGCAGCCCGGCCAGTTGCAATCTGTGGTGCTGCCGGCGGCACCGGTGCGGCTGACGATTATTCTTCCCCGTTTCAGCTCACCGGGGGAGTACCTTGTGGCTGTGACTCGTGATCAGAGCGGAAACGGCATCGTTGCCGAGGGACTCGCCTCGGCCGCCGCGAGCAGCGGACAGGAGAGGGTCTCAGTGGACCTCGACCTGCGCAGCGCCAGAGCCGGCGCTTACTTCCTCTCCACGACGCATGAGCAGGATCAGGCAGCATACTATTACCCACTCCGGATTAGATAATCTGGCCAGGTCTCGGCCGACGCCCGTGATCCACAGCTGTAGCTTCTCCGTTATTAGCGGACACACAGAATCGTTGGACAGCCAGGCGTTCCGTTGGCGACGCCAAGCTGCTTGTCCGGCGCCGTGAACTGGATGCGCTCGCCGACGGCGAAATAGCGCAGTACTTCCCGACAGACGCTGACGCCGCTGAGCCAGCGCGAATCGCAGATAATCAATTCGCCGGATTCTTTCTGAACCGTCAACAGATTATTTCTCTGATCGACGGTGGTTACCACGGCGCAGGAGGCGGCTTCGATAACGGCGGCTTTGCTGCCGCGCGCGCAGCGAATCACCTCGTCCGGTTCATAGTGACTGGCCCATGCGCGTTCCGAACTGGTCATATCCTGGCTCTGCGCAGGGATTCTGAAGCTGTGATCCTCGCGCGACAGCGAGCCGTTTGCCTTCAACCCCTCGCGGACGGCGCGGTTCAGTTCGCGGCGGGAGGAGTTGTCGGGTGAAACGACGAGGGTGTTTGCGGCGGACTTGCGCACAGAGTCATCATCGCCTGCAAGGGCCGTAAGCGATACCGATTTGGGGCGCCGAAAGTAGCGTCCCAACCGGCGCGGTGCTCCACCGGAGCGACTGTCCGCCCGTCCTCGGTCTGGTACTCATGCACGGCGCGGTGGCGTACCAACTGCTCGCCTGACCGGGGGTACTGACCTTCGGAGAGACGGGTGAATTCCTCGACGCCTGTGGAACCGGCGAGGCCAAACTTGTCCGCAGCCTGCCGCGCCACTCACCCGGAATGGTGTCGCCCTGCTTCCAATAGTTCTGCTGGGCCGCGGTGAACTCTTTCGCGTGGTGCGTCTGGGTTGCAGAGAGCGGTTTCGAGATGGTCAGTATGGCGATATCTCAGCCGCGCCGGATCAGGTTTCGTGTGTCGTCGGCATTCGGCCCGATGGCAGGTTCCGGCTCGATCTGCTCAATCTCCGCAATTCCATCGGCGTTCGAAAAGACCGAGGCCTCCGGCGCCTGCCGCAGTTCTGCAGGGGACGCCTCCGTCGCCCGCATCCGTTTCCGGGCGTAGGGCAGTTTGTCATCGGGCCGCTCCCGCAGCTCGAAGCCGTTGGCAACGACCGGCATGTCGAAGTACGGGAATGAAAACCGGGTGACGTAATTCTGATACTTCATGTACGCGTGTAGATCGGCGAGACCGGAGATTTCGGATTCCAGAACCAGCGGCTCGATTTGCCTGTCGAGCGCGAAATTTCGACCGGAGCGCGTGCCGTCGAAGTGCGTCTCCCGCAGTCGTTCGACTTCAACTTTGCCGATGAACTCACTCACCCACTGACCGGCCTTTGGCTCTTTGGTTGTGAGCCAGATGCTGGTTGCGGGCTGGGACAACATCACCTCGGCCAGATGGCCGTACAGATATTCGAGCTGCGCCTTACCCTGGAAGCCAAGCACGACCGGATTCCGGCTTTTGCGGGCCTCGGTGATGGCCGTGTGGAGCTGCGGTAGTTTTTGCAGGCTCGCCAGCTCGTCGATCACGAACCAGACGCGGCGCTGTGCCTCAGTCGGTTCATTGAGCAGGCGCAATACCAGCCAGTCAATCCATAAACTCTGTAGGGGACGAAGCGCCCCTCGCTCGGCTGGGAGCGAGGTAAGGAAGATCCAGCCCTGGCGCTTTTCGGCCCACTCCGTAGCGGTCCACGTTCCATTGGCCTGGTCTGGCTTTGGCAGCAGACGGAGGCTGTCTGCGACCAGGCCGAGAGAGGCCAGAACGCCGGCGCGCTGCAGGTGGGCGCGCGGGTCAATAAAGTGCGCGTGCTCGGTGCCTTTCACCCTGCGGTCGATCTCTTCGGGATTCGACATCCACTCGACCAACTCGTCGGGCGTGGGGCCGTAGGCCATCAGGAAGGCAAAGATCTTCTGCGGTGATTCGATAAGGAATTCGCCCTTCCTGTCCTGCGGCGGTTGAAACAAGGATGCGGCCAGGGACCTGGCCTCGGAGCGGCTGCGCAGTTCCTCGGCTGGTCCCCAATACGGGCAACGTCTGTCGAGCGGGTTGAGAATCACATCGCCCCGACCCGAGTCATAAAACCGTTTCACGAACTCGTGCGCAGGATCGTAAACGATAGCCGAATCCCCGCGGCTGCGGACCTGCCGGAGCAACTGAAACATCAGCGCGGACTTCCCCGCCCCCGTGTCGCCGATGATCTGCATGTGCTGGGCCTCGGCGCGGGCGGGAATGCGGAGCATGGCTTTCATGTCATCGGTCTTGAATCCGATGCCATCGCCTTTCACGGTCTTTTGGAACTGCTGCGGCGTCAGCATCTCGGGGCCTTTCAGCCGGCGCCCATACCTCAATTGTTTTTGCCGTTGCATATCCTTCATGGCTGCGACCGGCAGCAGAAGGAGAAACAGTCCCGCACCGCCAAGTAACGGTGGGCGGAAGAAGCCGGAGAGCGAAGTCCCACCGTAGACGACATTTTTGAGGTAATCGCGGAGTCGCGCGTCGATGTAACCGCGCTCTGGGCCACGAAACAACAGGGAGTAACCTCGCTGCTGCGCCTCCGGCGCAAGCGCAAGCGGAAACGGCCTGCCATCGGGACTCAGGATTCTTCCCGACACAATATCGCCGTTCATCGCAGGCCGCGCCGCAGTCCTGCGCCTACCGACGAAAAGCATCCTGTAGTTGCTTCTGTGCGTCGCTGTGAACACGCCGATGGCCGAGGTCCGTTCATAAACCGGAAGGTAATACCGCTGCAACGGCGTGGCAGCGCGGATGCGAATGCACACAGCGACGAAGGTCAATACGACAACGGCAAAGGCCAGTCCGTAGGTGTGGATGGGTATGTGCCGCGGCCAGATGATTGTCTCTTTGCGTCCCCAGGTGGTCTTTGCCATCGCGCTACCTCCGCTGTTCGGACGCCAGCCTGCCTGCCAGATCGTGCCTGGCACTGCTGATCTCGTCCACCAATTTGTCGAATGCTTCAGGTGTCAGCTTTTGTCCTGCGCCGAGGGAGCGCACGACGTCTATCAGCAGTAGCCGGACCCCTGCGATTTCGGACAGGGTGATGCCACTTGCCGGGTTCTCTCCGGTTTGGAGTGCCTGTAGAGCAAGGTCGCGCAACCACTCGCCGATCGTCTTCCCATCTGCTCGCGCCGCACTCTCGACCGCTTGCTGTTCAGCCTTCGTAAGTTTAGTCGTGAGCGTCTGATTGCGGCTCTGGCGGCCACGAATCGCTCCGCCTCTGGTTGGTATTGCAGAGTTCACAACCGGTATCGCAACTCTCTCCAGTCTTCGAAATGTGCAGGAAGCCAACTGGCTCCCTGAAATTCGCAGGTCGTGCCATTTGAGACGGAACCCAATAGCTTCCTCAGGAAGCTAAGCAGCGCCCTGCGAGGGGTTGAGTGTCGAAATTCATCCGGTGCGAAGCACCGTCGTGGCACTGCCTCCGCTCCCGGTGGGGATCATGCCCTTGATCTCGCCACAGATGCCCCTGAAGTGCTGACGTTGGCAGCACCGTTTGCAGGCTTCATCGGAGGCTGCTGGGCCGGTTCAATGGACTCTGCTCGACCGACTCGCAATGTCGGCCTGATCTTCCGGGCTTCGGCTGGCTTCAGGAAATCCTGAAAGTCGCGGTATTTCGAGAAGACATAAGCGAGCGCCTGCTCCGCGACTTCATCGGCGGAAGCGTGGATGAACGCGGCATACTGATCGACCTGGGCGGCGGTCATATCGGTGAGGCGAATGGAGGCGCTGAGATGGCGGGTCCGGATGACTTCGAACAGGGGCATAAGGTTCTCCTTTGGTGGTCGAATCAGGCGGTCTTTCTGCGGGCAATCATGCGAAGTGCTGTTGCCGCAATTTCCCGTGCACGAGCGGAGCAAAGTGCGGCGGGAATTTCGAACCGGCGCCGGCTTTCGAGCATGGTGATTACGTCGTCGATGCGGACTCCTTCAATGAGCCACAGGCGAGCGGACGCGACGTCGACGGTGCGCCGTGCGTAATAGAGAGGGTTGGGCTTGTCGGAGCGGCGCGAAGCCAGCTCCCGTGTCAGCTTCACAGCGTCTCTGCCCTGGGCGAGCTGGTCAGAAATCCATGCCCAATCGCTCTCGGAAGGGCTGTTTTTGCCAGGTTGCCTCCGGGAGCCGTAAACAGGAGCGAAGGCCACCGTTTCTGTGTCTGCGATCTCCAGCCGGAAGTCATCAGTTTTCCAGATCGAATCATCGGGATACTCGACCGTGACTCTGTAAGCTGGAGTGTACTTGTGATTGAGGAAACCGGGGACGCGGAGGACTCGGTTGCAGTCGGTGCAAGCGGGATCGCCACCGAAGGTAATGGCGAGCAGCTTGAGCATTTGTTCCTGCTGATCGAAGTCGAAGCCCTCGACCCGCCACAGAACCTGATACTTGCCGGGAGAAGTAGACAGAATCGAGGTCGGCGGTGGCACTAGATCTGATGCCCGGAGCGCGGCAAGCCGGGCATCTCCGTCGGTATCGATGTCTATATACAGGTGGCGGACAGAAGCGATGCGTTCTTTCGTTCGCTTCCGGCTGCCAGATCGGAGTGGATTAGCGGCCGCGTAGATGTTGGCTCCGGTGCTGTTCTCGTAAGAGAGCCATGCCTGATAGCGAGACTCCAACGCTCGTTTCAGCCGCACCACGCGCTGTGTCGTGCGGGAGGGATTCTCCCTGCGCAGCAGGAAGGCGACAGTCTCGTGCGGTACGAAACAGCGATTGAGGAACTCTCTGGCAATCCGGCACATGGTGGCACTCCCAGGGTTCATACGGGCCATAGCAGCAGGAGAGCCCGGTCTTCACCGGGCTTCCGCACGGTGGAGGAAGGCGCCTACGCGGCCTCTTCCTCGGTGGAATCTTCGTCTTCCGCCGCTGCTTTGGCGGCACGATCGAGTTTCAGGATCGAGTTCACGCGAATCTCCCAGATGGTCTGCTCCGAGTTCGTCTTCGAACTCGTATACTTGCGGCTGCGCAGCTCACCTTCGACCTGGATGTGCGCGCCCTTTTTGAGCGTAGCGGCGAATTCTCCGAGCTTGCCGAAGACGACGCAGCGGTGCCATTCGGTGTGCTTGATGTATTTGCCGTCCTTCTTATAAGAGGACGTCGTTGCCAGCGAAAGATTGGTGAGGCTGCGGTCGTTGTTGGCATGAACTTCGGCATCGCTGCCAAGGAATCCGATGAGGGTGACTTTGTTCTGGTACATGGTGGTGATCTCCGTTTCGTTGAATTTCTCGTATCCTGCTCGGGTCACCCCTGGCGAACGCCAGCGAGCGGCCCCTGCTCCCAGGGCTGAAGCTCTGCATTTACGGAGGGTCCCTCGCAGACCGAAACCGTACCCAGGAGGGCGGCGTAATCCGGGGTCCCCGACGCACCTTCGTTGTGCGGTGGGGTGGTGGAGCAGAAGCAGAAGAGCGAACCTGCCGCAGGGCGCTGGACAGGCCAGCAGCGTGACCCCGTGCAGAGGACGGGATACGAGGCGGAAGGCACGCACATGCGCCGAAGTCATTGCCAGGATTCCAGCGACGCCGCTTCGTCACAACCGCAGCCTCGAACGGAGCGGCAATTGGCCCCCACGAGGTCGGCATTGAGCGTCCGCACCATCGCGTCAGGCTGGCTGAGATTGCTGCGCCGGGCACAATCGGAGACGAATTGGGTCGTGCAGCCGTATTGGCAGCAGGGTCGGACATCGAAGTGACCTCGGATTCGGGTTGGAAACTCCAGCCTGAAGCTTGCCGCTCAGGCGTCGGAAGCACGATAGACCTCCTGCGTCTGGAAGGATTGCTCCTCATGGCTGTAGCCGGAGACGGTAATCAGCTCGCGAACCCGGCGCCGGCCCGTATGATCGCGCTCGCAGTAGAGAACGAAGTCGATGGCCTCGGCTGTCTCAGAACGAATGAACGCGTGATTGAGATTGGGCCTGGCACTCAGGGCCAGATCGGACAACCGATTCAGAGCATCCCATGCGGACTTTGCATGAATCGTCGATAGTGTTCCGCCGTGGCCGGTGTTCATGGCCTGCAACAGGTCGTAGCCACATTCGTCACGGATCTCGCCCATGACGATCCGGTCCGGGCGGTGGCGCAGCGCGGCGGCCACCAGCTGGCTCGCGGTGACTGCCACCTGGCCCGGAATGGCCTCGACAGCTTCCCAGCGAACGGCATTCGGATGCGCGACCTTCAACTCGGCAGGCTGTTCGATGACAATCAGCCGCTCATAAAGGGGAATGTGGTCGAGCAGAGCCTTCATCAGAGTCGTTTTGCCCGAGCCGGTTCCGCCGCTGATAAGCCCGTTCTTTCGCTCCCCAATGAGGCGGACCACCGTGTCCCGAATCAGTTCTGGCAGGCTGCCCGATGCAATCAGCTCATCTGAGGTAAACCAGCGATTGAATTTACGAACGGTGAAGGTCGGGCCGCTGAGAGACGATGGAGCGCCGACCACAGCGACTCTGGAGCCGTCCGGGAGACGTGTATTGAGCACCGGATTCTGGCTGGTGAGGTCCTGCCCGAGAATGCGTGCAACGCGCTCGATGGCAGCCTGCAGGCGTTCATTCGTGTAGGGCGCCGCCAGCGCGATTTTCTCGATGCTCCCGCCCCGATCCGCGAACACGCCGCTGGTGCCATTGATCATCAGATCCGAAATCGACGGATCGAGCAGCAGCGCGCGCAGTTCCTCAGGAAAGAACGGAAGAATCAGCTCGAAACTCACTGGGTACCCCCTCCTGCCGGCGTCGCACCTGCGCCCGGCACCAGCGGGTCCACCGAGACTTCGTTCTGATGAAATTGGGTGATCGTTAGGCCGAGCGGATTAATGGTCTCAAACTGTGGGAAAATCCTGGCCTGTTCGCTGACCTGCGCGGGATTCAAATAGTAGGTGACACTGAGCATCCAGTGCTCCGTTCTGGGCTGGCGGGAGTGAACCGGCGAATAGATTCGGTCGATGGCGACGAGCGCAGTTCCCCGGGCAATGTTCGCTCCCTGGATCCTTTCGACGGACATTGAGGTGATCGTCACGTCCCGCACTTCGACATCGCTCTGCTCGATCTGCCCGGCAATCACCTGCGAGACCAGGTGATTGCGGTTGTCTTCGGCCATCAGCCGTGAGGCGAGAGATTGCGACAGGAAGTAGTAGTTCAGAGGGTATTTCGTGGCGATGGTGTCGCGGTTGATGGTGTACCGATAATTGGCCCAATCGGTGAGGTAGGTGCGCACCTCGCCCTCGCGGGGCGTGTAGTCGAGATCGCTGTACTGGATGGCCTGGGCACGTCCCATCTCGTCGATGCGGATATAGCGGTTGACGATAGGCCGCCGCGCCAGTGAAAAGTTGAGCCACATGGACCCGCACAGGAGAACCGTTCCACACCCGATGAGGAGCCGATATGCTTTGCGCTCGGCGTAGTGCGAGGCGTAGACCTCGTTTCCGATCTGATCGGCGAGCAGGACCTGTTCCGGAGTCAGTGGCTGCTCAACGGGCGCTGTGCGCGGGGACATGGGAAGCTTGACTCCTCTCATCGACTGCATGAAAGACCACAACGGCATAGATACAGCCAGCTATCAGCACTCCGAACAACGTAAGCATCAGCGATGGACGAACGAAGCATGAAATGCCCGTGGCTCGCGCGAACAGAATTCCAGGTATGAAATTCCACATAAGCTCATGCTCCTGATCGAATTGCCAGGGCCGCGATTCCACCAGCTACTTCCGCCCCTGCCGCCGTCAGCCCTGCGGCCCCACCAAAGATCGCCTGCGTCATGCTTGGAATAAAGAGCATGTTGATGATGAAGGCGGTAAAGACCATGATGCAGGGGATGAGGTTCGCAAGCCACATCTCAATTGAGTAATTTCCGTTGAATGTCTGCTGCAGGAATCCGTTCATAAAGCCGGCCCACACAAAGATAAAGGCAGCCGCGACGGCGCGAATCATGGCGAAGCTGATGAGCACGTCCAGGAACTGGAAAAACTTCGCACGAAACGCGTGTGTCATCAGGAGTGGAATGAATACCGGTCCGAAGAGCGCCGTCACGCCGTAGAGGATGAAGGCACTGCAATTGATCACGAAGAGGATCGCGGAAGCGATACCCAGAAGTCCCTGAACGACGAAGTAGCAGAGGATCTCGACGGGCGCCATCAGCGATGGCATCGCCGTGTTGTCACCGGCTGTCTTGAGCAATTGCAGCAACTGATTGAGCGAGTTCTGGTCGAAAGCTGCAACCATCGCCTGGGCGATGTAGCTGAAGAAGTGGTTGATCCCAAAACTCGCGCCGGGGATTGGGTTGACCCAGTAGTTTTCGAGCAGACAGCAGGAGATGAGGCGCAGCAGGAAGTTCATCAGGTCGCCTGCGTGGACTGGATGGGCGTGGAAGCGCAGCGTCATCCCGGATGTATTCCAGTTGATGACCATGCTGACGAGCGTGAACAGCGCGATCGAACTGAGTTCGATAAGCCCGAACTGCGTCAGGGCTCCGCCGTTCTGGGTGGTGAGATTGGTCAGATTGTTGGTGAACTGGTACAGCCAGTCGACACCGGAACTCGCGCTCGGTAATGTCTGTCCCAGCAATGCCACGGAGTTCATATCGCAACTCTCTGTCCCATCACGGGATGTACTTTTGCCAGACTTTGCCCTCATTGGCTGCGGCAGAGCTGTGCTTCTTCCTGTCTTTCTCCACCTGCTGCCGTAACAGCTCGTATTCCCTTTGTTCGCGCATTTCCGCTGCCTTTGCCGCCTCATGCCGGCGATAGGCGACTGTACCAGCAATCGCCAGGAGCACTGCGAGAATGGCCAGCAGGATCTTCGTGTTGAGTGCCTTCAGCATCCCGTCTCCTGTTTATGGCAGGTAGCTGTCCCACGTGCTGCTTTCGTTGGCGGCGCTGGTGTCGTCCGCCGCTCGCTGCTCGGCGACGTAAGAGGCGGTGTTGAGGTCAAGAGCTGCGGCATTTCGCTGCTGCATGTTCAAGACGGCCATCTCAGACGCAAGGCACGCCTGCAGCACACCCTGCGACTGCATTTCGGACATCTTCTGCGCCTCGGCGGCGTTCAGCAGGTTCAACTGCTCGACTTCGCTGTTGCTGGCCGTGCCGCCGTCAAGCTGCTCGGAAGCCAGGCTGCTGTTGGCCGTTGCGTTCGCCGTCCTGGCGGCTCGGTACTGGCCCACGGCCATAAAGCAGTCGGGCGAAACCGAATCGGAGGCTTCGATCATGGCAAGCTCCGAGAGCTGGGTGCTGCCCGGCGTCTGTCCGGCCAGATACGTGGCGGTAGTGCCGCTGACCGGAACGGTGGCCGCCGTCCACGCAGTGGACGATGCCGCCGGCGAGTCCGTATTCAGAGCCGTGGTCATCCCGTTGGTTTCGCCAAACAAGTCGCGGACGTTGGCGTTCTTCATGGTGTTCAGCGCGGTCTGCCACTGCTGCTTGAAGGAGAAGTGCTCGATGTTGTTTTTGAGCATGTTGTATTGCATTTCGAGCGTCGAAAGCTGGGAGACGAGGCTGGCGTAGCTGGTCGGGTCAAAGACGATGTCGCCGATACCGAAAAGCGCGAAGCTCGGCGTGGCGGCAAGCAGAAGCGCCATGCCGCCAATGATCCATTTCCGATGATTTTTCATAACAAAGCCTCCTTCCGGGCACAGGGTTAGAGAGTTGGGTTCATGCGATGTTCCGCGTAGGACGGAACAAGGATGTCGCGGCCCACGTAGATGCGGGCGCGGGAACCTTCTTTGAGAGTGATCACGGGCAAACGATTGAGAAAATGGTTCAATACCTGCTCGCCTTCGACAGCCGATTCCTCGGAGATGCCGTTCTGAATCTCCGTGGAGGGCGAGAGAATGCTGCCGTTGTTGCCGATCTGGGCGAGCCCCCCGAGGCCGCCGATCATCGCGGCGGCGGCAAACGCCTGAAAGTATCCGTGGCTCACTTTGGTGGCGAGTCCCGTGGTCCCGATCTGGTCGAGACCGACGTACTTGTCGAAGTCGATCGAGAACCCGTCCGGACAGATGGCGCGGTGAAAGGTGACGAACAGCTTGCGTTGCTGCGCATTACCGACACTCTCGACGGTCCCGATCAACCGTGTGCCCTGAGGCATTAACAGCTGCTGGTGATCGTGAGAGTAGTAATCCGTCGTGAGCATCACCAGAACGGGGCCGCTGAAGCCGCCGTCGATGTGATTGGTGACGACCCCTTCCAGGATCGTGCCCTCGAAGATGCGGTAGAGGCGGCCCTCAAAGTGATCGAAGGGGTAGGGCGCCATCGGATCGCTGCCTCCGGCGGACCTGGCCTGTTGTATCGAAGCGGGCTGTGTACGGGCCGTCGCTGGTTTCGTTGCAAGCGGAACCGTCACGGGCGATGAGGCCGCGGCGGTGCCGGGGCGCTCGAAGTCGATGGCTACGGTATCGCTGTCGATGGCCTCCTGATGTTGCTTCTCTCCAGCCAGCTCACGCTGCGCGGTTTCTGCGTGCTCCTGCGATGCGTCCGAGGTGATAAGCGGCGCGTTGGGACTCTCGCCATAGATTGCCGCACGCTGGGCCGCGGTCATGGGCGGCGCGCTGGCGCCTTCCGGTCCTGGAATTCCCTCCGCAGCCTCAAGCTGCTGCATGGCAGCCGTTATCTCCTGCTGGTGCTGACGCTCCTCGGCATCGCGCTCCGCCTGCAACTGCTGCTGCGTCTCGAAGCTGTTCACCTCCTGAGCATTCGGGGCGGCCGGGCGTGCGACAGGTACGGAGCCGGCCGGCGCAGCTCTCTTGCTGCCCCTGAGCAGACTTGAAAGATTGGCGATCCCGATGAGCCCCATGATGACGACCAGCGCGACGATCACAGGCATGGTCTTCCGCAGGGGCGGTTTCGCTTCCGGCTGTTCGGGTACAGTCGCGGGCGTGTGGTCGTTCGGCTCCGGCATGGCTACTTCCTTTCATCCGTCCGATGGAACTCGACCTTCTGCTTGCCGATGGCGAGATATCCGCGGTCCAGTTCTTTCGGCACGGTGTACAGGCCATTGCTGAAATCGAAGTTGATGAGAGAGGGCTTTCCGTCTTTCACTTCATAGAGAGCGGGTGTTTCCTGGAACTGCCCGCGCAGGTAGGTGAATTTGTCGTCATGCCATATCTCGTGTAAACCGAGGGCATCGCCCTTCGACCGGTCCCAGATGAAATCGAAGCGCAGTGTGCCGGGATACTGGCTGCGGTACTCCTCCTCCTTCGTCTGCTCGGCCCTGAGAGTGGCCTCCTCGTCGGCCCTGGCCGCGGCGATCTGTTGCTTCGCCTGATCCAGCTCGGAGGCAGGCACAAAGACCGGCAACTCGATCAGTCTCTCTCTGGCCCCTTTGTCGCCGGGCAGGATGAATACCGTCGAATCGAAGTGGGGATTCGGATCGCCGGAGACCTCCTGGAGCTCAAGGGTGTACTCGTTGCCGTGATCCGAGATGATGTGAATGTCCGTCATGCTGTTTGCGACCGTCGGCTTGATGCTGATGAACCGGCTGGCGACATGACCGCCGTCGAAAACCCAGTCCACCGTGTCCCCGGCGAAGACATTCGCAACCTTTTCCTCGGGCGGTAGCTCAATCAGCGTCGACTGCAGCAGAGCCGCGCGGACCACCGGAGGGGCAGCCGTTGCCGATACCACCACCGTGCGCGGCGCGCTCGGTATAAAGTGTTTGGCTACCGGCTGCGCGCAGGCGACCGAAGCGGCCGGGAGCATGAGTCCAATGGCTGCGGCAATCGGGATGAGTGGTTTCACGGTCAGTCCTTTCTCGGCTACGCGGACTCGCCCTGGGCAAAACGTCGAATGCCTTCGGTGAGTCCGTATTTGGCGATCAGCTTCGATCGGCGTACCCGGTCTTTGGGCCTGGTGGAGAAGGTCGCGTAGCTCCGGCTGTCAAGGTTGAGAATGACAACCTTGGTCAGCCCGTCGCGGCCGATGTACAGCGCCTCCCGATCCTGCAAGCTCTCGAAGAGCGAGATCTGCTGGTCGTTCATTTTGAACAGTTCGGCATATCTCTTTCGGTTGAAGGTTGCGTCCTTCAGAAACAGAAACGACGTGCAGGAGTTCACAATCGAATCCGCGTTCTCGCCCAGGTCTTCCGCGGACTGGCCGATCATGGTCACGCCGCCGAGATTCTTGCGCACAGTCTTGATCGAGGCGAGCGCGCCCTCGAGCAGCTGCCGATTCTTCATCGAAGAGAAAATCTCCTCGATCAAAATGTGCTTCGGGACGCCGAGATTGGCCGGATCATAGAGCACGTCGTTGATGCGCCAGAGCAGCCACACCATCAACGGCTCGATCAGGTCGGCGTACTGCGCGTTGTTCACACCCTGGAAGTCGAAGCACTGGAGGCGCGACAGCGAGAGGCTGTCCTCTGCGTTGTCGAAGATGGCGTTGTATATGCCCTTGCCGATCCATTTCGACAGGTAGCGGTCCAGCTTCCTGGGCAGGAACAGATTGGACAGGCGGCGGTTCTCAGGGTCGAGCAGGTACATATCCTGCACAGCCTTGTGGATCAGGTCGTCGTCTTCCGGCTCCAGCTCCGCGCCGCCGTTGGTCAACAGCAGCTTGATAAAGCTGTACAGGAACCTGATATTGCTCTCGGTCGGCTCCAGTGCGAAGGGATTGACGCGCGGGCCGTCTTTGCCGATGCGGTCCACGCGCCCGCCGTATAGTTCGACGACGTTCTCATAGCTGGCGCCGACGTCGAAGATGTAGCTGAAACCGCCGTATTTCTGCTCGAGCGCGATGATCTGGTTCCCGTGCACCGATTTCCCGGTGCCGGTTGGGCCCAGGATGAGCATGACCCGCACGCCGTCCACATACACGTCCTGAAAGAACGGGGTCCGGGTGCGCGTCTCGAAGATGTTGAGGTATTCGGCGTCAAGGTCCTCCGAATGCAGATGACCGAGCTGCGGCGCGAACACGGAAGACAGGCGCGCATGGTGCTCTTCCGAGAGCCACAGCGGAAAGACGTTGAATTTGCGATTGCCGGGGAACATCGCATAAAACGCCGAAAGATTCCCAAGCGTCTCTTCGATTACCTGCGACCTGGCATCGACGAAGATCCTGTGGACGGTGGGTGCCACGGCGCGCAGCTGCTCTGTGCTGTTTGCGGCAAGCAGGAGGCGGAGCGAGTATTCGCCCTGCGTCTTTTTATCGAGCGAGCGGATGACCTCGCTCAGATCATCGACGCTGCTGTTGGCGGCCCTCGCGCCCGCGCGGGTTTCGAGAGAAACGGCGTCGCGTGCGTTCATCACGCGCGTCAATATCCCGACTTTGAAGAACGAGATGAACTTTTCCTGAGCGTCGATCTCGCTGCGCGCCGCGGCCGTGGACATCGGCCGCCATGTCGAGCACAGAACGCTGTCGCAATCCAGTGTCAGCAGACCGGAAAACAGGCATGGCCGGGACGCTTCGGGCGTCATCTTGAGGGAGAACATCTGCACGTAGCGTTTGCCCACGCGCAGGTGGTCGCTGTGCCATGCAATCGGGCTCTTCACGATTTGTCGGTCCACCCCCCTATCACTGTGGAGGTTGTCGTCGGCGGCCCATTCTTCAAGATTGAAAAGGTGACTGAAAAACTGGAACGTCGCATTCTTGTCGAGGCGGCGCAAGCCGAATGCGCTGCCGAGGTGTCCCTCCAGAAGGGTGGCCGTCTTCTCGAGTTCAGCAAGCATTCGCGATGTATCGGCGGCTTGCTCCTTCGGCCTCTGCTCGAATGCCCTGACCTTCGGCGGCTCCAGAGTTAGGCACCAATGCAGGTCGATCCGCCGGAAGCCGGCGGTCTTTTCCAGAAACGCCAGCCGGTCATCGGCGAAAACCTGAGTGACTGAGTTTGCGTATTTCCGCTGGCGTGGAAGGTAGAACCCGGACATCATGCGCGTGTATTGATAGAGGCAGGATCCTTCCGGCATTCCACGCAATGCGCCCTCGATGGAACGCATCCGCGCGTCGAGTTCCTGGTTCGTTAATCCCTCTTCGTCGATGCCCGAGAGCGCAAAGAGGCATCCATAGCCGCTGCCCTTGAGGGCAAATACATCAGGGCCGACAAAGCGCGCTATCGGAACGATGCTCGTCGCCGCTCCGGCCCTGGCGAACCACGGCGTGTGTCTGAGCTGTTCACTGTTTGCGCGGATCATAATAAGACCTCTGGCTGAGACTCAGGGCCCAGAGCTGAAACATCTTTGGGTGTCTGCGGACCACAAGCCAGCACGCTGTTGCGAGCAGCGGAAAGGATACAACTGCCAGCATGTGGAAGCCGGCAAGGAAAGCCATTACAGAGACCATTACGATTACCAGCCAGGTCGGCAGATTGAGTCCGAGCTTTTCGCGTGGTTGGTTAAGCGCCTGGTTGATCCCGACGGGCTCTCCTCGCGTGGCTGTCTGCATGATCAGCTCACACTCTGCCCGGTCAGAGAGCTGATCCAGCCCGCTCCCCATCCGAGCACGGCGGCGCCAAAGATGGCTCCGAACAGCCCGATGACGCCACGTTGAATGTTGCCGCTCATGAAGCTGATGCCGGCGAAAATAAGGCCGACCAGACAGATGACCGCGCCCGCGTATTCGGCGAAGGTCTGTACGGTCTGCATCAGAGTCTGAGCACCGCTGAAACTGATGGTTCCCTGGGCGTGTGCGACGGCACTGCTGGCGCCGGCAAACATGAGCGCGGTGAGCGTCGGACTCATCACGTGCGCTGCCTCGAGAAGACTTCGCTTGGAGAAGGCTTGCGCCAAGCGTTTGGCGAGGCGGGTTTTCTTACGGGGAATGACAGCACTGCTAAGGAACATCGGCACCTCCGGCGGCCTGTTTCAGGCCGCGTCATGCCGCGAAATTAGCTCGTAGTTCCGCTCAGAGTCCAATAACTTTGTGGGGTTTGGCGATAACTTTCCGGTTCTGTGAGCGGATCGCGCTGTGATGCAGTTCACAGCGTCCACCCAAAGTCTGATGGAATGGGCGGCCCATCCTGCAGATCGACTTAAAACGGATGCAGGCTCCGTTCACAGGCCGCCGAAGAACGATGGCATTCGGGCGATGCTCAAGTCCTCGGATCGACCGGCGTAACGTTGGGAGCGCAGTTAGCGCCACTCCGTCGCACTTCCTGCCAGGAGGAGAGTTCGTGTCGGCGCGATCCTCAAGGCAGCGTATCCTCAGCTGAGATTTCCTCCTCTGGAATGTACCTCTCCCGGCCTGGGTAGGTCAGTCTCCAAAGGTAAATCCCGTGGCTTGTTGAATTGGCATTGCGGGGAAAGGGTCCCAAGAAGCGGAGAGAGACAGATTTGCTTATCTCCATCCCGGCGAGAGGGGTCAGGCACTCGCGCAAAGCGGGATTCGCGGGATTTCGCGACTGATACAAACCTCAGTGAACCGGGCTTCCGGATATTGAGCGGCAGGAGCGTTCGGCTGCTGGGATGCTTGGGAAGCGCCTGAAAGGCTGCGGCTTCAAAGACTTTCTGAATTGCCTTCATCTCTTCGGAGAAAGCGAACAATGCATACCCCCGTTGGCGGAATCGATGAACTCGGCCTCCAAAGGCAAAGAATCTGACCGCATTCACGGGATGATTTTGGCCAGCGCTTCCGGCCTCCGTTCCAATCCCCTCGGACCCGCTCTGTCCACTGGTGCCGATACCAGCACAGTCAACATGGGGTGTCAGCCGGCTCATCCATGTCTTCGCGAATTCCGTGCACATTTGAAACATCTGGCGTAACCGGACCCTGGTCGTTCAGGAGGATGACCTGGTTCGGGAGCGCGTCAAATACGTCAGGATCGCGACTGTCGGGGAGGAATAGCGTGGTCTCGCGATCCGGGAGCGGCGTGATATCGAGGAGTCCTGCCGCCCCTCGGTCCACGACAGAATGGCGGTGGAGGGCAAATCCCCCCATTACGATCCATACCATCGCTCGCCGATGATCGCTGTGCTGAAGGCACGACCGCTTGACGTTCTCATGGCACTTCCAGCGCACGGCAACGAAGCCTGTGAGTTCCTCCGTCGTCGCATGGGCAACCGTCACCGCTTCGCCGCACCTAATCCTCGAGGCCGATCCGGCCTGCAGAACTGGGTACACCTGCTCAGGGTCCATCCCGTTTCTTTCCCCATCCCATCCGGATGGGGACCTGTTTCTGTCCCGCAACGCCCGGCCTGGGTCACGTAACGGCTTCGGAGATTAATCATTGTCCGTTGCTCACCAGCAGTCAGGGCTTTGAAATCGGTATGAGCTGACCACTCCGGCGTCAGCGAAGGACTGTCGAACGCTCAGATCTCGACATTCGTACGGATGTCGCAGCAATTTTGGCGGGGATGCGCTCCTTGTGAATCAATACCGTCAGTGCCTCATGGCGGCTGAAGAAAGATTCCAGATGAAATACATGCCTTCCTCCGCAGTCATCGACTGGCACGACATCATCGTCCGCAATCAGGCCACCGCGTCGCAGCCCTTCGGTGACCGGGTAGGTGAAGTACGCACGCCGGACATCCCGAAGAGAAGCGCGCACCGAAGCCGGGTTTAGGAGGTCGCCCTCGATGACCTCCGCACCCCGTTTGCGCAGATCGTCAGACCGGGCATCCAGCTTGTGAACGAGGGCGCGGACCGGAAAGCCCTGCTCCAGCAAAAGAGATGTGACCTGGCGTCCGGTCGATCCCTGGGCTCCCCCAGCTGCTCCTGTGACCAGTATTGGACGAGACATCGAGGTTCTCCTTTCATTTGCACAGGATGGCGTATGTCATCCTGCGGGCCCTCGTTATTTGAGGACGCACAGCCGGCGGCCGTCTGCAGTCGTCACAATCGTCCGGGCGCGATTTTTGGAAAGATACTCGCACTGCGGGAAGTTGCGCGATTCGCCCCGGAGAGCCCCTGTAAGGAACGACCTTATGAGCGAGATTGGACTCGCTGAGGCGACGCTCCGTCCTGCGTCGTGTTTGCAGAGAGTGCCCCGTGAATGGATCTGGAGCGCACTCGCAGCTGCCCGGCAATAATCGCGTGCGTCAGCAGATAGAACGGCACGAGCACCGTGGGAATCAGGCTCAGCGGCAGGTATTGCACTGCCTGCGACCCCACGCCGGCATGGACCAGTTCGAGCGGGCTGCCCGCCACCGACGTGATGCCCAGCCCAACGGCCACAATGAGGTCAAGCACTCCAAAGGCATTCCATCCCGTCATGGTGCTCACCGACGGCTCCCTGGAACGGGCAATCCTGAGCGCGAGCGGAATGGCCAGCGCGCCAGTGATCATATCACCCAAACCCGCGAAGAAGGGGAAAGGTCCACTCAGGCTTCCTGCGACGAAGTCCAGCAGGAAGAGGACACCGAGGATGCGCATCGCATTCAGGCCGATGAGCAGTTGCAGCGGAATTCCCAGGAGGTTGGCGCGCACCTTTTCGCTGGTCGACGCCAGCACGCCGACCGTCAGCAGTGGCACAATCAGCAGAAAGCCCATCCACGGCGCGGGATTCGCTGATGAGAAGGCTAGCCGCCCGGATACGCTGAGGTACATTGCCAGCCCTACCCAGCCCCCGCCGCCGGCGGCGATGGCGAGACGGCGGGCGAACGAGCCGGAAAGCGCCTGCGCCACCGCAACGAGGTCGACCGCGATGACCGCCATCGGAACGATCGAGGTGATGAGATCAATCATTGGGTGAGACATCGAAAGTTCTCCTTCAGGCCATAGGATGAGCATCATCATCCTATGGATTCGGATTGTTTGCGACAGCGGGCACAAAATGGATTGAGCCGTGGGATGACTGCCGGCATCCTATAATCAGTCATGCGCTACCGTCCCGAACATAAAGCGGAAATCCATCAGCAAATTGTGAAGGATGCCTCGCGGCGCGTTCGCGCCGAAGGTATGACCGGCGCCGCGGTATCAGCCGTGATGCGGGACGCAGGTCTCACGCATGGAGGCTTTTACAAGCATTTCGGGAGCAAGGACGATCTGCTTCTTGAGTCGCTGCGCGAGGCGTTCCGCGAGATCGGCGACGCCCTGACCGCCGCAGCGAAACAGTCGCAACCCGACGCAGCCTGGAAGGCGATCGTGAAGACCTACCTGAGCCCGGAATACTGCGATCATCCCGAGCGCGGTTGCCCGCTGCCGGTACTCGCCCCCGAGCTTGCGCGCGGCGACGAGAGAATGAGAGGCCAGATTCTTGCCGAATTGGTGAACTACAGGGACCGGATGCTTCCTTTTATGCCGGGCCGGCGAACTCAAGACAAAGAGCGCGCCTTCTTTTCGATCTTTTCAACGATGATCGGAGCAGTTGAGATTGCGCGCATGTTGCCAGATCCTGCTGCGCAGGAAAAGGTGCTCGCACGCGCACGAGAATTTCTCCTGAGTAGCTTCTGACGTCCGTGTATCGAGCACCGAAGAGAAGGGTGTCGAAACGCGCATGGGCGAATGTGCGCTGTGTGAGAATGAGAATGTGTCAACCGAATCCCTGGATACTGCTGAAGAGGCCGGCGTTCCGAGCACTGATGGACGCGGAGGTACTGCAATGATTGCCAAACGCGCCATGCGGGCGGTCGTCCACATCAGTATCTGGACCGCGATCAAACACGACCGGAAGGTCAGCAGGGAGATTGCCGAGCAGCACCGAGCCTGTGCCGGCGCCGGCCGCTACAAGAAGCAGCTGCTCCGCGAAGCGGAGAGGCTCGAATCCCTGCGCTCGCTTTCCGGGCGAATCCGTCAGTAGTCCTACAGAATCACATTGCCCTGATCCTACGAGGGCTATCGCCTGTTGCCGGCGCACTTCCACCTCGAGCTGACCACGAGGATGCGGGAGTTCGAGCAGGCCTTCGCGCAGCAGGTTGAGGAGTTCCTGACCGTCTATCCAGGCTACGTTGAACAGGCGAAGCGTACCTTCTGCTCTAAAAGTCGTACCGCAGCGAAAACTGCTGCTTCCGCGACTGCACCAACTGCGAGCTGTAAATCCCAAAGCCCGCCCCACTGGTCACCGCTTCATTCAGGCCACCATTAATGCTGATCGGACTGGTGTCGAAGCGCGCCGCATTGGTTAAGTTGAACACTTCCCACGCAAAGCGCAGCGCCTGGCTTTCGTGCGCCTTCCAGACCTTCGCCAGACTTGCATCCGGCTCGAAATAGCCGTCGCCGCGGAAGTAATTCCGGCTCCCGCCCTCGCCTGGGTACGGGAAACGCAATGGACTGCCAGTGGCGATGCCGTTGTTGAGAGCGTTCGGGTCGGCAAACACCTCCGGCAGCCCCGCGACCAGATGCTTATGTACCTTGATCGGCCCCGTCACCACTGCGGGCGTCACGTTCTGGTAATTCGTGGCATAGGCCAGCGGGGGTACCACGCTGAACGGCAATCCGCTCGATAAACGCAGAATCCCCGACAGGGTCCATCCGCCGATCAGAGCGTTCTCCAGGCCATTCGCCTCCGACGCGAAGCGCGCGCCGCGCCCGAACGGCAGCGTATAGATCACATCGCCCGTAACCAGGTGCCGCGTGTCGAAGTCCGATACCGCGCGGTTCGTCCTGGGATTAAAGCTGTTCGTGATGAAGCTGAAGCTGTTCGTCGTGAACTCGCTGGCCCGCTCGGTATCCGACCCGATATCGATCGACTTTGAAAGCGTATAACTGAAATCCAGATCGAGCCCCGTGCTGCTGATCTTGCGTACCGTCAGCTGCGCCGCGTTGTAACTACTCGTTCCGATAGACGACCACGCGTACAGCGAGGAAAACTGTCGCTGGTAGAACCGCGTTGTCACATTTCCGTTCGCATCTTCATATGGGCCGCACCCGAGTCCGCCCTGGCCTTCGCTCGGATCGCAATAAGCATCCAGGACCGCCAAAGCATAGGAGTCGTTCCCCACCACTGCGTTCGGCTGGTATACGTTGGTGTAAATGTTCTGCGTCGCGCTCATCGTGCTGGTCTTCAGATACGGGAACATGTCTTCCCAGTACGGAATCGGCGCCACCGTGGCTTCCCCTGCGTATGTCGCCTGCGCCAGCAAAGCGCCCGCCCTGAAGTAATCCATCCCGGATTTCGGATCCACCAGGTCCAGCGGCTCCGCCAGATCCAGTTGCTGCAGCAGATGCCGGCCGAAAGTCCCTACGTAATCCGCCTCAACGGAAAATGAGTGCGGCAGCTCCTGCTGCACGGAGAGATCGGCCGCAATCGTGTACGGTGTCTTGATTTTGCTGTCGACTCCCCACGTGATCGCCATTCCGGTGTTCACGTTGTTGGGCGGCGTGTAGGGATAACTGATCTTCGACGGGATGCTGACTCCCTTGAGCGTGGGAAGCCCTGTAAGACTCGTAAACCGCGGAGCGTTGTCCACCGAGTACTGGCCCGCCGGATTCGTGATCGAGGTCGTCAGCCCGAATGATCCAAACTGCGCAAACGTATCCACGATCCCTTCGCCAAAGTGGTCATAATACATGCCGCCGCCCGCCCGAATCGAAGTCTTGTTGTCCGACGACCAGGCCACTGCAAGGCGTGGAGCAATGTTCGTCAGCTGCATGCTCCAGTACGACGGTTTGCCGTTCGCGTTGCCCGAAGGTGCAAATGAAAGATCCGGCTGGTCCGTCACGCCCTTCAGCATCTCCGTTGCGCGCGTCACAAACCACTGGTGTGTATCGACGGTCGGCTGCACCTGGTTCCCTCTGGTCTCATACGGAGGCTGCAGCAATACCTGCCGCATTCCGAAGGTCAACGTCAGGTTTGGCCGTACCTTCCACTGATCCTGGATGTAATACTCGAATTCCTTCGAGAAATAATTCAGCGTCACCTGCGCCCCCGGCGTCGCCGCGTTGCCGGTTTGCCCACCCGGCTGCACGTTGAAGTTGTATTGCCCGGCGATATACGGAATCAGTCCGACCAGCGTCCCTACATCCTGGCTGTAGTTCGTCGCATCGCCCGGGTCCACCGGCGGTTGTCCAAACGCCCCGGGGTCTAGATCGCTACCCGAGTCGGCAATCGCTCCGCCGCCCGCCAGCCATTGAATATTCGTGTCGGCGTTGCCGTACGAGGTGGCGTCCGAACTCGAATAATTCGTGATCAGGCGCAGGTCCGCACCGTAGGAAAGAGTGTGGTTCCCGCGTGTCCAGCTCTGGTTCTCGATGAAATTCTGTACCGGCACATGGACAATGGTCGTGCAGCTCTCCGCTGTCGGGGTCGACAGCGTGCGAAACGACGTCACGTACGCGCCGCAGCCCGTCCCCGCCTGGCTGTAGCCCTGCCGGATGAAGCCATACCGGAAATCGTTCACCAGATTGTTGGTAATCTCCCAGGTGTCGCCGGCTCCCAGACCTTTCGTATTATCCCGGGTCAAGTACTGCGGCGGCTGGTTCGGGAACCACTCCGCAGCGTCTGTCGTGTCGTCCTGCAGATTGCCGCGGAAGAACAGTTGATGCCTTTGCACAGGGTTCCAGTCCAGACGCACGATCGTCGTGTTCAGGTTCTGCGGGTCCGGCGACGAGAAGCTGTACGAACCGTTGTTGACCCCGTCGCCCAGCGCGGCTCCGTTGGCCGTCGGATACGAATTTAACAACTTCAGAATGTTCGGATCCACGCCCGGGCCCCACGGACAGGTTCCGTTGGCCGAGCATTTCGGATCCGTCGCCGCCAGTTCCGCCGGGGTCTGCGTTACGTTCTGCCCGTTGCTGGTATAGATCAGGTCCCCCTGCTTCCAGGAGTTTTCCGGTACCAGCTGCTCCACCTGCTCATTCTCGCGAATGTGCGACGCCTCATAATTTCCGAAGAAAAATAACCTGTCCTTCACGACCGGGCCGCCCAGATCGGCTCCGTACGTATTGCGAATATATTTCCCCGGGTCATTCGGCAGCCCGCTGGAAAGCTCAGCATTCTTGTTGAAGAAGTCGTTCGCCGCCGTGGCTGTATTCCGGTTATATTCGTAGAGCCCGCCATGCAGATGGTCGGTGCCGCTCTTGGTTACCAGGTTGGCCTGCGCGCCCGCCGCGCGCCCCTGATCGGAATTGGCCATCCCCGTGGTCACGCGGAACTCATCGATCGAGTCCAGGGTCTCGCGAAGAACGCCCGTGAACGCGTAACCATTGCGCTGATCGTTATCGTCCAGCCCGTCCATCGTGATGTTGTCCTGGTCGGAACGCACCCCGTTCACCGTGCCCGTGCGACTGTCGCTGTCCGTATCGACGATGTGACCCAGGTACAGAACTCCCGGCTGCAGGCTCAGCAGATCCGGAACGTTGCGGTCGATCATCGGCAGCGATTCAATCGTCCTGGTCCCGATCGCAGTGCCCAGCGTCGCGTCCGACGTATTCAGTGTTTCAGTCTCCGCCGTCACGTTCACCGTCTGCGAAACGGCCCCCAGCGTCATCTTGAAGGAAATCGTCGCCGGTTCGCTCACCAGCAGGTTGCCCACCTTGCTCTGATCGGCGAACCCGCTGGCGCTCGCCGTCACCGTCCACGTCCCCGGCGTTAGCTGCGAGAACTGATATTCCCCCCGGGCATTCGTTGTCGTCTTCAGCACCTGTCCGGTCGCCTGGCGGGTAATCGTTACCGAGGCTCCCGGCACCACGTTGCCGCTCGGATCCGTCACCTCGCCGTTCAGCGACGTCGTCGCCTGCTGGGCCGTCAATGCAGGAAGAAAGAAAAACGCCGCGATCGCTGCGGTCGAAACCGCCGCGAGAAAGTTTCTTTTCACCACGACCTCCAATAGAGATTGCAGCTGGAATTTACTTTATGAGGGCGGCTTTCCAGGGATTGTACCCCTGGTGAACGGCCTCTGGAAGAATTTAATTTGCCTCTGTGGCCGACTGTTTGAAACCGACAATTGGTTTGCCGAGTTTGCGAGGCGCTGCACCGAGACTGCGCGGTCGATGCCGCCTGTGTTGCGTGCGTGGCGAAGATACCAGATGGCGCAATTCGCAGACTGGGCCACCCGCCTCAGAACTCCCCTGAGTACCTCGGATGGATAGGCCTCCTGATGCTACACCGACAATCCAAACCTGGACCGGGGCTGGCTGTTGGGCTGGAGTGCGTGAACGGTGGAGGATGCCATCCCCTGCGCATTCCGGGGTAAACCCCGAACAACTAACGCCAGCCGCAGTTCGGCGTCCGGAAGAACATCCCCCTGACAACGCACGCTCAACGAGCGCTTCCTCGGGTGCTGACTCAATCAGCCTCCAGCAGCTGTAATGCCGACGGGGTTGTGAAACGACTGGCGGTTCCGGGGAAAATCGCTCACACAGCTTCAGTTTGGGGGTTGGGGATGGATTAGTAAGGAAAAAGGTTAGAACTCTGTCTTGACTGACGGCAGGCAAGAGCTTTCCCGGGGGCGATTGCGGTTAGTCAGGACAGACTCGTTTGAAGGAAGCCGCCCCTCACATTAGCCAGCTATGCCATTTCAATAAGGCGGAGAGGTACGGTAGGGTTCAGCACCAGCGCGTAACGAGGCCTGATGAGGGGTGCTGAGTGGTGCGGGGAGGCAAAGAGCGCGTATTGGCGGGTGTGCGAAACGGCGGGAAATGCGGGATTCGCTCGATATGAGTGTAGCGAAGCAGGGATTCCCTGTACGTGCAAGTGGGCGCGGAGTGTGGGGTGGTGGGGACAGCGGTTCATGCGGCACACCTGATAGTCCGCGGTGGAGCACGGGGCAGAAGCTGTGCGATGTATCCTGTTCTCTCTGTCCAGAGCCAGCAGGTCTCATCGTGTATCACGCTCCGGTTTGGGCTTCGATCCGCAGCATAATTTCACGACCGGGCTGCATAAGTACGACCAACGGTACGCACTCGAAACCCGGGACGAGATTGAAACTGCGTTCGGCGGGGATTGCCTCGAAGGCCGGCCCGCTGGTTCGAATCACAAGCTGGCCTGTGGGTTTTGTAATGCGAACCGTGGTGACGCTCGGCTGCTCCACACCATCGTTGGCGCGCGCGATCACCGGCAGGATCAAACGGGCTCCAGGCGGGGCAGACTTCTCTACCGAGGCTGTGATTTCGACGCTGGAAGCATCGACGCTGTAACGCAGCGTGTAATCCACATCACCCCCCGGCAGGGACTCGCGCGACGCGGTGAGCAGGCGTCCGTGCGCCTCAAAAATTGCCTTGCCCTCCGCATGCTGCGCAATCAGGCTCGCGGCGTAATCCGTATCGCTCACATAGCGCTGGCCAGCCTGCTCCACCTCGATGCGCGGAGTGAGCGGCATGTGCGGCGTATCGCGATACGCCTGCTGGTTGCTGATTTCGATCATTTCATAGCGGGTCATGCTGGCGGTCAGCACAGGACCGAGGTGTCGGTGAAAGAGCGTGGCCAGTGAGCCACCCGAGACATGCCCGCCCATGTGGCTGGGCGCGACTGCTTCCTCGTACGCACAGTCGTAGGCGCTGACGGTCGCGCGCCAGTCGCCGACCGCGGCGAGGTGGGTGTCGATCACAGGAAAACTACGGAGCCCGTACGGCTCGTCGCGCGGCAGGGTGAGGCGTTCAGCCGGGAGCGGATCGCTGCATCCGTCGAGGACGGTGGCCAGCGCTTTGGCGTGGGTGAAGGTGTGGTGGATGCAGGGGAAATCACCGTGGACGAAGTAGTCGGGGCCGCCGTAAAGCAGGCCATCGTGGGTGCAGGCCGTCATCAGTTCCAGGTTCCGCAGAGCGGCTTCTTTGAGACGCGGTTCGTATCGCGCGAGCATAATGAACCCCGGATGGCACCCATCCGTCGTGCGGCTGCCCCACCAGCTCCATTTGTAGTTGCGCGTGCCCCAGCTGTTGTCCCAGGAACCGTCGGGCAGCATAAACTCCAGCGCCGTGCGCATCGCGGCGACGACCTGATTGAGGACCAGGGTGTCGTTCGCCAGGATCGCGTACATGCCCAGCGAGGGCAGCGACTCCTCGACGTTGTAGCCAAGGTCGACCGGCCGGCAGCCTTTCGGGCTGAGCCGGCGTTGCGGATGCCCCTCACCGAAGAGGATGCCGGAGGGCGTGAGGAATTCGAGGACAGCATGGGCCATCTGGCGGCCGCGGTCGAAATAACGCTGCTCCCCCAGCACCTGAGCGCAGAGTGTGAAGGCCAGCGACGACGTCACCGGATAATTGATATTGCCAGTGTCGATTGTGATGTACCCATCGAGGAATTCAGCCGCGGCGGCGAGACGGTCGATCCAACGCTCGTGCGTTGCTGTATCGAGCAGCGATCCATGATGGTGCAGGGCCGCGGCGAGGGCAATGGTATGGAAGACGGTGATGCCCTTCCACAAGCTGAGTGTCACATCGTTAATCCAGCTGCCGTCCGCCTGGCTCACCTGCTGCTCCGACCAGTTGTGGACCTGGAGGGCGGCCCGCAGGTAGCGATCGTCGCCGGTGGTGTGCGCCATACGGAGGAGGGGGTAGACGGCCTCGCCGCATCGGCCATGGATCAGCACGCACGACGGGCAAAGTAATCCCCCATGCGCAGCGGCATTGTCGAGAGAGACCTGGTGGGCAAGCAGCCCGTCGCACCAGGCATGGAGGAGATCAGCGTAGGGGTTCGCATGGTCATCTTCGGCCGCGGTCGGATGATGCGATTCCGGGGTTGCGCCGTACGACACCGGCACGATAGCAGCCGCCGACTGGGCCGCGGCTAGACGGAGAAAATCTCGGCGGTTCAGTTGCGATGCGGCAGGTTTGTGCATGATTTCCCCATCGTGAAGTGGAAACGATCAGGCTGACACGGATTCAAAATGTCAGATCTCTCCCATTCGTAACAGGCCACAACATTTTCGGGCCCGGAGGCGTGTGCGTGTGCCGGCCGTGTCCATTTCGGCAGATCGATCCGGCATGCCGAGTGTCCGATCGACTCCTCGCGGACCGTAAGCAATGGTCGTACAAACCTGTCAAATGCCCGTTCCCAGCACTGATCCTGCCAGAAGGCCTCAGGTCGGGCAGGATGCGTGCATTGTCCTGTCTCGCCGAAGGAGAATCGGCGCGATTTTACTCCTTTGCTAGCAGAGGTTCAGAGAGATTCTTCCCCGCGTCCCGAGTTTCGAAATCCCGGTGATCGCGGTGTTTTCGCTAACTTGCCAGGAGACAGCAGTCGAAGCGATCTCGGTTGGCTTATGTCCGCCAATGCCCTCGTCGAGAGCTTTGAGACGGGTAATCTGCGGGTTCGGAGCGGTTGACCGGCCAACGAGGAACAACACGCATTTTCACCTATACTTTGCCTCGCGACTGATGGCAGCATGATTCCGGAATAGGTGACGGCATGTGTTGCTTCCAGCACCGTCGACGATCTCGTCAGCGAGCGGCCAGCCGGCTCGGTGATGCATTCGTGGGCGAATCGTGAGCTAAAGGAACGAAGCGATGAATCTGTGTCCGCGGGCGCGGCAGCCAATAGCAATCATCCTGGGCCTGTCTGCGCTTCTTGCAGTCTCACCGCCCTCCGCACACGATGCCCCCAATGGGAATGCCGGGAACGCTCTCCAGTATCCATGGTTGAACCGCGCACTTTCCCCGGACGCGCGTGCTGGCCTGGTACTGAAACGGATGACTCTGGATGAGAAGATCTCCTTACTGCACGGAACAGGCTGGCACGGATTGGACCTGGACACGATGAACCTGGACGTGCTGCATTCCAATGGAGGGGTAGGGTACGTGGTTGGCATTCCACGCCTGCGCATCCCCGGAATTCAGATGACGAATGCGTCCTGCGGCGTGACGCGCAGCCGGAGGAACGGCCGGTATTCCACGGCACTGCCGGACGATCTCGCGTTGGCCGCCACCTGGGATGAAAATGCCGCTTATGAATACGGCGCGCTGCTTGGGCGGGAATTGCGCGCCCAGGGATACAACATGTCTCTCGGCGGAGGCGTAAACCTCGCGCGAGAGCCGCGCGACGGCCGCACCTTTGAATACTTCGGGGAAGACCCCATTCTTGCAGGCACGATGGCCGGCCAGATGGTGGCGGGGACCCAGGCCCAACATGTCATCGGCAATATGAAGCACTTTGCGATGAACGACCGGGAAAGCGACCGGCACACGCTCAATGTCCATATCGATCAGCGCGCCATGCGCGAGAGCGATTTGCTGGCATTCGAAATTGGACTGCGCATTTCACATGCCGGGGCTGTGATGTGCGCTTATAACGGCGTAAATGGCGAGCCATCCTGCCAAAACGAGTATCTGCTCACCGCGGTGCTGAGAAGAGACTGGAAATTTCCCGGCTTTGTCCTCTCGGATTGGGGCGCAACACACAGTACTGTCGGGGCCTCCGCAGCCGGCCTAGATAATGAGGAGCCATCGTCTGTCTTCTATGGAGAAGTGATGAAGCGGGCCGTGCTTGCCGTCAGGGTTCCCATGGCCGAGCTGGACGAGCACGTTCGTCGCATCCTGCGATCGGAGTTTGCCAGCGGCATCGTGGACGATCCTCCCCACAGAGGTCCCATCGATGTCGATCGCGATCTGAATATCGCCCAGCACCTGGCGGAGGAGAGCATTGTTCTGCTCCGAAATGAAAATGCGCAGCTTCCGCTCGACGCCGCCAAACTCCACACTATTGCGGTGATTGGCGCGCATGCCGATGTTGCGATGATTTCCGGGGGCGGCTCGGCGCAGGTCGACCCGCCGGCCGGGAGCGCTCTTCACTTCGAGAAGGGTGTGGCATGGCGGTGGCAAGTCTGGTTCCCGACCTCGCCGCTGAAAGCTTTGCGCGCGAGAGCGGCGCACGCAAAGGTCGAATACGATCCGGGCACAAATCCCGCCGCCGCTGCCGCTCTGGCTCGGGGCGCCGATGTAGCCATTGTTTTTGTCTATCAATGGGAGAGCGAGGGCATGGATCTTGCCACCCTGTCTCTTCCGGGAAACCAGAATGCGCTGGTCGAGCAGGTTGCTGCCGCCAATCCGCATACGATTGTCGTCCTGGAAACGGGCAGTCCCGCCCTGATGCCGTGGGCCAACAAGGTAAGCGGCATTCTGGAGACGTGGTATGCGGGGAGCCGTGGAGCGGACGCGGTTGCCAGCGTTCTGTTCGGAGAGGCGAACCCGTGCGCCAAATTGCCGATCACTTTTCCTCTGCGCGATGCCGATATACCCCGGCCTGCGGTCGTGAAGCCGCCTCCGTCCCAGCGGGAGAACGGCGCTTTCGCGCATCTGGCCGCGCTGTTCGGCGGGCCCGGCAAAGAGCGCCCTCCTGTGCAGCTTTACTACAACGAAGGAATGCTCGTTGGTTACAAATGGTACGACGCGAGACGGGAATCCGTGCTCTTTCCTTTTGGCTTTGGGCTCTCCTACACCAAATTCCATTACTCCGGCTTGCGCGTAAAGGTTGACGGCGGAGTTAGCGTCAGCTTCACGATTAAAAATTCAGGCAACCGGGCCGGAGCGGAAGTTGCCGAGGTCTACGCGTCGCTTCCCGCGACCGCAGGGGAACCCCCGAGGCGTCTTATAGGCTGGCAAAGAGCGCAGTTGAACCCGGGCGAAAGCAAGCAGGTCTCACTGAAGATTCGGACGCAGTATCTCTCGATTTTTGATGCTGGAAAGGACGAGTGGAGCCTGGTTCAGGGTGAATGCACGTTCTTCGTGGGAGGCTCGTCAGAGAACCTGCCCTTGCGGCAGAGAGTGCGCCTGGGGCATTTTCCCCATTGGCGACCACTCACCGTGCGCCGGGATAAACCGGCATGTTGTAGGGGATGCAAGAGCCCTGCAGGAAAGGAAACCGCAAAAGTGAGCACGGGGAAGGCAACACGGCAGCCGCGTTAATCGCGAGTGGCTGTCAGGTCCTGCGCAGTCGGAGAACCTGCGCACGCTGATAAAACGACATACACGAGAACCGGGGGATCTTCAGTACGCCTTGGTCTTGCGATCAAGGCCCGTCCGTGAAGGTTAAGAGCCGCACGCCGGACATGCACGCGTTGGAGAAGTCGGACTGTGACGTACTACCTGTGAACCAGCCGAACGAGGAGGGGCAACTTTCTGCGAAGGTTGGGGAGGAATGGGCACAGACGAAGGAGAACATCGTACCGTCGCACGTGCACCCGACACAGAGCGGGAAGTGGATGTCCCGGGGACTGGACGGTGTGCGGCAAGCAGCAGGGGAAAGGAAGCGGGAACGGCTCACTGCTCGAGGCCGAAGACGGCGACGACGCGGCTTAAGGGTCCTCGGACAGGCCCCCCTTTCGGTAAAGCGGACGAGGTGGGAGCTGAAAGGTATTGGCGAGTCGCGGTTTTCCAGTCGAATTCCACTGTGCCTCAACCTAACCTTAAACTTCTGCACGGTGAGTGTTTAGCGTTATCATTCGTACACCTTTGCAAAATATGCGATGTAATCGTATATTTTGCGCATGTGGGTCGAACGCGCAGTGGAACCCCGGCTCAGACGCTCTGCCCGGACCCGGCCGGTGATTGTTCTGACGGGTGCCCGGCAGACGGGGAAAACCTCGACCCTGCTGCATCTTTTCCCGGATTACACGTACGTGTCGCTTGATTTGCCGACTGAGGCAGAGCAGGCGGAAAAAGAGCCGGGGCGATTCCTGCAGCGTTATCCGCCGCCGGTCATCCTTGACGAGGTACAGTATGCCCCTGGCCTTTTTCGGCATCTCAAGGTGGCCGTCGATGCCCACCGCACACGCAATGGGCAATTTCTGCTTACAGGTTCTCAGAAGTTTACCCTGATGAAGAATGTTTCCGAATCGCTGGCGGGGCGGGCCGACATCGTGGAGCTGGAGACGCTTTCTTTTACCGAGATACGTGAAGGGCTGCCGACAGCCGCACTGGAAACCACCATCGTGCGCGGCGGTTTTCCGGAACTCTATGCCAACCCGGCCATTGAGTCGGTTGCCTTCTACGCCTCTTACCTTGCCACCTACCTCGAACGCGATGTGCGTGCTCTTGCGAACATTGGCAGTCTTCGGGACTTCGAGAGATTTCTGCGCGCGTGCGCTCTCCGATCCGCGAACCTGCTGAATAAGGCAGACCTCGCTCGAGATGTAGGGATTGCGCCATCGACCGCGAATCAGTGGCTGTCCGTGCTGGAAGCTTCGGGCCAGGTCGTGCTGCTTGAGCCGTGGTTCTCGAACCGAACCAGGTCCATCGTCAGGAGCCCCAAGCTCTACATTGCGGACACCGGCATGCTTTGCGCACTGCTGAACATTCGGTCTCAGGAGGCTCTTCTGCAGTCGCCGGCGGCAGGCGTGGTGTGGGAGACGTTCGTTTTCGCTCAGCTTCGCGACCGCGAACGCCGCGCTGGACGCACAGGCAGCCTTTTCTTCTGGCGTGACCGCACCCGCGAAGTAGATTTTGTTGTGGATACCGGCGGACGCCTCGATTTGTTTGAAGCAAAGTGGACGGAACTCCCGGATCTCGGCGACACGGTCAATCTGAACTTCGTACGCAGGGTGATCGGCAAGTCGCGCATGCCCTCAGGCGGAATCATCTCCCGTACACCGAACAGCTTTCCCTTCTCAAACGGTTTTCGTGCGTTACCGGTGACAGACCTTGGATAACGATCAGCCACGGACTCGCCGCTACCCTGTCGGCCTCGGCGCCTGAAGCAGACTGGGATCGCTAAAGACCTCGCCAGCGATTTCTGCCGGATCAGCGCGTGCCAGCGATGTTTCTTCGGGAGGGGTCATGGAGACGAAACGAGACGTTCCCGCCAGAAGAGATTTCGGGCAACATCTCCGATGAATCAGCCTGCAGCGGCGTTCCACGCCCTCAGGCATGCCCACAGGCTGCTATTTATTCGGCTCCATGACCCGTACGACGCGACCGCCGTCGACATTCGTCAGTGTCTGAACAACCCCCGACGGCCACCATATCCTGACGAGCTCCGCGCGAGCGTCCGGACCAAGGCCGAAGTGTACAGGTCCGTCACTCGAAGACGCATACCCGACGCTGGTCGTCATGTGGTTGTACTGGGTCAGATGTTTGGTAACGACCATAATGCGAGCCCCAATCCCGTCCCGGTTGCTTTTTGTGCCGCGCAGGGAAACATCCAGCCAATGGTTGGAATTCTTGGTCGTGTTCATCCAGATCTCGGCATTCGCGTTCAGCGCTGTTGTCACAACATCGATATGCCCATCGCCGTCGAAGTCCCCGAAGGCACACCCCCGGTGGCGTTCCGGCGGAGCTGCCGTCAGTCCAGCTGCCGCTGTCCACGCAGTCCACGTCCCCGTCTTCCCGGGATTATGAAAAACCGTGTTGTACTGGTCAATCGGCACGCCAGGCGCAGGCACGGACTCCACACCGCCGCGCGCGACGAACATATCTTTCCATCCGTCATTGTCGAAATCATAGAAGCCAGTGCAATACCCCGCCATGTGCATGGAAAGTTCGCGCATGCCGCTGGAGGCCGTGATATCGGTGAAGCCACCCTTTTGGTTGTTCAGGTACAAAGGGAATGTCTGATTGTTCAGCGCGACGTAGCCAATGTCCGGATATCCATCGTTGTTGATATCGCGGAAGTCCAGGCCCATTCCGGACACAAACTCTCCATCCTGGGGAAGTGCGACTCCCGCCTGGAATGCCACCTCTTCGAACTTCTCTCCGAGGTTATGAAAAAGAAAGTTATAGCTGGAGTCATTTGTCACAAAGAGATCCTGGTGCCCGTCCAGATCGTAATCAGCCATTCCCACACCCATGCCCTTGCCCGGAAACTGCCGGAGTCCCCATGACTTCGACACATCTGTAAACGTGCCGTTGCCATTGTTGAGATAGAGCTGATCCGGGACGGGCGCATAGTAGCGAGGAGAGCAGTAATCGGCCACACCCCGATACGAACAGCGAGGCTTGTCTGTATACCTCCAGCTCATATAGTTCACAATGAACAGGTCAAGATGGCCATCGTTGTTCACATCGACCCAGGCGGCAGCTTCGGACCACAGCGGTCCGTATTTTGGGTCCGCTCGATCCGCGAGGCCGGCCTGCTTCGTTACATCTGTAAACGTGCCATTGCAATTATTGCGGTAAAGGGTATTGTGATATACCCCGACCACAAAAATGTCCGGACATCCGTCATTGTTATAGTCGCCAATCGCTACACCAATATCATAACCAGAGCCTTCCACGCCAGCCTGCTTTGTCACATCGGTGAAGTGGCCGTTCCCATCGTTGCGATAAAGGCGGTCCCAGTATTTCGGCGAGTCCTTTCTTAGCGTCGCTATATTCGCCCCGTTCGTGAAGAAAATATCAGGGCGGCCATCGCCGTTGTAGTCGAACACCGCGACGCCGCCCGCCATCGTCTCTGGCGCATTCTTCGCCGGAGTCCCGTCGTTCTCGAGCAGGAAAGGCATCTTCACAAGCTGAAAACTGATCGGAGAGGCATGATTCTGCGCCTGGAGGAATACCGTATACGCAGCAACAAGCAGAGACACGACCAGCATTCCGCAAATGCATCGTCTGGTGAAAGCCATATTCCTGGAGAAACGGGGCGGCCTAAGTCGCCCCGATCGGTCATTATAGACTATCCCCGGCTTCAGAAGTAGAACTTCGCAGCGATGGTGACTATTCTCTGCCCGGTCTTGAAGGCCGGGAATCCGGTGAAACTGGGGTTCGTATTGGTCTGGGACAGGGATTGCACCTGCAAGGGGGCGCCGGAGGAGGTAACGCAGCCGGCGCACGTGGCGTTTTGCACCTGCTCGAAGCTAACTTCCTCATCCAGATCGTTCGCCAGGCCAAACTGCGGCAGGGGGTGGTTCAGCCAGTTAGTTGCGTCCAGCCGGACCTGCAGGTACTGGCCTTCTCTCCGGATGGGAAAATTCTTATACACTCCGAGATTGTTATTCCAGTAATTCGGGGCTCGCATATACGGCATATCGTACACGCCCTGCTGACCGTAAGCCGGGGGCGCAAAGCAATTGGGATTGAATCGCTGGTGGTGCCCATGCAGGTTCTTCGTGGGATTACAGGTCAATGTCGGTACCAGCGCGTTATACGCATAAGTGCCGAAGTAGGTCGACGGACTGATTCCAACCGCCTTCAATCCGTCCGGCATGGTGATGCTATTGTCAGGCAGGTTCGGGTTGGCGACCGTGGGCACGGTCAAATCCGTTGGATACTGAGCATTGAACGTTCCGCCGCTCAGCTCCTGCATATTGTAGCCACTCTGAAATGCGGTATAGCCGGAGAACAGCCATCCATCGACGGCCTCCCCAAGGATGTGGGAACCGAATCCGGATCCGCGAATGAACTTAGGCAGAGACCAGTTATAGACGAGGTTGAGGATGTGCGTATGGTCATAGTACAGCGGACCATAGTTCGCGCGAAGATTAAAGGGATCGAGCCCGGCTCCGTTCCCGGATCCATTGTTGGAACCGCCGTCCCGGATCCCAAGCACCTTGGAAAAGGTGTAGTTGGTCATGAACGTCACCGGCCCGCTTTCCTTGGTCCAGCTCACCTGCAGTCCGTTGTAATTCGAATAGGGCGCGTGTGTGATGAGATATACGTTCTGGTAATTTGCAAGCGGGCGCCAGTCGTTGTCGTTATAGGTCTGCGAATAGACCGCCGGACTGGCCTGGCAATAGAGGCTCTCGTCAGCCGGGTTGGTGGTAGAGCACGGGGGCGCCGCAGGAGAAACGTAGGTGCCGGTCACGGGGTCCGGCGTGAACAGACCGCCGATGGGAACATTGTTCAGGTTATAGAGATTACTGTTCGTGCCGTCCATGTATTCGTTGGCGCTGCGGTTGCCGACATAAGAGACCTGGAACAGCGACTGGTGGGGCGTAGCCTGCGACACCGTCAGGTTCCAGTCATTGGTAAACGGCTCGCGGCTGTCGCCCTCCTGCATCACGTCAATACTCGAGCCGTTTTGCGCCACGCTCGAGGGAGGCGTAAATGTGGTGAGGTTCGCGACTCCATCGAAAACGGTCGGGGTAGTGTATTCAAAGGAGCCTGCCGGTCCGTTTCCGGCTTCCGCCGTTTCGCTGGTCGCCTGGTACCGGAATACGCCAAAGCCCCCGCGCACCACCGTTTTGCCGGTGCCGAAGAGGTCCCAGGCGAATCCGCCACGAGGCGCATAGTACACCGGATTCGTCACGAATCCGGAGAGGGGGATGCTCTTGTCAATGGCGTGCCACTCCAGGCCCGTATTGTTGGGTGCGCCCTTCCCATTGTTGTAGAGAGAGGGTACCCAAACCTGGTTGCCGACCGCGAAGTCGTTGAAGCCGTACCACTGGCCGATGTGGTCGAAGCGCAAGCCGTAGTTCAGAGTGAATCGCGACGTCACCCTCCAGGAATCCTGACCGTAGAACGATACCTGATGGTAGCCGTTGTCCTGCGCCACGTCCTGATTCTGCTGCTGGTAGCTGTTCACATAGCCCAGCATCATGTCAGCTACGAGATTGGTTGTGGAATTCTGGCCGTAGGTCTGGAAATTGTAGGTTCCGTTGTCCGGTCCATTGCTGTTCTGCTCATTCGAACTGCGATCCCAGTAGAAACCTACCTTAATCGTGTGCGGTCCAAACACTTTTGTGAAGTTATCGTAGAACGCGGGAACCTGCTTGATTCCGCCAAAGAACCCTGGACCCAGCGGCCCGCTTTTCGAAGACATGGGGTAATAGTTGAAGCTGGCCATCTGCTCGTTGCAGCAATAGTCGGGTTCAAAGTTCGGCATCTGCGTTGACGTGTTTCCGAAGAGACCCGGAGCAGAGAATTTGACGGCTGACCGCGATACCGCATTCAGATTCGCCAGTGTATACGGATTCTCAAAGTGCGACCAGCTGAACACCGTCTCATTAGTGGTTGTAGGATTGAACACGTGAGTTGCATTCACGTTGATGACATATGTAGTTGTATTTGACGCTCCCGGGCTCGGGTAGGGCAGCGTGTTCGGAATCGCCCACCAGATGGAGATCGGCGCCAGGTCAGATTCTCGCTGGTACGTGTACGATCCCGAAATCTTGGTGTTATCGCTCAGGGAATAGTCAAGCTTCCCGGAGGCTTCCCAGCGATCCTGAGGCGAGGTGTTCGAATAGCGGTAGTTGTACCAGCCGTCGGCCGCCGACGGAGTCTCGTTCGGCTGGGGATACAGGTTCATGATGCCGACCATATTGGGGTCCATGTCGCTCAGCGGAAAGGACGTGGCGGTTCCACCTGCCGGTACATTTTGCGTAAGCTGGTCGTAGAATTTCGGCCAGGCCGTGATGGCGCCGGCCGGTACGCCGGCGTTGCTGAAGTCGCCCTGGCGCTGCGCCAGAGTGGGCACGTTATAGTTGATGATGGCGCCCGCTGGGTGCTGGATCATCTTTTCGTATCCTCCCCAGAAAAAGAGCTTGTTGCGACTGCGGTTGAAGCTGAGGAAAGGCAGCATCACCGGACCGCCCACGTTGCCGCCGATATAGTAAAACTGCTCACCGGCGTTGTTTCCGCCCTGAGCTTTGGTATACGCATCGACCGTATCCAGGGCGGAGTTGTGCACGTAAAAATAGGCTTCGCCGTGAAACTGGTTTCCACCGCTTCGGCTGAACGCTTCAAAGATCGCGGGGCCCTTGGCGTATTCTGCGCTGTAATCGGCGGAGAGGAACTTGATGCTGCCGACCATGTCGGGATTGATGTTGGCGATCTGCGTGCCAAAGTTGCCCGGGTCGACCAGGTCGGCGCCGTCCAGCATGTAAGCCATGGTTCCGTTGGGCTGGGTGCCGTTCGATGAGTAGTCGCCGACCGGACCGTTGTTCGACCCAACCTCGGTATCGCTGTTGGCAAAGGTCTTGCCTGCTCCACCGCTGGCATTGTTGTTCAGCGCCATACCAGGCATGACTTCCATCAATTCGCCGGCATCACGGCCGGTGAGCGGGAAGTCGTTGATCATCTTTTCGTTCAGAGCGGTGCCAATTTCGCCCGTGTCCGTGGGAACAACGTCCGCCCCACCCCCAACCACCGTCACGGTGGTCGAGACCCTGGCCACGGACAGCTTGATGTCAGGAACGTCTCGGTGATCGCCGGTGTTCATCACGATGCCGTTTTCCTGCCAGCCGGAATAGCCGTTTGCGACCACCTTAAGAGAGTAGGTAGCCGGCTGAACGGCGGTGAGCACAAATCGTCCGCCAGCATCGGAAACCGCCGTGCGAATATCGCCGCTCGCTTCATTCGTAAGAGTGACATCGGCACCGGGGACTACACCTCCGGAGGTGTCGAACACCGTTCCGGTTAGCGTGCCTGTCAGTTGCTGAGCATGACCTGACGGAAGAAGGAGAAGTAAAGCCGTCAGGACCGCGGCGCAGAGGACATGGATCAGGTTCACCCTTTCGAATCGGGTGCGATTCTCACTTGAAAGCTTCATAATCGACCTCCCTTGCAAGCGAATTGAGCGATGGCTGCGGTCTGGAGAATTTCCGCAGTCTTTTTTTGAAGACGGTTACATCAGGGTGGTTCTGAAAGGTGACCCTAACGTTTGGCCTTTATGCTTCCTTGTGGACAATCTTTGTTTCCTGACTCTGATAGGCATACTCGGGTTCACATCTCTAATTGACATCAACCGACTGCCATAATGGAACGGGAGTACATCACACCTCGTGGGTACGATTGAACAGGTGTATTACGGTAACCTCCCCCGGCGGCGACAGCAAATATCGATTTTTCATGGAGATGGAATTTGGGTAATTTACCGTATTGAGCCCTATCCAGAACGGAGAGTCACCTGGCCGCGGCCCGGCAGCACCTGCTGCCCTCCTGCTACGACGCCGAATCTGAAAGCTGTGGGGAGCAATCCGGTCGGCGTCGCTCTGCAACCCAGGCATCTGCTGACGAGACTGCCAGCGGTTCCGCTTCTCCCGCCGTCGAAATTGGCGAGCCTTATAAAAACAACCGGAGTCAGACCCTTTTGGCCCGTGCCGCGCGCCAACCATCTTGCCCGTTTCTCCCTGGTTCGACGACGGTTCTCGCCATCCCGTCATCCGCCTGCTGCAGCCTCTGAAGAAGCTTTAACTCCTGCCGTCTGAGTTGAATAGACCGTAACGGCTGACAATGCGCCGAAGCCGCCATCGCTGCGCTATTCTTGTTCCCATGCGCAGCTTGGTCATCCTTTTTCTTATTGCCACGGCCGCGGCAGTCGCGCAGCAACCAGGTGCCAGGGACCTGTTCAACCGCGCTTTGCAGGACGAGCAGCAGGGAAATTATGCCGCGGCGATCCAGTGCTATGAGGAGCTGCTCCGGCTCCACCCCGACGAATTAGCTGTGCGGGCCAATCTTGCGGTTGCGCTGGCACATGAGGGCCATTACGACGAAGCCATTGCACAGTACCGTCTGGTACTCGCGGCCGCCCCGCACGATTACGGATTGCTCACCGACATCGGCTTAGCCTATTTCAAGAAGGGGGACTACAGCGACGCGGTGCGCGAGTTCAAAGCGGCCGCAGAGATCAAGCCCCCGGATGCCCAACTGGCGATTTTGCTGGGAGAGTGCGAGGTGAGGCTTGGCGACCCGCGCGCCGCGGCGCTCATGCTTCTCCCTCTGGAACCCGCAAACTCCGAGAATCCGGATTTCGAATACGTCCTCGGTACGGCAATGATCCATTCAGGTCATCAGCTCGACGGAGTGTCGCGACTTGAAAGAGCAGGCACGGCAGCGCGCAACGGAGAAGATTTCATGGAAGCGGGGTCGACGCTGATGGATCTGAACCGCTTCGCTCACGCGGTAACCGATCTCGAAGCTGCACTCCGTCTCAATCCCGGTCTTCCCGAGATCTATACGCGTCTCGGGATGGCGAAAGATATGACCGGCGATACCAAGGGGGCTGAACTTCTCCTGCGCGATGCGCTGCAGCGCAACTCCAACGATTTCAATGCCAATCTTTATCTCGGATCGATTCTTTACAAGCAGCGCCAAATGCCAAACGCAAAGACTTATCTCGATCGCGCACTGCAAATCAGGCCCACATCGGCCACAGCTCTCTATGAAGCTGCCCTCTGGGAAAGCACCTCCGCCCACTATCAAATTGCAGCCAAAGACCTCGAAAACCTCGAGAAATCGTATCCCGACTGGCTGCAGCCCCACGTGGAACTCGCGGTTGTCTATTACCGTCTCAACCGGCCGGCCGACGGCATGAAGGAGCGAAACATCGTCGCCCGTCTGGAAGCCAAACAGCAGCATGCAGGGCCGCCCGGGTTTCAGCCCGAATAGGGAAAGTGTATCGTCCGGGTCGAAATTCGCGTGGGCATCTGCAAGACCGCCGATGGGCGCCGGCGCCCGGTACACCGGCAGAATCGCTTCGTTTCCGGAAATATTCCCTGTCTGGTCAAAACTCAGCCCACCCCCACTTGGGCTGATACTATAACGGCATTTCCCGCGATCGATTCTCCACTTCCCCGGAAACAAGAACAATGCAGAACAGGCTTTTCATTGCCGGAATGTTTGCTCTGGCCCTGACCTTTCAGCCGCTGATGGCCCAGGACGCCAGAATACGGCGCCCGCATGGGCTGCTGCCAAAGCCGGTGAACCTAAAGGTGCTCCCAAAGAACATTGCGCCTGATCAACTGATCAAGATCATGCGCGGCTTCACCGGGTCGCTGGGCGTCGAGTGCAGTTTTTGCCACACGATGAATCCGCGGACGCACCACCTCGACTTCCCTTCCGATGCAAAACCGGAAAAGACGACGGCCCGGCTGATGATCAAGATGACGCGCGCAATTAACGAGCAGTACGTCGCGAAAGCCAATGATCCAGACGCCATGCCGCAGCAGAGGCATGTGACATGTGGGACCTGCCATCGCGGGCATTCCACACCGGAGGTTTTTATACCGCCGCTGAAAGGAAACATCATGCCGCCCCCGGACGGGCCGGGGCCGAGTTAGGCGCTTTGGGCGACGAACACCCGGCAGCGAATTCCGGCGAAATCGTCCGTCAGATTGACAATCGCGTCCCGAAACCGTGCGAGAGCGGGGGAAGAAAAGCACGGGGAGCCGCGGTCGGTTCGCGGATACGGGCTCCATCTATGCCGGGGCACCGTCGTCATCTCTCACGAGCATCGCTAATTGGGATAGGGCTCGCCCGGGTGGACCACGCGGATATAGTGATCGTAGAACCAGAGGTGACCGCCGAGCATCTGGGTGAGCGGCATGTGGCACGAGACGCAGTGCGACCGGGCCACAGGGCAGGATCGAGGTCGGGTTGGTGCGGGCACCGTCGCCGCGATCCTGCTGAACGCTGCGGCCGGTGCTGCCGGCTGCGTGACGGCGTGCTGAAGACTCGGAGTCGCAGCCGCGATCTCCGCGGCAAGCGACTGGCGCGCTGCGGCCGCCTGCGCGTCTGTAATCGAACGGGCCTGGGGCTCGACCGTATGGCAGGAGAGGCACTTTGAATCGTACCAGGTAAGCCTGCGAACGAGTGGACGGTGGGGATCGTGGCAGGCCAGGCAGCTAATGCGGGAATCGGACCCGTTGTAGCACTGGCTGAGTTCGAGGCGATATGGCTGAAAGCGTACTGTAGCTTCTCCTCGCCAGTGACTGCGGACCACAGTTTCAAAGGAGCGATGACAGCGACCGCAAAAATCGGAGATATCTTCCGCGTCGAGGCGGGATAAGTCCGGTGGATACACGGTGAGGTCGCCGCTGAGCATGCTGTCCATATGCTGTAGTGACGCAGCGTGGCAATGAGCGCAGGAAACGCCGGGCTGGATATCCGTGAGTACGAGTTTGCCGTTGACGATGTCGTGGCTGGCATGGCAGCCGAAACAGGTTCTGGCATCTGTAGCATCCAGGCGGCGGCCGAAAGCCTGCTCGAGCGTGTGCGGAAGGATGGAGGCGTCCCCCGTGGTGATGTCCAGGCCATGGATCGTCGGGTAGTAGCTCACCATGCTTTCGTAGAAGTGTCCGTTCCGTTCCAGGACCCACGTCTGGTTTCCGGCACCAAAGCCCCACACGATGGGAACAGCGATGGTCTGCGTGCCGTCGGTAACGGAATAGATACTGTGCCCTTCGCGAGTGCGGACCTTCCACGTATAGGGGCCTTTGGTGAGAGTGAGCCAACTGTTGCTGTCGAGAACAGAATTGTCATCCGGAATCTCCAGTGCCCTGCCCATCAGGGACTCAGGCTGGAGTGCGGTTTGAGCACGGTGACAGGAGGCGCAGGCGTTCGTCCCATGCGATGCAGCGTGCCCTGCGGGACCCAGTGCGGCTATGAGAACGCCCCAGAAAGCCAGCCGAAGCGGCAGGCCAAAAACGTCGGAACGTGAAGAAAGAGAACAGCGCATAGAACAATTGAACATCGGCGGTCAAGCGGTCTGCTTGTGCGGAGGGAGCCGGGTTTGACCGTAAGCCTCCGCTATCATGTACTGCCGGAGCGATAGTGGGCGGATGAAACGGCCGTCCCCCCGCGATTTCGTCTGACCATGGAGGCTATCATTGCCTTCCATATACTGGGTTACTGCCGGATATAGCCAGTGCCGTCAAACGCTCCCTGCGGGCGAGCAGCGGCTGGTCCGACTTTGCGTAGGCGATGGCGAGTCCGAGGTGAACTTCGAGGCTGTCCGGCTGAAGCTTTTGCGCTTCGAGGAGGTGATGGAGTCCTTCGCTAACGTCGTCGGAGCCCACAAGAGCGCGGCCGAGGTCGAGTTGGGCCATAAAACGTGAAGGTGCGAGCTGCGCGGCGAGGCGCGCGTAGGGGAGGGCATCGTAGTCGTCACCGTCGAGGACATCACACCACGCCATCAGGATGAGGGCGGAGACGTTGTTGGGGTCAAGGCGAAGTTCCTGGCGGAGTTGCGGTATGGCATTTGCTGGCGAGTGAGCAAAGAGCAGATACGCGTAAAAATAGTGTGCATCTGTGAGGCTGGGATACTGGGAAAAGAGCGCAGCAAAGGCGTTCTCAGCGTCTTCCGGCTGCCCTTTGAAGTAAGACCAGGCGGCTTGGCCAGCGGCAATTGCGGGCTGCCGCTGTGCGGCGACGGCCTGGGCGGGAAGAATGGGAATCCGCAGGCCTGCAAGGCCGATCGCAGTCAGCAGCTGGCTGTCGGGCGGCGAAGCGCCAGCGAGGGTCTCCAGGACAGACAATGCTTCTTCAAAGCGAGAAGCACGCGTGAGCAGGATGGCCTCGTGAAATAGAAGGATTTGCTGGTTATGGGAATTATTCACGGCCCCGAGCGCGACGGCATGCCGGATATCGGAGAGGGAAGAATTGTAATCTCCGAATTCGAATTCGCACAGGCCGCGCATCGCGAAGGCCGGACCGGCTTTGGGTACCAGCTGCAGATAGTGGGTCAGATCATCGCTGGCGCTGGTGTATTGGCTGGAAGAATAGGCGAACAGGCCGAGGTACCACCATCCGTCGGGCCAATCCGGATCGAGAGTCAGCGCCTGACGGTAAAGCTGCACGGCTCGCGGAACGTTATTGTTCTGGCGAGCTTCAGCAGCCTCGGATGCCAACGAGCGGAATTCAGGCGACGGAACCTGCAGCTGGACGGGAGGCGGGATCTGCTGCGAACCGGCAAAAGCCGGAAGCACGAATCCCGCAATCGACAGAAGGGCTCTCCTGCCATGCCCGCTGCGCTGCGCAGTCAGCCCGCGAGCTTTCACACTGATCCGGTTCAGCAAAACCTTACTATCATGCTCAGACATCGTCATAAAGATCATCTGCCAGCGGCTGGAACGATGGCAAGCATTAAGCACCGGGAGTCTGGCATTCAGTTCATACCCGGGTCACATCGAACGGTTCAATCCGGACCGTAAAGCCGGATGACAGCGACCGCTGGCAGTTGTAGGTGTTCTGCTGCGCAGCTTACCAACTCTGGATTGCCACGATATTCTCGCTGCTTAGCAGGCCCTCCTGAACTTTCGCGTGCAGCACAATCTGCAGGTTTTTGTCCTGCCATCCTGCCGGAATCTTGCGGACCATCTCGGCCATCTCATGCGAATCGGTGAGAAATTGGGCGGCCGCGAGCGTGCCATAGCCTTCAATTCCTGCAGCCACGATCACCACATGTCCGTCCTGCGGGTCAATCAGCCGGGAAACGGTTGCATAATCATCCGTCGCATCGCCACTGGGCAGCTCGACCTCCACCCACGGCGGAAATCTGTGCCATGTATCCACGATGCTGTTTCCACTTCGAAAGACGAACCTCAGCGAGCTTGTCACCTTCAGGGTCCATGAATTATTGAAAGCTCCTACCAAAACTGCAGGAGAATCCGTTAGATCGCCCACCGTAATATCCGAGCCATACCGCAGCTCATACGGCTGTCGGGATCGAGTGATCATCGAGACCAGCATTGCGCATGCCGGACCGTCCAGCGTCGTATTCCGCACTGGAATCAGATCGGCGGCAGGAATCTTTTGATCGGGCGGAAACTGGACGAAGACCGCCGGCCCAGGGTCCTCGATATGATGCTTCCTGCTGTATTGTTCTAAAAACCTTTGCGACAGTCGATACACAGCATCGGAGCCGGCATAGATGATCACAGGCTTGTGGCTGGCGAAAACCGGGGCCCAAAAGGCTTGGAGGACGCTCGCCGGGCGAGAAGAATGGTAGTAAGTCCGCAGGGGCCAAGTCCCCGCCAAGCCCAGCAGGATCACTACTCCTCCGACTACCCAAAATGCCCTGAACCGCCGCCGAGGACCTGCTGGCTCTTTCTGCTGCTGGGCCGCTACGACCAGAGGCATCGTCGCCACGCGACCATCCTCATACGATTCGCGGATCAACTTTCCAATCGGGCCGGCCGTCGCGTGATCCGCCGCTCTGAAAATCGCGCGATATGAGCCGGAAGGGACCTCGATGCGAACAGGATCAGCCGACGGAAACCCATTTTGATAGTACTGAGCCAACCGTTTTCTGATATCGGCCGCCCGTATCCGAACCACTGGATCGTCGCTGGTGTTGTAATCGCAGCTTCTGCCAAAGACCTCGATGCCAATCACTCGCTCGCGCAGCGACTCCTGATCGTTGTGAAGACTGCGCTCTACAACGTATCGCAACAACTCCTGACACTGCTTGCTGGTACGAAACGGGGAGCTTCGAAGAATCCGTTCCAGGGCTTCGCGGACTGCATCCGGCTCAACTTCGCCGGGATCCGAGGTTGTTCGTTCACTGTAGGGCATGTGCCTCCCAAACCGACGGAGGCGCCCGGGAACTCCCCGAGCGTACCCACCGGCAAGTTTCGCCGTCTCTAATTGGCAAATTCCCCGGGACTGGGAACGGTCCCATCTGCGGCTATACTTTTGATGCTACGACACTCCAGCCCATTCTAAATCCAACCCGCCAACCGGTCAAGTCAATCGATTTAGCGACTCACAGATGCCCTCGCCGCGATGCCGGCGCGACGGCATAAGCTACCGAAGCCTAACGACAACAAACTAAATGGTTTTTTGGGGGGCGCCTGCGCCCTGCCATATTGAGACTTGTTTGAGTCATCTCGATAGGCTCGGTTGTGCGATTCGGATCGGACGCCAGGGCTCTGTTGCCACCTCAGCGAGTGTCCCAGGAAGAGGTTGGAAACCAGCGGGGACGGCAACAAAATGCTTTGCTGCTGGGCATCGTACCCGGCGAACCGCAGATGCTTGATACCCTGGAGTGCGACCAGGATGAACCGTGGGGGCCGACGCCAACCGCGGTCCGCTCTTATGCCGCCAACACACCTGAGGAGAGTTGGAATGAGGACAAATCCCGTCGGCCAGAGATTCTGGCTGCAGGCCATCGCATGGGCTATGATCCTTCACTTCAGTGGAGCCTGGGCGCAGACCGCCCCTCATCATTCAGACGTGGTTCTGGCGGAACAGCATACGCCGAGCGCAGAACTTTTCCGCCTCACCAATGGAACGCTTCGCATCGAGCCATGTGGCGGTGAGATTGTGCGGGTCACATACGTTACAGGATCATCGATCCCGGACCTCAGCAACCCCGCTCTCTCCGATTCTGCCTGCCGCAGCGCAGCGTTTTCTGTCTACGACTCGCCTCGCTCCTTTGAGATCGTCACAGGCGCACTTTGCGTCGATGTCGACAAGAACAGCTCAGCCGTGAGCTTTAGCCGCTACGGCAAACCTCTGCTCACGGAATCGGCCTGGCCGTTTCCGCGAACGATTGTTCCAACCGTCACAGACGGCAATAACGTGCACTCCGCATCTGTATGGTTCGCGCTCACCCCGGACCAACGGCTGTACGGATTGGGGCAGCATCAGACAGGCCAGCTGAACGAGAGGAATACTCAGCTGATCCTCTCCCAGGACAACACTAATATCTCCATTCCATTCTTCCTGTCTTCCAGAGGTTACGGCGTGCTGTGGAACAGTGCCTCCGTAACCGACTGGGACAACCGTTTTCGCCAGGTCGTGACCTTTCAGTCGAACGATGCCGACGCCGTGGATTATTACTTCATAGGAGGCCGCTCGTTCGACAGCATCATTGCCGGATACCGGCGCTTGAGCGGCAGGGTGCCATTGTTTCCTCGCTGGGCGTACGGTTACTGGCAATCCAGGCTGGCCTACGCCAGCCGCAAGCAGTTGCTTGGCGTGGCCGCCAAATATCGTGCACTCCATCTACCCCTGGATAACATTGTGCTCGACTCCGGATGGGAAACCATGTTCGGCTCCCGGGTCTTCAATTCCAATTACCCGGATCCCGCCTCGATGGTGAAGCGTCTGCACGCAGAGCATGTGCACCTCATGGTTTCGATCTGGCCGCTCTTCCAACCGGGAAGCGCGAACTTCACGGAGATGGAGTCGCAGGGTAACTTTGTCACGCCCGGTCCTAAGCCTCTGCCTTCTTTTCTGCCAGGCGCACGCCTCTACGACGCCTTCAATCCCGGGGCACGGCACGCCTACTGGCACCAGGTAAAGGCGTCCCTCTACGACATTGGCGTGGATGCCTTCTGGATGGATTCGACCGAGCCTGCCGATCTTTTTGCCGAAGAACATGGGCCGATGCTGGCCGGAGCCCGGACGGCGCTTGGAGACGGCTCGAGGTACGCGAACATGTATCCCCTGATGACCACGAAGGTCATCTATGACGGGCTGCGCCGCCAGCCAGGAAAAAGGCGGGTTTTCATTCTCACCCGTTCGGCATTTACCGGAATGCAGCGAGATGCTGCTTCCGTCTGGTCGGGGGATACCGTCACCACCTTTGACGCACTGCGCCGACAGATTCCCGCCGGTCTGAACTATTCCATGAGCGGCCTGCCCTACTGGACAAGCGACATCGGCGGCTTCGTAGGGGGTAACCCCTCGGATCCGCGTTTCCGCAGGCTGTTTGTGCGGTGGTATGAATTCGGCACCTTCTGTCCGATATTCCGCGCTCACGGAGCACGGGATCGAAATGAGTTGTGGTCTTACGGACAGCAAGCGCAGAAGATCCTTACCCTCTACGATCGGCTCCGCTATCGCCTGATGCCATATATCTACACCACGGCCGCAATGACGTCCTTCGACAACTACACTCCGATGCGCGCGCTGGTGTTCGATTTCCCATCGGACCCGAAAGCACTCGACATCAACAGCGAATATATGTTCGGCCCTTCGATTCTCGTGGCGCCGGTTACAACCCGAGCGGTAGTCTCCCGCGATGTCTATCTGCCGAGAGGCACCGACTGGTATGACTTCTGGACGGGACGGCGGTTCAGCGGCGGACAAGTCATCCATCGTGCCGCACCCCTTGGAGTCCTGCCTCTCTACGTCCGCGCCGGCAGCATCCTGCCAATGGGACCGGAGGAGGAGTATACGGGGGAGTATCCAGATGCCGCGATCGAGCTGCGCATCTATCCCGGACGCGACGGAAACGCCAGCCTCTACTTCGACGACGGTCTCACGTATGACTACAAAAGCGGAGAATGCGCTTGGCTTCCGATGCACTGGAACGACGCCTCGCGGGTGCTGACGTTCGGAGCACGCCGGGGCTCGTTCCCGGGCATGGTGCAGGATCGCCGCTTTCTCGTGGCTGTGGTTCGCCCCGGACATGGAGTCGGCGAAGCTGTAACCGGAAACGGAAGGCACCTGACCTACAGCGGCGCGTCAGTACATATCCACATGTAGCTGGGAGGGGGCTCCGCCGGTTTCAGAGTTTCACCACGGCGTCTTCGCAACAAGCGCCCTGCTCGCGGCAGGTCATCGCCTCAACTGGGAGGTCGCCTCCGCCAAATCCAGATTAGAGTTCTTGAGCGCGGCCCGGGCCAGTGGCTTTCCGGAAGACCGTTGTTTCGTTTCCGCTGTTCCTCACGTTCGCGCGATCCGCGGATATTCCTGGGAGCGTGTCCGAGTAATCAGTTTTGAGGCCACATCTTGTGAGTTCCGGTGCCGGGAACCTCAAGATATTGGGGTTATAGCCGACGATTTTGTATTACTCGGACACGCTCCCAGCCGCAGCATTGGTCGATGCGATGCACTGCGGACTTGATTTCTGCTGGCGGTGCGCTGGCTTCTCCGTGCGGAACTTCTGCTCCGCGCGGGCTGTCTTATCGGCTGGGCCTCGCGTAATCTCGATGAGCGCGTCGAGTCACTCAGATCGGACTGGATGAAGCCACTCTGTCTCCCTCGGAGACGACGGGGAAGGCTTCTTTCTTGTCATCCTCTCTTAATAGGACGCATTGAGCCTGTCTGGTCGTCGTGCCGGGTTGCCGTTTCGCTACAGCTCCGGCGTCCCGCCAGTAGCGACGCCTTCTTCTCGATTCGTCTTCATCCCCCAACACGGCTCCTGGTTAAATTTGGTGGAGAACCTGTTCAGCAAGCTGACTCGCACCATGTTGCGCGAGATTCGCGTCAGCACCCGGTAAGAACTCATTGATAGAATCCACCTTTACTTTCAGGAAACCAACGCCGCCCCAGTGATCTTCCGCTGGAAATACAAAATGGATGAAGCGACTGTTGCATAGTTATTTAGACCGACGTTCCGCCTCTGACGGGGTACCAAATCGAGGCTAATGATCTGAGAAACAGAGAGTTGGATCGAATTTTGATGTTATAAATGTTCTCATGTAATAAACGATATTGGTCTTTACATGT
>Ga0335075_10000430_pt1 | contig 75545 bp, 43 predicted proteins | sample Lox_Sample_24_FD_206723 | JGI IMG/M metagenome (GOLD analysis project Ga0335075, IMG submission 206723) | Soil microbial communities from Loxahatchee National Wildlife Refuge, Florida, United States - Lox_Sample_2.4 | ecosystem: Environmental > Terrestrial > Soil > Wetlands | place: USA... | reverse complement strand
TAATTACCAAACAAATAATTAAAAAAAAAAAAAAAAAAAAAAAAAAAAAAAATAAATAAAGAAAAATTAAAAAGAAATATTATTAAGGAATTACTAATCTCGCTTAGAGTAAAATTAATTTTATTAATACCAATTCAAAGTCAGCAGGTTATTAATTTAATAACCTATATCCTTATCATTACAATAAGGCCTTAGCTTTTTTGAATATCCTTTACCCTATATTAGTTATCCTTTTTCTCAATTGGACCTCCATTTTTATTTTTGCGCTTAGCGACGTGCGAAGCAAATGGTTAATATAGGGCTTACCTAGTTTCTAATACAGCACCTTGATGATTATCTTAGGATTCCACTATACAAATAGTTTTTATGTAATAAGCAGTTGCAAAACTACAAATTGACCCATAAAGAAAAGTACGGGAACACCTTTCTACGAAAACTATTTAGCTTCAATCGTGAATTCATAAAATTATCCATAATAATCTAGCTCTTGCTCAATAGGCTTCATGATTAAAATTACTTAAAAACATGCTATTGCGAGCTCTAATAATGGGTTATTAGGTGGTTATGCTCCACATTACTGTATTAAACTTATCTAGTCGCAATTTATTTTCCCGTCCAACTAAAGATAAATGGCATCTGCACCACTAATTCAATTTCACTGAGCAACTCTTAGAGACAGTGGGACCATCATTATACTATTGATACTAGGAAGACCTCATTTAAAGGCCAAGTTATTACGCTACCTTTGGCAATTTTGTTATCTTAAGACTTTTTAATTCTTAATTCCTAATATCACTATTAGGTTCAGACTATGTCATCATTATATAATTAATTATAAGTATCTAATATTGGCTTGGTTTTTAATTAATCATGAAGTGTAGACCCATAGGGCTAGGTAATTTCTATTTAATCTCTTTTAACTTTATAAAAAGTAATTAAATATATATTAAGTCGATTGTTTAGTTTTTTTAATTACCAGTTGCTAAGCTCTTCAGTCCTACTCTTTACTTACAATATCTAGATAGATTAAGTATAAAGTTGTAATAATTCTCTTTAATAATTATATATTACTTTACTTTTTTACTTTTTACCAAATCTTTTTTCATATTCAGCTAGCGCTTGATTTTTTAAAGAAGTTGCACTTTCTTGTAATTTAGCTCGATCAGTGTTTTTCAATTCATCTAAACCTTCTTTTAAAACTTTTCCATCCTCAGCAGTATTTTTAACTAGTTCATCTATAGAATTTTTACTTGATTCTAAATCTTTTACTAATAATTCATGCCTAGCGGATTCAGTTTCTAATTGTTTAGTTTTATTAGCTATTTCAGAATAAATATCATTTGCTTGTTTCCCTCCTACTATAGCATTTATACCTTTACTCATCATAGGTTCAAATATTTTTTCTTGTCCAGCTGAAGCCAAAAGACCATCTATTAAAACAGATGCACCTAATAAACCTACACCCGAGGAACCTACTTGACAACCTACTTTCCAACAATAAACTAAATTTGAAGTGAGAGTAGCTAATCGATTTAAAGGAGAATTTCTAACTTCAAATTCTTTTCTATCTTTAATCAGTTTATTCAAACCATATACTAATTTTATTAAACTTATAATTACTATTTGAATTAATTGAATTAAAGCTATTATTATTATTAGAATATTTAAAAAATAAGGGATATTGTATGGTATATTTCCATTTTTATTTAATAAATATATTAACACACAAATACCACCTATAACACGTAATACTCTAATTAGAGGAATATCTAAAAATAACCGTACATTCGTAGGTAAAGTATCTATATTTAACCCTTTTTTAAAACCAAGTAAAATAGAATTAAAATTAGTTTTCATATAACTTTTTTTACCCTTTTGGTTTTTTCTTCCATTAAAAATGTTGGCAGATCTTTAAGTGTATTTGTTAATACACTATTGCGGAGCACTTAATTTTATATAATGTCGGGTTTTCTTGGTTTTCTCCCTTTAATATGCTCCATCATAGAATGCAGAGCATCCTTATGATAAATAAACCCAGCCTTTGGCAGGGAACAAAAAAGAGAAGATAACTAGTCGTTGAACGTTCTTAAATTTTAATTAAGCTTCGCTGCAAATTTACTTTTTCTAAATATATGCTAAAGTTTTCTTTGCAATTTACCCGATTTTTCTATATTTAGTACTAAATATAGGGACTATTTTAGATCCTCATGGTTAAGACCGCAATTAATCAGACATTAGACCAGTTACATATTTCAATAACCTCTCTTAAATTAATGACATTGTGCAAATCTCGACTCATATACTACTAAATTAATAATTGCATGAATCTGTGTTTTTAGTAAACAGTCGGGGCCCCCGGTTTTATCTTACCACCTTTATCTAACAAAACCCAATTAAAATTTTGTTAGCTTAATGGCTCTACTTCTAGTCAAACGTACATAGTTAATTTGCCGAGTTCCTTAAAGAGTTTTCGCTCTACGCCTTAGTATTCTCAACCTACGAACCTTTGTCGGTTTAGGGTACGGTAATAATCGCTTATTGTTCAGTCCCACCCCTTGCTTTGCAAGACCTTGTAAAGCAAGGGACGGGAGGGTTAGCATACCTATCCCTATGGGAGGAGAAGCACGCAAAGCGACACAATTCACGCATTAGATTCTTTTACCTGATCCATTTATTTTTTAAAACAACGAAGGATATAAATCTAATATACTCATCAAGTAAGGCGTTGGCCTTATACCCTTAGAGGCCGTTTAAAGTCCAGTTTTTTAATATTACAGGACATCCCTTTCGTATTCGGCGAGCAGGCTCATGCCAGCTTTTTACGTTACTCATGTCAGCATTCTCTCTTCAGATAGTCCATAAAATGAAACACTTTATTTCTACCTTTTCTGAATGTTATACTACCTGAATTTATTATTAATAAATCATAATAAATCAACACTATATCGGTAAATATTTTAAGACCCGAAAATTTACGGCGCACAGATAACTTACTCTCTATTGCGAAGCACTTAACCTAAACTCGCTAACCCTACCCTCGCTTGTCTATCTTCTACAAAAGCAAGTGAAGGGAGCTACGCACCGTTAAATAACGCTACCTATCGATTAGAAGGTAGCTACGCGCTACGCAGAGTATTGACTGCTGAGTTGTTACACACTCTTTAAAAAATTGCCACTACCGAGCACATTTCACAGCTGTATTCATAAATCACGACCTCAATTTCACTTAAATATTATTTCGGGACCTTAATTAGTGTTCTCGACTGTTTTCGTCTTGACTGCCCACCTTATCATGAACAGTCTGAATATCTAAAATCAATTTATGTAATTCCGAATCTCAATTCCAAAGGTAAGACTTTCACATCCCCTCAACCTAAACTTCCTTTAGTATTTAAATACTAAACTTGTTTGGAATGGCCCGTATTGTACCTCCATAAATCTAATTTAGACTATCCTCTTAGAAGGTTTTCGTATAAAACCAGCTATCCAGGTTAGATTAGCATTTCACCACTTACCATATCTCTTCGGAGCCTTCTGCAACAGACACCCGTTCGATCCATTAAAATCTGGACATGGTAAGATCACCTGGCTTCGGGTCTAATATAAGTAACTCATCCACCACTGTCTATAAAAAATAATAAGCTTTTTCTTTGCAGAAAAAGGTATCATTCTACTTTAAAATTATCCCTAAAGGTTAATTACTAGGCAACTAAAAAGGCTATAATTTAAAGTACTAATTATATCGCTTTATCCGTAGGGATTAATCACAAAAAATTATTACAAAACAATGTAGTCGCTTTCGCTAGGGCTTTTAACCTTGCTACTTATATTAACTTGCTGCAAATAATTTCCAATATTTTCATATTGGTTTAGACTATACCTTCACTCAAAAAAAAAAAAAAAAAATAAGGGGTAAAATTTATAATAAAAATGTGAGATTAAATAAGGTTTGATCAAAAACAATAGGATATCTTTAGATTTTTTATTTATATATAGTCTATGTCCATTCGTGTGTTTGTGTATACTACATTCTAAACTAAACTTATTTTTTAAAATGAAACATAATGTCTCATTTTCTTCTAGAGTATAAGACTCTGTACATAAATAAAATCCATTAGAAGATTTATAACCGTCATCCATTACCCAATAAGCTAAACTTCTAGGAGTAATTATATCATATAAACTTATAGGTACTATTTTTTTCCCTGCTTTATCATAAAATAACTCTCTAAATTTATTAAAACATGGTAAACTTGATGTTCAAAATTTGATAGATTCATTTAATTCTTTTTTACCTGGTCTATTATCTATAGATGAGGTTATTTTAGGTAATGAATTACTTCAAACAATGAATATAAATGTTCAATATATACCTTATTTTTAATAGATTGTTTAAATTGCAATCTAGTATTAGTCTCTTTATTTTTTCAGCATATAAATCTCCTAGACCTATTATTATTTCTTCTAATTCCATATTTAATGTTAAATCATAGTTACTAGATTTCCTATATTGTCTTTTAATATACATATTAAAAGCAAAACTATTGTTTAAACACTTGTAACTATAAAAATTGTTTAAGCGTATGTTTTGATTTGGACAAATCATTTTAATTTTTAGGCTCCTTTAGGGCCATGCAATATTATTCTTATTTTTTGGATTTTATTATTTGAGTGCTGACGTTTTACCGATTTTATAATCAGTCTGATAGTTTCCTATCAAGTCGTTACAGGGCTAATAAAAAGAGTAAAATAGTATATTGTCTAGTAGAACATGCGCCCTCCGAATTTAACAAAGAACGGACCTGTTAATAACTAAGGCAAACTATGAACAGATTTTTCCTATTTAAGTTATTATTTTTACTTTAGTCCGTATATGGCGCAATATAAATACTATATTTACTGAATTTAAGCACCAAAGGCGATAAATTCATTCCTACTTTTTACAGCTTCCCACGGTATTCCCATAGAATTATCCTTAGGGTCTACCGTTAGCATTATTATATATAATATAATAATACCGACCTTTTTACTTTATAAAACTAAATATTTTATTTCTTCTAGGTGTAATAAAGCCAATAAATTTTATATAAATATCAAGGTCATGAGTCAGTTTTAAATGGGCAAGCATTTCACCCATTATGCAAAAGGTACCCCATCAGCTTAAAAGCCTCTGAGTGCTTATAGAGTGTACTAATTCAAGATCTATTTCACTGGTATTTTTAGGCATACTACCTTATACCTTCTTTTCAAATTTCCTTCACAGTACTATTCGCTATCGCTAAATTTATTATACTTAGCATTAGAGGATGGTTCCCCTATATTCCATCAAGTTTACTCTCGATGTACTATTATTTAATAATTATATCATATAAAATAAGCTATTTTACTTAATAAATTTTACTTATCGCCTATAAGCGCTACAGGACTTACACCTTTTTTAGAATTTATACTTAATTAAACTTATTCTAGCCTTCGCTTGTCTATCTATCGCTTGCGCAAAGTAAAGGAAGGGGTCAATATAAAGTATATATTATAAATTCGAATATAATAATATAACTACCTATTTATTATTAAGATTATACTACTAATAAACAGTTATGCTAATCCGATTTCACTCGCCATTACTTTCGGAGTCTCGGTTGATTTCCTTTCCTTTCCTTACTAAAATGATTTACTTCGGGAAGTATTTATAAAGGCTTTTACCTAGGATTGCAATTTTTTTAATTGATTGCTTTCAGAAATAAACTTCCTTTTAAATAAATTTGCTATTTATCCTTAATAACTCCTTTAAATCTCTATGATGTTATTTCTATATTGTCATCGATACTTTTATCTATAAAGCGCTAGTGCTTTAATAAGTATTAAGCGCTTGTTTTATATTTATAGGGATTGCAATGCACATATCGCTTGCTTTGCCTCCCATAGGGGCGCCTAGTCTCTTATTTTACCTTAAATTTTGAATTAATTTTATTTAATTGTAGATTAATTGATTTACCTAGTAAAAATCTCTTTGTCAATTCAGCATTTAAAGCTTTTAAATCTGATTTACACTTATCTATATTGATAAGGTATTTATCTTTTTTAGTAATGTAAGAATTTAATTTTTTATCCACATAAGGTATAATTTCTTCACTTTCTATTTTTGAAAATTCTTTTTCTTTATCGCGCGTAGCGAGAGAATTAATAGTTGAGCCTGCCTTATTAACTAATGAACTAGCGTTATCCCTTTCTATTGCTTGCGCACCCTTTCGGGATAGGGTAAGCAATAAACTCAATTCTTTAAAATAAGTACCTTCTTTAAAACTATCTTTAGTTTCTTTTATTTTTTCTTCAATATTTTTATATAGTGTTTTCATATCATTTAATTTAAATTGAATTTCCTTAATATGATTAATAGTACATTTAGCGAGTATATCTACAATAAATTTGGTATTATAAAGATAAAATTCATAAGCTCTTATAAATTTATTATATCTTTTAATACTATTTAATAGTTCATCATCAAAAGTTCTTGTCATTAAATTTACAGCTGGCTGTAAATTATGCCAATTCTTAAATTTAAATTTACGTTCAGTATAATCTATATAGAACATATCTTTATTTTCATAATATCCTATTAAATTTAAAAAATTACTTAATCTATATTCACATAAATTTATTTTATTTCTTCTTGTTATACTACCACCAGTTAACGATAAACCTACACTATTTAAACTAGCTTCTAATGTACTTCTATTTATCCCTTCAAAAATGATTATTGGAGATATACCTATTAATTTTTTATTCTTTTTTTCAATTTTAGATCTGTAAAACGAATCCAAATTACTTTCTAAACTTAAACCACTCAATTGAGAGATAAACTTATCTAAATGTATTTTATGTAATATTAAAGTCTGATTTACAAATGATTTTTCTTCCTCTTTTACTGATAACAAATTTTTATTAAAAATTTTTGTTTTGACACCTTTAAAATAGTAATCATTACATTTAAATCAACCTTCTTCCTCACACGGTAGAGGTATATCTGGTAAATTAACTAATATAATATGTAATTCATTTAATATATTGAATGGTATATTATTCATATTATTAAGCAAATATAGGTAATTTATATTACCATCTATAGCAACTGAAGAATAATTTATTACACGTAATTTATTCTTATTTTTTGAATAAACAAAATGCGATGTTAAGCCCTACGGGATAATGAAGTGATTATCTTAATATCTAAGATAGAATTTACTTCTCGCTTATACATTTTATCTATTATATTATCTAACTTTAAATTTTGTATGTATTTTAAGAATACTTCTTCTTTTCCAAATTCTATATTTTTATTTAACATTTTTTATATATAACACTTTATGTTTTTGAGAAAAAGACTTTATTTTACGCTGTTCCTCTTTTTTTAAAACAGCAACCTAATAACAACTAATGAAATAGTCCTTAGGATTTCTAAGAACAAAATCTTATACTCTAAAATTATTTAATGCTCTAATATAAGCATTAGCTTAACTGCGTATAAAATATACATAATATTAAGCCCTACAGGATAATGATTTGTAGCATTACACTGCTACTATTTTACAAAATATATACTTTGTAAAACTATAAATAAATGAAAGCGTAAAAGGGAACCGAAAAGATAAAACAAATATAAAGAAATCTACTCCATTTTTGGGGTTTATCACCCGTGAAATATACAGGGGTAGCTTTTAAAGGATAATGAATATCCAAAGAGTTGCAACTATAAAGTATTTAAAGTTACTTTAGGCTATTAAGCGCGTAGCGAGATATAAAGTTTAGAATATTTCTTCTAATTACGTTCAAGACTAATAGAATTTAAGGCGCTTGCGCGCGCTTGTGCCTTAAGTTTGGGGTTCTTTTTAATATGTACTAAAGTATATTAAATAATCTACTTGGTAGATTCGGTTTTTTTAATACTAGTATAGAGTATAAACTACTTTAGATTATACAATGTCTGCTAGAATAGTGAAATCTGATTAAATTATAACTAATCACTTGACATATTCCCTTGTTTTTAGGATGATATTTATTAAAACTCTTTTTTACTAAGTAAATGTTTACTTATTTATATAATAAAATTTCAAGAAGGGGTTATAAAGATATACTATCACTTTACATTATAGATATTTACACCTAGATAATTTCATATACATTTAATTAGATAATTAAGTATATATTTATTACCCTTTTTAATTTACTTTTTTGATTGATATAATTCACAAATCTGATCAAAATTTTCATATAATAAATTAAAACAATAATTAGATAAATAAATATTGTAAGTTAATAGAAATAATAGAATTAGAATATACATCCTACCATTCTTTTGTACTAAACTAATTGATCTCATATAATACATAACAATTTTGTCAGGTAATATCTTTTTTAGAATCAATTCAATTTTAGAAGAATCTATACTTAATAATATAGATAAGTAAATTAAAAAATATATAAAAATATATTGTGAACTATTTAAATAATCTATCATTTTTAACAAATCTACAGCAGTATTTCCAGTTAAATCAAATAATTTATATAAATATTCTATTAAAGTAGAATAATTTTTATCTAATGACTCTTTCAACGAAAGATTTGTAACCATTAATAATACTAGACTACTTTTTCCAGCATCACTACTTAAATTACCTGCAAAATTTTTTGCTATTATTGCACTCGCTCCTAAACCTACTGAACTTACAACAATCGCAGCTTTTGTTGCAGCAGTAGGAGCTTTTTGTGCTAATTTTGCTCCTGTCGCTAGAGCAGCTGTCATTATAGCAGCGTCCCCCCCATTACTTTGCGCTAAGCGAATACTAGAACTTTTGGAACTCTGAGTTGGAGTAGAAGTAGAAGTAGGTGTAGGAGTATCACTAGCTGGACTAGCTGCTTCTATAGTTATAGAAGTTACCAATGTATCATATAAATAAGGTATTACAAATGTAAGACACAAATATATGAATGTAATTACTAATATTAATTTTAACAAATCAAGTCTTAAAAATAGATCTATATATTTTATAATAGTTTTATTTAACATATTTTTATTTTTATATAGCACTACACCTAAAACAAAAGAGAAAGATACTTTAATTAAAATAAGTAAAAATTTCATTGTTATGATCATTTTTGATATAAAAGCCTTTATGCTTGCAGAGTAAAGGTTTATTTTAAACTGTTACCCTTTTTTAACAGCAACCTAAGATCAAAAAAGATTAGTGAGTTAGGAATTAAAATTAAATTATTTAAAATTCTTAAGCTTAGTATAAGCTTATATTTATACATACTGTCGCTTAGCGCAAATACAAGTAAGAGAAGATTAAATAACTTTGTATCAATTAAACACTAAACTGGTTTGTTTCGTAGTAATTTATACAAATAAATTTATTTTGCAGTAGTTTTTAATTAGCTCTAGGTATATAAACTTGCTTGGCTATACATTTTTCATTTTAATATAACCAATTTAATAAGTTTTTGGACTCACGTTTTATTTTACCCGTTTTATTTTTAGCTTAATTTTTTTTTTACTACAGCTCTTTTATTTTAAATAAAAAATTGAATATATCAAGCCCTTTCGAGATAACAAATATTATTATATAAAGGTTTATACTATATTTTATATTAAATTTAGTATTATCTTTATAAATTCTCCATTAGGATTATTTGAAGTTATTGATTAAATTCTTGACAAATACACCAACCCCTTGCGGGAAAGACATCTTGATTTAGCAATGACTAATGTTATAGGATGAGTAGCTATATACTTATACCCTGCTGTTTAATTATACATATAATATATTATCAAACCACCTGAAACTAAAACTTATAGTGCTATAAAATTTTTAATAAAATTTAAATACCCTAGCGCGAAGCGAGAAACTTATTAACCCTAAATTAGATATTCAAACTAAATAATCAGCTAGATCTACTACATTTACTTGTATAGGCATATACCCATGATATGTACCACATAATTCAGAACATTGACCATATAATTCACTTTCTCTATCAGAGAAAAAAGAAGATTGATTTAATCTACCTGGTGCTGCATCAATTTTGACACCTGCAGAAGGAATAGCAAATGCGTGTATTACATCTGTACTTGTAACTATAAATCTAACGTGAGTATTAGAAGGAAGTATGATAGGATTATCTACTTCTAATAATCTAGTTTGTCCTAATTCTAGATCTGAATCAGGTATCATATAACTATCAAACTCAATAGGATCACCTGATTCAGTTTCATAATCTGAATATTCATAACTTCAATATCACTGATGACCTGTCACTTTAACTGTAATAGTTGGCAATGTTACTTCATCTAAAATATAAAGTAATCTAAAGCTAGGTACAGCTATAGCTAATAATACTATTGCTGGAAAGATTGTCCAAACAATCTCAATTAATGTTCCATGTACTAAATATTTGTGAGATATTTTTGTTCTATCATAATTAAAATAATAAATAGTAGAACCTAACATTCAAAAAACTAATATAGCTATAACAACTAAATAAAAAAAGATATTATCATGTAATTCTGCAATACCTGCAAAACCTGGAGACACTCCATCTTGGAAACCTATTGTTCAAGGTTCAGGTGTATCATTTTTAATTATAGCTTGCGTTAAAGTTAAATAAATGCAAACTAATAAAGCTACACTTACATGTAAACATGAAGAAAACACTCTTGCGCTAAAGCGAAACATTTTTATTATTTCGTTTTTGATTAGTCACTTATAGTTAGCACTTGTTTACGCAAGCTATAGCTTAATACTTATCTGTCCTACCTATAGTTTGGATAGTATAATTAGTCTTAATAGATCGCGCATACAATGTGCTTTTAAAATTAAACTATTTTGTTAGTCAATTAATAGCTACTAAAATAGCTGCTCTTGTAAACCTTCTAACCTAAATTATATTTTATGAATAAAAATATATATATCTTTTGCTAATGCAGCGCCTGTATTTCACTACGGCCTATATACCTTTTGCTAACGCAGTTAAGGATAACCTAGCGCGTAGCGAGATATAACTCGGTTAGATCTATAGGAATAGCTTACGATATTATGGTAGCTAGATAAGCATATTTTACTTTCTTTTTATTTTAATTGATTAAGCTAATCAATGGCCTTTGATTTTATGTTTCAATATCCCTTTCTTCTTAGTAATGCTAATATACCTATAGCCTTTTTAGCTAATATAATTGCAAATTTAAAGTCATAAGAAACTCACTGAGTCGCCCAGATTCGAACTGGGATAAGCCACTACCAAAAAATGGTGTTTTTCCAAATTAAACTACAACTCATTTTCCCTTTATTTATCTATTTCGCGCGTAGCAATAAAACCATTTTACTTATCACCATAGCTTTAATAATAATTAACTATTAATAAGTTATTTATATATATTTTTCTATATCTCTATCACTTTTATGGTAAATAGCTATCTTATATTTTTAAAACTAAATACGGAAATTTATTTTTTTTAATAATAACAATTGCTAATTGACCTCCAATTTTCAGGGTAGCTATACTATGCTTTAGTCAATTTAACAAATACTAATTTTTATAAGGTAGTATTTATAATAAAAAACTTATTTACCTATGGGCTACGGTATTACACTCGAAGCACCCCTCTTGCTTGCGAAGCATGCGAAGCATGCGAAGCATGCGAACCACCACATTATTTATGATAATCGTGTAGACACGGTCTAGGGGTTATTAATTTAGTGTAATTCTATCGCATCTTTTAAGTAGCTACATAATAATAAACTAAATACGTATGCTTGTATTACAGATACTGCCAATTCTAATCCAATTATTGCTATAAATATAGTAAAAGGTATTAAGGCCAATACTGCTACTAGTACACTACTAGTAAACATTTGAGCAAGAAAAGTAGATAGAATTTTTAATAATGCGTGACCAGCACATAAGTTTGCTAATAATCGCACACCTAATGAGAATGCTCTAGCAAAATAACTAACTAATTCAATTAAAGTAAGTAAAGGAGTTAAAAGTAATGGAGTTCCAGCAGGTATGAAATATGAAAAGAAAGTTAATTTATGTTTTGTGATACCTAATACTGTTACAGCTATAAAAACAGTTATACTTAAACCTAAAGATACCATTATAGATGTTCCTACTGTAAAATTATAAGGTACATTTCCTGTTAAATTAGCTATAATAATAAAGAAAAAAACTGAATAAACTAAAGGAAAAAACTCTTCACTATGACTACCTATTTGTTCTCTAACCATAGATAAGATACTAGTATAAGTACTTTCAAGTGCGATAGATCATTTTGATGGAACTAATTTTACATCATTATTACCTAATATATGAAATCCTATTAATATACTTAATACTAATAATATATATAAAGATAAATTAGTTAATGCTAAATTAAGATGTCCTAATATTGGTGCATTTATTGCAATTAAATTAATAACTTCAAATTGTTCTAATGGTGAATTTATTAAGAATATCTTCATAATTTTTGTATTTGCGCTAAGCGATTGTATTTTTCTAATAAAACTTATAACCAAGCGCGAGTAAATATGTATGTCCTATACGCAAGCGATATCTGTATATAGGTATAGCTTGCGCAAATACCTTAATTACTGCACAAGCGTTAACTACCCCATTATTTATAAGGACACTTAGTTTTATTATTAGCTTATTCTAACTATTAATCTATTTTGCGAGCCATATACACTAATACCTATTCCTTTTGCTAGGAAGCGAGGGTTCGGTTTGGTTTTAATAGATTTTTTTTATAGATAAGATTGAAACCAAAGCTAAACCTATAGTCGCGCTAAGGAAACAAATATAAGCTTATTTATAAATTATTTAAATTATATTAATGGTCACTCTATAATTTAGAGCAGTCTATTTTTAATCTTTATAATTTATTTTTCCGGTTTACTTATTGTCCTTACGCTTAATAAAGCGTTTTGTTCTATTTACGTTATTACTTTAATATATATATATATCACTATGCATATTATTATATAAAGTTTACAAAGCATAGTCTCGCTACGCGCTTGCTTTAATTTTTAAATAAGAAAGTAATAAAACGTATAGTAAATACACCCCTCTTGCTTTACACCTTTCCATTTAAGGAAAAGGGCATGCATCCCTCCCAATCCCTCTTATAGGGATTGGGAGCGCTAGGGAAATATATTTACCTTAATTAACTAGTGATACTAATTTTAAATTGTTAAACCGTAGGAAAGAAATATACTTCTTATTACAACTAGTGTAAGTTCCTATCAATTGCTTGCGCTTCCCTGTTGCTTTGCATGCAAAGCAATGCTTTGCACCCTTTTGGTCAGGGGTAGTGCATAGTAAGAAAACGCAACCGTTCCCTTTAGGGTAAATGAAAGCAAGTTGAGTCGAACAACTTCCTCCCCTTTAAAAGAGGGGCACTCAACCACCCGAGTTCTGCTTCCTATACCTATATAAGGTTATTTTTAAGCTTAAATTAAAACAATCGTGCAATCGTCTGGTATAAAATAGTGTTTTCTATTTAGAGTTACCTTTATTATAAACAACCCCTTTTGGGATAAAGTAGCAGTAGCATACTACTACGTGGTATATTTATATCTCTAATATTTATTTTATTTTTATAGTTAAGCTTAGTTAATTAAACAGTATGGCTAACCACCCTATCCTTGCGATCCCTAGCGCTTGGGTACCGTAAGGGACCGTAAGGGACCGTAAGAAACCGTAAAGGAGCGTAAGGAACCGTAAGGGAGGGAAAGGGCTAGGTCGCAAAGCAATAGGAGCTGCGCAATGGAGGGCTACCTTGCGCATAGTATCCATAGCATAGGCGAGGGGCACGGTCGTTAAACTACACTAGCGATAGGTAGAACATTATTAAATTTTAATTTGCGGATCTGGTAAGATTTGAACTCACGACTCTTTGGAGTGCTCGTTTTCAAGACGAGTGCATTAAACCGCTCTGCCACAGATCCTTTTATAACTAAGCGTTACTATTTTCGCTGATCGTATATTAAAATAGCAATAGCACGAAGGGAAAGGGTTATAAATAGCATACCTTTTCCCTCCCCAAAAGGGACAGTTGCGCAACCCTACCTAGCGCTTGCGCAAGCATGCGCATCCTTGCGAACTGAAGGGGTCAAGGATGCGCTTCCGTAAAGGGTGGGGTGCTAACCGCTAGATCTTATCCGCGGTTAATAGAAGAAAATATTTTGAGCAGTACAGGAATCGAACCTATCCTAGTCTAAACGACAAATTCTTTTACAGAGAACCACCTTTACCATTCGGAGCACCTGCCCTTTAATTATCTTATTAGCTTTACTTTACCTACCTATTTATCGCTTGCGAAAGCAAGGTAATTTAGCGATACCTATTACTTAGTGAAGTAAAATTATCTATAGCTAGCGTACCGATCCCTGTCCCTTTTGGTGCGCAAGCGCTAGGGAAAGGGACAGCGCAAAGTAATAACTATTAATTATTACATTCGCTTAGCGCAAATAACAAATCTTATTGATTTAATTCAATTAAAATATGGCAAAGCCCTACTCATACTAGTTTAAACGGTAGTTATATATACTCACTAAGTGCGCGAAGCAACAAGTGCTCCGCAGAAAAATAAATATATTTGCCAAAAACTGGACTCGAACCAATAACAGTATCTTACAAGGAAACTGTTTTACCAATTAAACTATTTCGGCTTTATATTAAACGCTTTATAAGATACTAATTAAGCGTTACCACACCCTTGCTATGTCTTTGTAAACACAAACAAAAGCAAGGGATTGAATTATTATAACCACTTTTAATATACAAAATATGACCTTTCTTGAAGCGAGTGCGCAATCGACATCCACGTAAATATTACGTAATAAGTAATATAATCTAATGACTATTAGATAAGGCCTATTTGGCTACTATATGCATAATACTACATCTTACCTACGGGGTATATTTTATTTATATGAAAAAAAAAAATAGCATATATATATTATATTATATAATATTAACGAGCCCTTCCAGGGACGATCTGGAACCTTCCTAATCGACAATCAGGTACTCTACCTATTAAGCTAAGGGCCCTTTATTTATATTTCTTATCTTCTTTTATTACAAATTGCTACCTTAAAAAAAAAAATAAGATACGTATCTTATTATATATTTAATCCTCTTGTTTGATATATAAAGGATGTGCTAGGTGAAGGTAATGTTTTTAGTTACAATAATGCGTTAGCGATAGGATACAGACTCAATTATTAAACTATTTAGTGTATAGTTTAGCCTTATAGTATAAAACTTATTAAAAAAAAATTTTTTTTTAGTTTTTACAAGCTGGTCCGTAGGGTCCGTAGGGTCCGTAGGGTCCGTAGGGTCCGTAGGGTCCGTAGGGCCACTGCGCTTAGTACCCTAACCCTTTCGCTTGCGCTTAATTGTATAAGATAAGGAGGGGTTCTTATTTGTAATATAACCAACGCTCCTTTAACTATGCCTCGCTAAAGCAAGGGGAGTGTTAGCGCGCGTAAGCGATAAAACGCTCGAGATTTAAAGATGTATTCAGTATATATACAATATAAATAATTATAAAGTTATAAATAGTTAATAAATTTTACTTTAAGTAATTATCGCTCCCCTATACCCTACGCAAGCTAAAGGGATGGGGCACTAGGTATATTATAAAGAAGTTCACTCACTGAAGGGTGTAAGGATTCTAATATTAAATTAGGCCAAATTCCAAATACTACAGTAGGGACTAATAAACTAAATAAAACTATAAACTCCCTTTTATCTATATCTAGAAGAGGTTTTAAATGTTCAGAGTAAGTACCAAACATTAACCGATTATATAAAAATACTGAATAACATGCAGTTAAAAATATACTTAAAGCACCTAATACACCTATAATAGGCGATCTTTCAAATAATCCAATTAAAGTCATTTGTTCACCGACTCATCCGGTAGTTAAAGGTATAGATGCATTAGCTAGAGCAAATACTAAAAAGAATATAGATAATAGAGGCATGTATGTAGTTAAACCTCTAATGTATTGAATAACTCTACTGTGTACTCTATTGTAAATTATACCTCCAACGATTACAAATAATGCAGGTGAAATGAATCCGTGCCCTAAAGATACTAAAATCCCTCCTTCTATACCTATAATAGAATTAGAGAATAAACCTAATACTATTAAAGCACAGTGACTTATTGAAGATAACGCTACTAATGCTTTTGAATCGTGACTTCTTAAAGCAGATAATGAGGCATATATTAAAGTTATTACACAAATACCTTGTAATAAAGGACTATAAAAATGAGTAGCATCAGGTAAAAAAGAGATCATAATTCTTAAATAAGCATACGATGCTAATTTAAGGATTACTGCTGCTAATATTACAGATCCGCTTAATGGAGCTTCTACATGAGCTCTAAATAATCAACCTGTGAAAGGTCATAAAGGTGTTTTTATTGAAAATGCTAAGAAAAAGGCTCATAACTCACCCTTTTACCCTCTCAGGTTGCAGCTAGGTAAGTTTCCTAATCTTTAATGATTATAAACCTTTAGCTATGCGGTTGCCAGATATAATCTAACAATACGCTAGCGATGCAAAAAAAGGTTCTTGTCAATAAAGTAGTAAATATAATTTACTAATCATCCGTCTCCGGAGGGCTGGACCATGTCTTATAATATCATATCTTTTTATTAAACATATAAATCTATTTTCCAATAGTTAAAGACTTAGATAATTATGTGGCGTTTGGCCTCTACGCTTTTACAATAATAGTTTCCTACTATTGACTTAGTTCGACGATTGTCTTAATTTAATTCCTTTTTATTAAATTAAGATTTTTCTCGAGTTAGCCACCTCAAATTTAAATTAGAATAGTTCTATTTTTATTGCTTAGCGCAGTGTAATGTGCGAAGCAATAGTACATAGAAGATATAAAATATTGTACTCTGCAAAATAATTTTGTCGCATGATTCGCATGCAAAGCATGCTGAGCAATGCTGAGCAATGCTTGTAATATTTGCATAGTTTTACTAGCAATATAAATTACAGGTAAATTACGCAGCATTTGCAAGCTTTAGGAGATAAATCTAACTTATGAATTAAAATGCTTATAATTGACACACATTATTTAATTTAAAAAAGATTACGTATTTAAAATTAATCCTGTTCCTAATTTATTTCCATCGCCCATTATTCAATGTGCTAGAGCCTCATATGTAAATTAATTATATAAAATAGAAGGATTGAAAGGAATAAAAAAAAATTTTTTTTTTTTTAACCTTCAATAGTATAAAATTTATCATATCTTTTATTTTCAAAAGGAAAAGATCTTGTCCTTAAGTAAATCCCAGTATATATTTTACTTTTATTTTATTTAAGTTTTACTTAAAACTAGATATGCTGAACAGTAATGGTAAAATTTCAGAAATATGTTCCATAAGTATTCAAAATTCTTTGGACTTTATTTAAAATATAGTTGGCTATTTACATATTTTATTATGCGTAGTCCTAATGAAACCATCTGAAATTAAAACTCCAGGTTAAAACATACTCTAAGTTATTAGGTAATTCTACTAAATACTTTATAGATATATTATATGGCTTATAGTGAATACTTGCACTTAAATTATCCCCATCTTTTACTATTTATCTACTTCCTTCTGTTTATTGCGGAACACCCATTATATCAGGGACAGCTTCGCATGCTTCGCAAGTGATGGTGCTATAGTACTATATCTAATTTTATTTGCTGGTCAGCCCTTTGTGGCTGAAACAAAGGTTTTAACCATAAAATTTTCTGATATTCCAAATTTATTTCTGATACACTTATTAACCCAAAATCAGTAGCTCCTAAATAACTATAAACTTTTATAATAGCTAACAACATAAATAAAGAACCAAATAAAGTATATAAAAATAATAAGAAAGCTGCTCTTACTTTAGCGGCACTAGCTCCTCAAACACCTACTATGAAAAATAAAGGAATTAAAACACTTTCAAAGAAAATATAAAATAATAATAAATCTAATACTACGAATACTGCTATTTGTAATGTCTCTAATAATAGAATTGAAACAAGATAAAATCTTAAATTTTTTTCTATCTCATTATGTGAAGCTAATAATGCTATTGGTGTAATAAATGTGGTTAATAATACAAAAAATAATGATAACCCATCCACACCTAAATTTAATTGAATAAATTCAAGATTAGATAAAGAAGTTATAAATTGATAACCAATATAATTAGAATCAAACTTTATTCATAATATTATAGATATAAAAAAATTAATTAATGAAGTTATTATAGCTATTTTTTTCAAATTACTACTGCGGAGCACTTGTTTATTTATATTAGGTATTATTATTAATTCTTTAATTGCACTGTTATCATTAACCACTTGTCGCGTAGCGCTTGTTGCTATCTCTTCCTCCCGTCCCATAGCTTGCTGCGCATGCAAAGCAAGCGATCCATGCAATGGGCTAAAGGGATCACTTGCGGAAGCGAACCGTAAGGGATAGAGATCCCTTACGCTAGCTTTTTGTAGTTCTGCGTTTTTAGTAGCTTGTAATAAGCTTTCATCCGATTTTCGATAAAAAGGATAAGCTAAAATTATTAAAGAACCTATCAAAGGTATTATCAATAAAGTTAAAGGATTTACTATACTTATAGAAAAAAATGTGATTAATTTAGAAAGGAATATATATGAATTATGAAATATAAACATAATAAACTTATTTTATTTTGCATAAGCAATAATTATTCTCATAAAGATTCTTAACTCTAAGTTATGTGCTTTGCTCCCCTACCCTGAGCAATGCTAGGTATAGGGAGCGCTAGCGATAACTAGGATTAATTAAATAACCGTTTTTATTAAAGGAGAGGGTTAAAACACTGTAGGTTATAGAGCTCATTATTAATTGTAGGTACACCCTTAACCTCAATTTATTTTGTGAAAAGCGTAAATACTGAATCTCTTTTGCTTTACACTAGTTTTCACGGGCACTACAAAGCACATATCGCTTGCGCCATCACTTACTAGCACTAGGGTGCGCTTTCGCCAAGGGCACGAAAAAGGATTATAAAAATTAGTACATCGCTTACGCCATTACAACTAACACTCCATCTTAATCTACCGTACCCTCCCTAACGCATTCTATGTACATGGTAAAGGGTGCTAAATACTAGCTATTTGGTATACTAGTTATATAATTATATTAGCGAAGGCCAATGCTTTACGACTAGTATTATTTATGTGCTTTTGAACCCTACCCTTCGCATGATTCGCATGCAAAGCATGCTGAGCAATGCTGAGCAATGCTTCGCAAGCGCTAGGTATAGGGAGCGCTAGCGATAACTATATATACGAATAGTTTACTTCAGCGATACCTATAAGTAAGCTTTTTTTATTATGGGTAAAATCAGGGATTTGAACCCTGAAAGACGTCGCCACAAGACGTAGTTTTGCCAGTTAAACTAATTTTACCTTTGACTAAACTACCCTAGCTACCCTTACCTAATACAAGGTAGGAAGAGTTCTAATATTAATAGCGGTAAATTTTAATTTAATAAAAATAAGCACCAGTTTTAGCGTAAGCCATCGGACTAGAGGTGAGTCGAACACCTAAGGGTATCCCCGAACAATTAGCAATTGTCTTAACTTACCAATGTAAACTAGTCCTTGAATTTATTTGACTTTATTTTCTAATATTAGCATATAAACTGGGAAACCAGGCGCTATTTATACTCATTTACAGTAAAGGAAACTAGGTAAATATACCTACCCCTTGCGGGAAAGATACTCCAGATAAATAGACGCCAGTACAAACTAACTTCTACTAGCTATACTTATACCTTAGGGGTCTTTAGGAAAAGGATTATGAATACTATTCGTTTTTACAATCGCTTCCTTTACACCCTACCCGTCCCTTAGTGGGTACGCACCCCTATGGGAGGCAAAGCAAGCGAGGGCTACCTTGCATACGCTCGCGTAAATTATAGAAGAGATATGCATAACTACAAGTATTTGGAGAAAAAGAGATTTGAACTCTTACAGTTGTGATGCAAACACAAAGGACTACCATTATCCGATTTCCCCTTTATATTTCGTGTTATCCTTATCTACCCTAGTACCTGCTACTTATAAAATGATAGTCTCGCGCTTTGTACCCTATACCTATACAACATGTAACCACTCCATTAGGGATATGGTACTAGCGATCCCTAGCGCTTGCGCACCGTAAGGGAGCGTAAGGGACCATAAGGGAGCGTAAGGGACCAAAAGGGAGCGCAAGGGGGGGAAAGAGCTTGGTTGCAAAGCAGTAGGGATAAATCACTTGCGATAGGGTTTAGTGGAACCCTAACTATCCTTAACATGCGCATGCTAGTGCAAGTTCTGGCTATTTTTTGTTTAAACCTATCGCTTTCGTAATGACCTATAATAATTTTCCGCATTACTATTAATGTCTACCGCTCCATACTAACGATAGCATAAAATAAACGATCCATACTTTTTGCGTTTAATACTATTGCGATGCACTTAACTATTCCTTAAATAGTATTTTGCTCTTTCTTTTATATAAATAGAGGGGTTATATTACGCGCAAGTGCCTTACTAACTTAGTCACAATGTCGCTACGCTTGCGCAAGCGAATCATCGTTTGCGCCAGGGATAGACACAGCTACATCCATTAAAGTATTTTCTAATATACCTAATACAGGAACAATTATTAAAAATCAAGCAAAATAAAAAATAGTAGATATTTGACCTATAATTATAAATGGTGGTTCAGGGTGTTGTGCACCTATAAACATCAAAATTAAGAAATTAACAAAAAAAGCTCATAGCCCTATTTTCATAGCAGGTCTAAATTGACTACCTCTAATTCTAGATAAATCTAAAACAGGTAATAATAGTAATACTAATAATGAACCAAACATTGCTAATACTCCTAATAATTTATTAGGTATAGATCTTAATATTGCATAAAAAGGTAATAGATATCATTCAGGTACTATTGATGGTGGAGTTTGCATTGGATTAGCAGGTATATAATTATCTGAATGTCCTAAAAGATTAGGATATCAACAAACAATTATTATCAATACTAATAAAAATGCTATCACTGTTACAGCATCTTTAAATATAAAATAAGGATGCATAGCTATTCTATCACCATTACCTGTCACTCCATTAGGATTATTAGAACCATGTGTATGAAGAGCTATGAAATGTGCTACTACTAAAGCAGCTAATACAAAAGGCAATAAGAAATGTAGAGAGAAGAATCTATTTAAAGTAGCATTAGATACACTAAACCCTCCTCAAATTAATTCTACAAGATCATGCCCAAATACAGGTATAGCAGATAATAAATTTGTAATTACGGTAGCACCTCACAAAGACATTTGCCCATAAGGTAAAACGTAACCTAAGAAAGCAACAGCCATAGTTAAAATTAATATAATTACACCTATTGACCATAATAAAACTCTTGGTGTTTTATAACTGCTATAATATAAACCTCTAGCAGTATGAAAATATAGAAATAAAAAGAAAAAAGATGCAACATTAGCATGAGTATATCTCAAGAACCAACCAGAGTTAACATCTCTCATGATATGTTCTACACTTATAAAAGCTAATTCTACATTTGGTGTATAATGCATTGCTAGAAAAACTCCAGTTAATATTTGTATTACTAAACATATACCTAAAAGACTCCCAAAATTTCACATATATGAAATATTTGCAGGTTGTGGTGAATCTATTAAATAACTATTAACTAAAGTAAAAATGGGATTTGATTTTAAAAACCTCATTTGGTTTTGGATTATATTTTTATTTATTCGCACTTCTATTAGCTTAGCCATCTTAAAATACAACTAAATATTAGCCCTTCTTCAGTTCCCTTGCGATAGCGACTAGCTAGGTTATGCAAGCTATCCCTTTACCCCATTGCTTGCGCATGCTCAAGGGAGGGAGAGGGCTGCGTGTACTGCGGAGCACTTGTTTATTTGACCTTTGCTAAAATAACAAGCTTTATGTAAGTGTATCAATAGAATATTTATTATTAAATAATAATAAATTAGCATATTACTAAAGGAAAAAGTACTAGTCTCAAATACTGTATTTGCGCTTAGCGATTGTATTTCCTTAAATAAGTAAGTAACAATTACTTAAAATAATAGTCATAGACTTAAATATATAATATATTATTATATTACCTTTTATAATAATTTTACCAGCCACTGCTGTACACTGCGCGCAGCACTCTGTAGGTAAGCGCAGTCTATAAATAAGTATATTAGTAACACTGATTACCCTTTTAAATATTCGAGTTTATTTTACTTATTTATACTACAGCTTGGGTGTGTAATCGGCCGTATTACTAAACATCTTTAACGTATGAAAAGGTATCCCTATTGCTTTGTACCCTACTGCTTTGCAACCAACCCCTTGCGCTCCCTTTTGGTCCCTTACGCTCCCTTACGGTGCGCAAGCGCTAGGGACAGCTTCGCTAGTATGCGCAAGCGATAGATAGGGGTTTAGCTACCTTGTCCCATCACTTTAGCCTGTTAAGGTAGAGCAACAAAGAGCACAAGTGCATAGTGAAAGGTATAAGTGATACCAGTCTTTGGCCGGTGAGTCGTAAATTAGTATAAAAAGATTCTATTATACTAGCTTACTATTATTGTCGTACTCTCGTTTATTTATAGTTAAGGAAATTACGAGCGCATAGCTATCCAATATCGTAGTCCCTATAGCTATTTTATAAATAGTGAAGACATAGCTTTATTATATTTTAATAAGCCCAAGAAGATTTGAACTTCTATAGATTTCTCATCAAGAAATTATTCTAACCAATTAAATTATAGGCTTTAAAATTAGTATTTAGCTCTGGTTATTGTAATCAGTGACCCTTGGTCACGCACCCCTATTGGAGGCAAAGTAAGATTATTATTATTGTATTTGCTTCACCGTATGTAGCTTAAAACTATTAACCTTATATTAGTTAGTGACCCTCAAGTTCGTTTGGGCTGCCCTTCCGAATAAACCGTAATAACCGTTACCACCCCCTCCCCTATTTATAAGCTAGGTTCCCCTAGGGGACAGCTTCGCATGCTTCGCAAGTATGGGTTAGGGTGAGTAAGCGCTAGATATTGTTTAGCACTTGACTTAATTATTATAATTAATTTTAAACTACCTACTGCTAGGGACAACTCCGCTAGCGCTAGCTACCGTTTTTCTATTCAGACCTTATTTTATGAAAATGAGTGGAGGCGCTTGCAGACCAATCCCTATGGGAGGGTATCCCTCCCATAGGGTATGGGAGGGAATCCCTATGGGAGCGATAGCTACACTTTTTATACGAGTAAAGAGATTCGAACTCTTACGGTCGATAGACCACGATTTCCTAAGAATCACTCGGCTACCAATTACGACATACTCGCTTAAGACCCTTTTTATGCCACTATACCTATCCCTAGCGCTTGCGCACCGAAAGGGAGAAAGGGAGCGCAAGCAATAGAAAGAGAGGGTTAGATTATACACATCTAGCCCTTAAATAAAACATGTATAGTAATTGATTATAATAAAAAGGTTATCGAAGGGCCTAAAAGTGGTCCCCACTCCTAGTCACTTGATAAGGAGTAGAGTAATCGAAACTCTGTCTGTAAAGTGTAAATTTACTGCTATACCACTCAGCTAACTCCTTTTCTTTTATTGTTATGCGCTACGATCCCTTACGCAAGGATGCGCGAGTAATGGAACACTAAACTAAGATAAATTAGTATTATAAAAATTAAAAACGTATTTTAGCTCTCACTCACTTGCGAAGCATGCGAAGCATGCGAAGCATGCGAAGCATGCGAAGCATGCGAAGCATGCGAAGCATGCGAAGCATGCGAAGCTGTCCCTAGCGCTTGCGCACCGTAAGGGAGCGTAAGGGAGGGAAAGGGCTTGGTTGCAAAGCAATAGGGTATAAAACAGTAGGTAACCATAACCCCACCATTAGCTGCGTAAGCGTAGGGAATGGAGAGCGCTAGCTATAACAGCAAAAAGGGGTTTTATAATTATATTATCCAGCAGCACTTTCCAGTACGGCTACCTTGCTATGACTTTTGAGATGTTATTTATATAGCTGAAAACAAATCTGACCTTGACTTAAAAGAATTATCTTATATTAATATATATTAAAATTACTCTAAGTTTACATGGTTATATAGACTCATTTTTTCCCTATTTTAAACTTCTTCCCAGCGACAGACAGTTAGTTCATCACGGATGCGTTCTTCACCGTTGCGCATACTTATCAACGATTACTCGAAATTCCTTCTTCATGATCACGAATTTCAGTGATCAATTCGTCTAATTTATTTTTAAAATAGCTTTTTTTAATGATTCGCTCCTCCTTTTTAAAGTAACGGAAACAAGAGATAGACCGTTATTAACCCCTTAAAGCGCGAAGCGAGAAGTTAATAACATTTTACTTATTAACACTAAATATAGTAAAACTAGCCTAAGACTTTTTCGAATATAAAATTCTTTCTAATTTTAGAATTATAGGTCTGAATAGAATTAAAACCCACTCTTTAGCAATAGTTAACCACTATTGCGAAGCACTTAACTACTAAAAAGTAATTTATCTACTGCGGAGCACTTCTAACAACCTGAGTTTATAGATATTATATTTGGCGAACCCCATAACCGTACCTTGGTATGGCGAAGCCCACCTTGGATGCTAAAAACTATAAACTCAGTTTCTACTATAATTAAAACCTTACTTTTGGATATTGCAACACTTTGTTAAAACTTTTGTAGCACATCGATAGCCCAGAGCATTAGGGCCATAACGGCTTGTCTTAGCCCCAATATGAAATTATCTCAATTACATTAATTGTTAAGTATAAATTAACAATAGGGATTGCGTCCGTTTGTGGAATTAACCTAACTTTTAACAATACGAACTGAAGACAGCCATGCAACACCGGTATTAAAAACAGTAATTTAATTATCTATAACTACTTCACCCTAGCGCTTGCGCACCGAAAGGGTGCGCAAGGGCTTTATTAAGCAATTATATATAATAATGCACTATTTTCCTAGTTTATAGTAAAAACTTATTATAAACTAGTTTTTATACAAGCTCTGGTAAGATTTTACGCGGATTATCGTATTAAATAACATGCCTCACTTCGTTTGCTCCGAAACCGACTAATTTTTTTGTTTTCAACTTTGCAGTCGTACTCACAAGGCGGAATGGTAATTGCGTTAGCTACGCTTCCCAGTTTTACGATATAAATAATCATATACTATTTCTTAGCTATCCCTATCCCTAGCTTGTGTTTGTGTACACATACACAAGCATAGGGAGAAAGGGAGCGCCACTTTGCTAATCGCTAGCGATGCTTCGCCCCCTTCTGACCCCGCTTTAGCAAGGGGGAAGGATATCCATGCTTGTGTACCCCTACCCTTCGTTAGCGCTCCTTGGTAAAGGATGCAAAGCAAGAGGGACAGGGATGCATGCGCAAGAGTAAGTTAATAGTAATTATTACTATATTTTAACTGAATAACTAACCATTCATCGTTAACAGATAGGAATACTTGGGTATCTAATCCTTTTTTCGGTCCTAACCTACGTTCCTCAACGTCAATCTTTACTAGGTAAATAGCTTTCGCCCTTAGTCTTCCACTCTAGATCTACAGATTTCACCCTTACTTAGAGCATTTGTTTAAGCACCTTGAATAAGATTCAATCTTCGGATTTTTACTATGCCTTTATTAGAAAAAATATCTAGTTATATATACCTACCGCACCCTTCTATCTCTTGTGTTAAGGTATTAACACCTTGACACGCGCAAAGGAAGTTAACGATCCATACTATCTGTAATAGTTTGCTTATGAAAGATATACAATAACTGGATTATTTTTTCTCCTAGTTTACCTTAAATTAGTCCTACAGTTATAAACTACTACTCTCGCTCACCCTCCCTTACGGATTGCGCTAGTGAGGGATTGCGCTAGTGGTACAGATAGAGATTGTAACCATATAACGATTAAAATCGCTACAAAAATAATAAAGTTAATTGAAAACTAAGGAGCACATAGTAAACCAAAGAAGTCTACGAACCCTTTACGCCTGATTAAGACTACTAACGTTTGCGTTTCTGGCCTTACCGAGTCTTCTGGCACCCATGGTTATCGAATTTATCATACAATTAAAGAAAATTTTTTTTCTACTTTTACTTACTACTTACCGCGTGACTTGTTCATACCTTTTTCTATTTATTAAATCCTTTCCTTCTAATTTAAACCTAGCTTTTGCAATTTTCACTCTCGCTAAATAATCTAAGTTCTTAATTCCTATAATGGGATATTGGTCTAAGAAAGGAATTATTTTGTCGCAATGCTTCGCAATGCTGAGCAATGCTGAGCAATGCTGAGCAATGCTGAGCAATGCTTCGCAAGCGCTAGTAATATCTGTACCAACGACTATTGCTTCGCACATTACAGTTGAATTATCTTTTCTATTATATCAATCTATTATCTCAATCTATTCTTCCAGCACCTAAATAGTTAATAATCAACTCCATTATCCCGTAGGGCTTAACATCTCTGTCATTTTGAGTTAATCTAAATTTTAAATAGACTCGTTCTTTCCTATTTTCAGTTGCTTTCCGAATTCCTGCATCAAAGTTACCTTCTCCACTGACAAAACCTGCAATCCAATATGGACTTGTTATTTCTGTAGTTTCAATGATCTCTCTTGGTACAGGTTGGATTTAAGTTAAATGAGATTTTACAAATTCCGCAGTCTTTCCCTATTTAAAGAAGCTTTAATATTAACTATTTGCTCTAATCCAGCCTTATTCAGATGAGCTCTTTCGCTCAATAATTTAACTATTTGTATAAATAATTTTAAATCTGCTGCTTTTTGAGTCAAGAGTGGATAATCTTTAAGGCGCTTGCAGACCATACCCTATGGGAGCGATAGCTATATAATTTTGACACACCCTTGAGTAGGGATAGGTACAAGTAGAACTATTTATTTTTAATTGTTTAGAAGGGACTTCGACTGGATAGCCTCTTTCGAGGCCCATTAGAGTATACCTTAAATGTTTTTGCATAGCCTTTCTCGGAAAAAGGTTGCTTAAATAAAAACACCAATTACCATCTACTCGTTGCTCTTTTACACCTTTCGCTATTAAATTCTTAGCCAATAAGACCATAGTCTCAGATGATTTAGATCCGCGATAGCCCATTTCAGTTTCCTTCATATTATAACTTGTTACTATACCTGAATGATTAGTCCAGCCACTCAATATTTTGCAATACTGGTTTAGTATTATAATCTTTAGGGAGTCCCCGGAATTTGATAATTTATTAGCCATATATGTTGTGATCCTACTACAACGGACAGCATTTTGACAACACTAATAGGAAAGTACTATCATTATTATCCAATCCTTTATCCTCAACTTGACACAAGTAAGGATTTCAGTTAGCTAGTTCACTCTTTCGAGCATTGACTAATATTCTCGACTGCTGACCGTCTCTCGACAGCTCGGGATATTTCATTCCCAATGTGGCCATTGGCTCTATCGAGCTATGACTATTGATCGTCGGCTTGGTAGGCTTTTACTCTGCCAACTACCTAATCACTATAAATCGCATCCTTTTAACGAAAAAGTTTCTTTATCCTTAATTCATTTACTTACTAGTTTTTGCTAAGCAAATGTATCGCTTGCGCAAAGTAAATATCTAGATATTAAGCTTATTCTCCAATTAAGAAAATTAAAGGGTAGCTAATATACTATCCTCACCCCTACACTTTCCAGTAATTAAAACTTAAACTATTATATAGCGATAGATATAATTCAGTTATTACTTAAAAATTTGCATGCCTTGAAACTACTGAACAACGTTCAATAAGAACCAAAATTAAATTCTTTATGATTAATAAATTTATATATATTTCTTCGCTATCCCTATCCCTAGCTTGTGTTTGTGTACACATACACAAGCATAGGGAGAAAGGGAGCGCCACTTTGCTACGGTTAACCGTAGCAAGGGGACGGCTCGCTTCCGCAAAGGCTATAATATACAACCTTAAGGCGCTGACACTATAAATATAAATGTATTGTATACACTATTCCTAATATTTAGGTAGTGATAATTATTACTTCTACTTCTCTTTTATTAAATAAAAGTGAATATAGTATTATCATATAAAAATTAGTTAATACCCAAAGCTTAGCTACACTTAATTACACTTTAATTATATTAGAGTGGTTGCTTTGCACATAATACAAGGCGCTTGCGCGGTACTTATTTGATCTTTATACAATAAAGTATTTAAAGGGGTTACATAATCATTTATAGGCGCTTATATAACTTTTATTTTATAAAATTAAATATAATAATACTAATTATTAATAAAACAATAAAAAAGTACATATCTGCGTAACCACTACCTCTAAAATAATCTAGTGATTCTTTTTTTGTACCTATTTTTACACAATAAGTAAGGATTACTTTTAAAAAACTAGGTATATATTTAGGTATAGCCATACCACCATTTTTTTCAATGAATGTTAATAAAATAATTGCAATTAAGTTTAGAACAATAGGAATAATTATTAATATGTATAAGACATATTCTATGTTAAAATAAGAAGAATAATATATTAAATGTTTATAAAGTAAAAATACATTTTCGCTAAAACCCTCAAAACAGAACCACGTAAGAATAATTCAAAGTATAATTAAAACTCTAAGACTCGCTTTTTTTCACATCGTAGCTAAAAAACTAAAAATACCATTTTTGGTAGTATTATTTTCAATATCTCTATTCTCATCTATATTATTATTTGTTCTTAAATCAAGAATATTCTCAGTATTAATATTGATAGTTATATAATTAGTATTTTTTATGAATCCTTTTACACCTACTAACAATACTGGTATTATTAAACCTGCAACCCAAAATCTGGTGAAATGTCTAATTTGACGAGCTAATACCAACTCTTCCGAAGTCAAATGCTTATCATATGGTCGAGAGTGAATATGCTTATTGTAAGCGCGCAATAGTACACCATAACTCAATAATTGTCATCCTATATTAATATATTTAATATCTAAAGTTGCATTTAATGTTTTATATTTATCATACAAATCTCTTAAAGTTATATTACCTACTACATCAATAACACTCAGCACCTCTTTCTTAACTAAGTCACCTATATCTTTATCCAAATTTGCAGGATTATTTTTAATAACAGTTAAACCCTTTTGTACTATCTCGCTAACTTGTATTTGCCTTAAACAGTCTTTTTCAATACCTGCTTTTTTGCAATTTTCTAAAGTATCTGCTAGTGTTTTTAACACTTGACTCATATCAGAGTCATTAGCCTCTACATAATTTTTTTTACTGTGTATTCTGCAGCATAATTAGGGAAAGCTTCCTCAAAATTAGACATAGTGTCTTTATTTTTATCAATAAATTCCTCTGCGTATCTTATATCTCTTAAAAATTCTTCTTCTTTAATATTAGATATTTCATTATTTAATTCTAATAACCCCTTTTTTATATCTATTAGAGTAGGATCAGTATTTCCACTACTATAGCTATTTGAATTATTAGTTTCGAAATCTTTTAGATCTTGCAATCTTTTTACAAGATCTTGGTCTTTTTTGCTATTCAGACTAGCACTAGTATGAAATTGGCTTAACATTGGAGTTAATTTGTTAATATAAACCACTGAATAATTTAACATTATCATCTTTGAAAAAAATTTAGCTATATACTAGCATACTAATTAATTTATTTGTAATTACAGATTAGTATTAATATGGATAATAGGCAAAGCTTAAATTTTAAGCATAACTAATACTAAATGCTTAAGCAGGGGTTAACTGATTAACTTTATAAATATAAGCATTTATAATTTATAGGTTAAGTGCTTCGCAATAGTTAGGGCTACTATTATTAATCTATTAGATTAATACCTTTGCGCTGTCCCTTTCCCTAGCGCTTGCGCACCAAAAGGGACAGGGATCGGTGCGCTAGCTATAGATTGCCTTATAAAAATATTTACATATTTCTATAATTAACAAGGCGCTTACGCGCGCTTGCGCGATATACCCTTAATTATCAAGTGTCAGATATTTGCAGTAAAATATTAATCGCTAAGTAAAGCCCTGCGGGTTATGGGTTTCGCCTAATATATTTACTTCGTCCGTAGAAGACGAAATAGAAAACTATTCCTCGCTTGCGCCTAGATATTAAACTGAAGTTACTAATATACAAGGTATAAAAACAATTAGTGCTATAGCAAAAGGTAAAAGATTCTCTCAACAAAATGTAGCCAATTGGTCAAATCTTAATCTAGGTAAGGTTGCTCTAAATCATACAAAAATAAAACAAAATAGACAGGTTTTTATACCTAATACTATAGACTGTGTATTAATTACAGTATTGTTATCAATAAGTTCAGGTAAATTGTATCCTCCTAGAAACAATATGGCGCTTATACTACTAAATAATACTATAGAACTATATTCAGCTAAAAAGAAAAAAACAAAAGGTACACTAGAGTGTTCAGTGAAAAAACCTGCTACAAGCTCTGATTCAGCCTCCTGTAAGTCGAAAGGTGTTCGGGATGTTTCTGCTAATACAGAAATAAAATAAAATATAAATATAGGAAATAAAGGTACTATAAATCAAATAGCTTGTTGATGTTCTATTATAGAAGTAAAATTAAGAGAACCTGCTAAAATAGCTACTATTAATATAGCAGAACTTAATACCAATTCGTAACTAATCATTGCGGCTGTACTCCTTAATGAACCTAAAAAGGCATATTTAGAATTAGCTGACCAGCCAGCAAACAAAACTCCGTAAACAGCTAAAGAAGATAATGCTAGAGTATATAATATACCCATAGATCAGTCCGAAATAACCAAACCTTGGCCTAAAGGTATTATAGCTCAACCCAATAAACTAAATACTAAAGTTACTACGGGTGCCAAATAAAATAAAATTTTATTAGATTGAGCAGGAATTACAGATTCTTTCAATATTAATTTCAATGCATCACTAAATGGTTGCAATATTCCAAAATAACCTACATCGGTAGGTCCCAATCGTCTTTGCATGGCCGCTAGTAATTTTCTTTCTATAATTGTCATAAATGCCACTGATAGTAATATAGGTACAATTACACTTAATATGTTGCTTAAGTTTAATAAATTATGGATTACCGAACTTAATTGATTCATATCTATTTAATATAAAACTTATTTTTCATATTAGGCGTGGGAAATAGCTACTTAAGTAAGTAAGTATTACAGGCTACGCCAGATAATATAGTAAATATCTGAACTTCTATAATTTAATATGCGCCTACCTGATCATAGGGATCCTATAGTTACGAGGGAGTAAACTATATTTTTTTGCGGAGCACACATCTAATAACAAGTGCTCCGCAGACACTTTAATAAAAAGTTTATGTTTTTAGTTAAAATATTGATCTCCTTCTTCGCAACCTGTTAATTATTTTTGTTTGTAGGGCTACGCCATAGCTTTGCTTAAAGTATTAACCTCTGTCTGTTTTTATAAATACATTAACCGTAATTATAGCATACATAATCAAATATATTTATTAAAAAAAAAAAAAGCTACTTTTAATTATTTCTCTAGCTAAAATATGTTTTTATTTATTTGCTTACCAAGTAATTATAATTTATATTTTTATTGAGACGAAGCCTATATTCCGTTCCGTTTTCATAATAATTAATTTTAATTCTTAAGGGATTATATGAAAAACTTAACTATTCTATATTAATAACTAATTTTTTAATTAATACTATTAATCTTTTAAAGATAATACTACTTACGCTAAACACATCTTATAATTTTATTTATGTATCGCATTAATGTACGTGTTGCTTGTATTATTATAGTGAGTAGTTACTATAGGTAGCGGGACTTTGCGTATCTTTTTAGTTTATTACTTAGTACTAAATAATTATTTATAATGCAATTTTTAATATACACAGATTTATTAGTATAATATATACTTATTTGCCGCCAAAGGCGCTTGGTCTTATATACGTAGGCTTAGTAAAATCTACTAGATAATTTCTACTAACTCATATTCAGGTAAAATATCCTTAACTTATTATTGTAACCTATTTTACTAATTATACTTGTATAAACTAATATTAAGTACAATTCTAAAGGAGCTTGCGCGATCAAGACGCTTGCATACCCTATGGGAGCGATACATGAAAACTTTTTTATTTATAATTTTATTTACGGCACTATAAAATAGTAGTATAAATTATTGTTTTGCAAAGCACATATTACAGTTAAAGACTATAATTAACAGGTACCGCTATTTAAGCCTATTACTTACGAATAATCAGACTTGAACTGATAAAATCTACTTGGAAGGTAGAGGTTATACCGATTTAACTATACTCGTTTTTTACTCTTCTTTTATTATAATAAGTATTATTTACGGTGCTACGGTGCAAACTAGAATAGATATTTTTACTTAAAAAGTGTAATGTGCTTTGCTTGCTCAAGCGATAAAATATTTAACTATATAATGCTTAAATAAATGAGAAATTAAATAGACAGATAATGGCGCAAGCGATATCAACCTACCCCTGGTTTGCAAGCAATATGTGGTTTGCAAAAAATATTATCCCGCTTACAAAGCATGCTTTGCATCCTAACGGTATGCGCATCCCTACTAGTCTCTTAGCTTTGACTACCCTATGGATATTTAGTTAGCATAATGGAGGGGTAATAAATTATATAACTTTATTACTAATAATTTGTACTTAGGTGCAGCTATCTTTACCTATTTAAATAGGTTACCTTTCTTTTCTTAAAATTAGTTTAGCGCTCCTGTACCCTACCGTCCATTACGCATGCGTACCGCTCCCTAGCGCTTGCGCACCAAAAGGGACCGTAAGGGAGGGAAAGGGGTTGGTTGCAAAGCAGTAAGGGTGCAAAGGATGTAAAGGATGCAAAGCAAGAGGGATAAAGATCCCTCTTGCTTTGCATTAGCGCGTTCTAGTTAAAGGGGTGAATGGATAAGTATTGGGATAGCGTCTTAATATTAACCCTCTAACACATGACTAATTGAAACTGTGAAACTAAAAGCACCTCGTTTATTTTTTCCTGTAAATCTTGATCTTTCAGTAAAATGTACTTTAACTCTAGCTAAACTTCCTTCTTGTTTGCTTTGAACAGTAAATCTAGGTCTAATACTTTGAGTCATTAGCCGTCCTGCTAATTTTATATTCATACCTGATAAATAAGAAAGTTTAGTTGCTCTCTCTTTCTCATTACGAACTTGCTTTTGCCCCTCTTTAGTTTTAGATATTGAAGATACTAGTTCAGGTAATTCTACATTATTTAATAAATAATGTACTGGTGTGAGATTATACTTAAGAAAAAAAAAAGGAGGTAAATAAGAAGAAGGCTGTGAAAAAAGCATATTTAAATCCTTAACTTTAAGATTAAGATATGAAGCTATTAATTTAGCATAAGTAGAGTCTACAAATCCTAAAGGCTGCTTATGTGGGCGGTTAGTAGGAATATAAGACAACTCTTTAGAAGGATTTTTAATAACAGCTCTAGGTATTAGTATTTTCAACATACGAATAAAATTATAATTATTTGCATTATAACCTAATATTTGTGCTAAGATATTACTATCTTGAAAAGGAAGCTGTGCTTTAATTATTTCAAATTCTACTTCTTTTTTAAATATTTTTTTAAATATTTCACTTAATTTTTCTAATTTAAATCTAAATGTCGAAGAAAAAGAGAGATAAGGGTAATCCTCTGTAGGGTTTACCACCTTACTATCGATTACACCTTCTTGCGGAGCATGCGGAGCATGAAATTGTCCCCCCCCCGTAGGGCCCGTGGAGTGGGTGACTATCCCTTGCTTTTGCGCCCTTGTTCCTTCTTGAAAGGGACCACTTGCGTCAGGGAATGGTGGTACGCATCCTTCGCAAGAGGATTTAGTTAATATCTCCGTATCGCCCAAGCTCCTTGATATTACTTTACCTTGATTTTTAATTAATGATTCTTTTTTTATTAAGCGTAACGAGTAGTTACCTATTACTTTCTTAACTATTTTTTCTAGTTCTTTCACAAACGTGAAAGATACACTAGTTGCGGAGCACTTGTTGCGAACCATTTGAGTTTTTAATATTTCTATAATTTGAGGTCTAACTTGTTTAAATTTCAAATATTTGTTTATTTCTATCACGCGTAATGACAGTGTACTTTTACTTCTTTGATAACCTTTAGTGAACACAGTAGGACTAACACCTAATAGTTTACCTCCTTTAACTATAGGACTAGTATCTAAATATCTATCCGCTTTCGGTGATAAAAACACAAAAAGGCGTATAATTATTTTATCATGTTTTATTAAATAAACTGGTTTGCTTATTAAAGAGTACATAGATATAAATAATGATTTTAATAAGTATTCTGTTTTAGTTAACAATGGATATAAATTATTAGTTTTTTTGAAACTGTAAACTACGGATTTACTTTGATAATGTAATAAAGTTTCAGTATTTACTGGATGTCCTACTATACTTTTAATAGCTTTTTTTTTATTATTTAATAATACTTGATTATATAATTTAGAATATACCTCCTTATAAATAATTTCTATTTTACTATTATTTTTCATTTTATTTTTATATATATCCCTTTTGGATTTTATTTGTATCCAAGATTATATATGGTTGTTGTTACATCTTTTAAAAATATATTTATTACGCAGCCACCAATAACTAGCCCTTCCTCTCGCTTGCTTTGCATGCATAGGGATAGGGAGCGCAAGCGCCTTAATATGTCTAGCCCTTCCCTAGCTTGCGAAGCATGCGCAGGTTTAGGGAGCGACGTAAAATATTACTTAAGTATGAATTGCTGCGCTTTATATTATCGTCATACCCTATTAACCAGAAAGAAAGTAAGCTAGCTTCTAGACGTAAATATATTGCATATATTTATATATCTAGATATATAAAGCACCCTTGCGCAAGCTAATTTTAGCTTGCGCATCAGCAGATATCCAAAACTAGAGCTATGGTAACGCTAGGGATACAGGGGTCAACGTTTAACTAATATAAGTTAAGGCGCTTGCATACCCTATGGGAGCGATTGTAATATATTTCTACTTTAATTTAATCAGTAATTAAGACTACCTAGCTATTATAGAGTGTTCCTTACTTAGTGAAGAAAATAATTTATTTTCTTGTATTTGTATAGTTAGCGTATGGTGAGTAAATGATGAGCGAATGTAGGGTTGGGTTTTGCCAGTACAAAGGACAGGGGTTAATATATCAATATTTAAGGTAGCTTTTGCTTTACCCTATGAGAACTCCTAGGTAACCTATTTTAATTAAAACTATTTTGTATAGCAACCCCCAAAGAGACCCCTAAAGGGACCCCTTGCGTATGCGCAATGTCAGAGGTAGCAGTTTATACCCTAAGTCACCCTTAGGTCTTTTTAATTATCTTTTAGATATATAAATAGGAGCTATCATTGCTAATAGTAATATCATCCCTAATAATAAGAATCAGAAAGCACCATAAGTATAAAGGCTATAAGCAACAGATACTATTTGTGTATAACTATTTATCAAAGTCTCAGGCCAATTAATATTAGATATTAGAGGTATTGCATGCACCTCTTGGGCAACCAAACCATCGGTGCCCAAGGGGAAGGATAGTGAATCTAATGACACTAATCCAACCTCTTGCGAAGGATGCGAACCACTTAATCCATTAATTAATAAATAATTTAAAGTCAATACTATTTCTTTACTTAAATTTATTAAAATAGAATCATCTATAGATAATATCGGATTATTTAAAAATGCAGGTAAAACATTTAAAAATTCATATAAAAACAAACCAGATACAGTCAAGGCCAAAGGTATATTTTTTGTATATTGAGTCCCTGTTTCTAAAATATCAGTTAAACGCACATTAATCATCATTATTACAAATAAGAATAATACTATAATAGCTCCTAAGTATATTAGAATATAAGATATACCTAAAAATGGCATACCTTTCACAACTAAATATAGTGCTGAATTTAAAACTAATGAAATTAAAAATATTACAGATATTACCGGATTTTTAGAGATTATTACTAAAATAGCTGAACAAATCGCATTTATTATTAAAATTTCTATTAATATACTTTTTACATTTAAATACATAAATATGTTCATTTTGTTTTAATTGATTGATATAAATTTATTGCTTAGTTACCCTTACGTAAGCAGTCGCTTGCACCATTAGTATAAATACTTTTACTAGCGTATGTACTCACTACTTATTGTTGAAGTTATACGACAGGGTAACTACGCTTTTTATATTATTTACTAGTTTTCTATCTCTATTTAACAATATCTATTAAACAATATTCTCCTTCGCAATAAATAAACTTATAATATGTACGCTCCGCAACCCATAGACTAATAAAATAAGTTTTTATATAATACTACTATAGCTTACTCTCCCTCTTGCTTACGCTTGCGAAGCATGCGAAGCATGCTAACCACCCTTCACTTATAGCCTTAAACCCTAACCTAGCCTTCTATTCTCTTTTAAGGGTGCTTTAGTAAGGATTGACTTGCGCCAAGCTATAGGGTTATTGCACTAGAGGTACGTTTCTTTACCCTAGAGGGTTTAAGGCTCCATAAGAGCCTTAAAGTACTTAGCGCTATGGATGATGAACGCATCTCTTGAAAATTTTTACATTTTTATTTCTATTTGAACATTGCGCAAGCGCATTAACCAGATTTTTAAGAGCACATCTATTTCGTTTATTATGAGTTATTATTAATACAATAATTTAAATAAATTATATTTAATTTTAATAAGCTAACTTGAAGCAAATGCTCAAGATCGCGCAAGCGCCTTACTATTGCGAATCACTTAAACTATAATAATTATATAATTATTACTTAAATAGAGTGGAAACTATTCACCTACTACTTAGGAAATAATCGCTTAATATTTTGCAGAGCACATAGTCTTACTTATCCCTTTATCGCAACCATGCGCCAGTGACCCTTCCTACCCCTGCGCATGCAAAGCAAGCGACGGTTTGTTAGCGCAAGGTATAGGGTGCTTTAGTCAGGTACAGTTATTATTTCACTTAGCTAATAATAGCTCTTTATTACTATTAGACATATTAAAGTAATTATTTACTTATACACTATAAATTAGACTACAAAGATTAATCATGCAAGCGCCATAATATCTATATATAAATAGTACGTTAAATTATAATTACTATTTAAAACGCCTATCTGTCGTTTCATCCCTATCAAGTAACTATATATTTACTAAGTAATTATATAGTGATTCTACCTTATAATTAAGTATTATGTGCTTAATAGCTTTATATCCCTGATTTATTTACTTACCCTTGACAGCTAAATGCTAACGATAATCGGCAATATAAAAACACATATACGTACTGTCGATTGCGTATCGTACCCCTACCTATTGCTTTGCATCCTTTGCATGCTTTGCACCCATAAGGGAGCGTTAGCGAACCTGTCCCTCTTGCTTTACATCCTTTACCAAGGAGCGCTAGCGAAGGGAAGGGGTTGCGCTCCCTTAGGGATAGCGAACTTACTTCGCTAAAGTTGAGGGTCTATAGTTTGCGCTATAAATAGCTTTAGCAATAGGTGTTTACGTTAAATAATTATAATTTAAGACATATTTAGGTGATATTTTAATTATCTATAAATATATAAAATTTTAATTAACTAATCGTTATTTATTTTCTTTTTTTTTACTACATAGTGCGAAGCAAAAGCTATAGTAAAAACTATTTAGTTAAAATTCATAATATAATTAATCGGGCTTTCCGTAAAAGCTTTTTTCTTAATACCGCTATACCTTGCGATAGCAACTAGCCGGGTTACGCAAGCGTCAGGGAAGGATCTATTGCGTATGCTTATGCGAATCTGTCCCTCTTGCTTTGCATCCTTTACCAAGGAGCGCTAGCGAAGGGAAGGGGTTGCGCTCCCTTAGGGATAGCGAGAGATACTTACGCTAAGCTTAAAGCTAAGATAACTATCCGATAGATAAGCACACTACTTTTCGCGATGTGTTAACAGCGCTATATCTATTACAGGCATTAAGAGGATTCGAACCTCTGTAAAAAGTATTAACAGTACCTCGCATAACCACTTTGCTATAATGCCTAAAATGTAGGGCAGGCGTGAATCGAACACGCTATCTCTCCTTCCCAAAAGGAGTAACGCACCATTTTGTCTTCTGCCCTTTAATAGGTGACCAATAGATATCTGTTTGAAGTGGTAGGCGATTATTACCCTGCACATCCCTCTTGCTTTGGATGCGAACCACCCCTACCTATTGCTTTGCATCCTTTGCATGCTTTGCACCCATAAGGGAGCGTTAGCGAATCTGTCCCTCTTGCTTTGCATCCTTTACCAAGGAGCGCTAGCGAAGGGAAGGGGTTGCACTCCCTTAGGGATAGCTAGGAATCCCTAGCGCTAGGTAGGTGATCACATGTTGTTCTTAGACGTTAAAATTACGCATATTAGATTAAGGTATTTATAACTCTATCCAAGAATGAGGTGACTTGAACACCTATCAAAGATTTTGGAGATCCTTATACTAACCATTATACTACATTCTTAATATTAGAAGATAGAGTTGCTCCTTTGCTCCTTCATTAATTTAACGGTTGCCCTTACGTATGCGCCTGGGACAGGGTAACTTAACGCATCTTGTATAATTATATTAGCTAAAATTATATCCAGTTAAGCTAACTTGACTTTAGCAAAATACTTGGTCTAATCTCTAGTTTATTAATAGTGATTTTTAATATACTTATATTGCTAGTAAAGTAAGCGACTAATAATCAAGAATGAGGTGACTTGAACACCTATCGAAGATTTTGAAGATCCCTATACTAACCATTATACTACATTCTTGTTGTGGAGTATACCTTTCCCTAGCGCATACTTGCGCTAGGGAGGGATATTGTCGACTAGCCCAAGTTATGAAGTGGTAACTATAATCATACAAAATATTAGACTACCTATATTTACCTCGCTTATCTAATTAATAATCTTATCTATTTAAGAAGATACTACTTTTTGCAGAGCACATAGTCTATTTTGCGGATAAATTAGGAAAAAGTAAATAATAACAGTTGCTTCGCACTATACCAATTAAATAATCAATGCTCTAGCGACTACTATCCTATTAATTAATTAATTTAAAGAATCTATTGCACTTTTACTTAAAAAGGGGATATTTTTTTCTATAAGTTAAAAAATATTAGCGGACTAATATTAACTAATGATAAAGTGCGAAGCAAAGGTTATTAATTAAATAATATATATAAAATACTAATTAAACCTATAGTAATATATAAAGCATATGTAGTTATTACACCCGTATCTAATTTAGATAAATTATAACTAGCTAAATAAGAACCCTCTGTTAACCCAAATGGACCTATTAATTCAATTATACCTTTATCTAACAATTTAGACACAGAAAATCCTATTTTCAAACCGACAGATATTATGTAATGATTATAGAAAATATCTAATAAATATTTACCATTTAAAAAAGTATATAATTTAATTATGGCGCTTACGCTATAGTGTACATTGGGTTTCGCCAGATAGGTGAAGCTATTCCTTATAGAAGAGCTAGAGTCCACTGTACCTTCTTTTAGCTCCTTTGTAATAACTAACCCTTTTATATTAGCCGAAGGTAAGATACTGTCTATAGTACCTTGTGTTGAGCCATCTCCCTCCCTAGCGCTTGCGAAGCTAGCGATCCGTTCCATCTGCAAGGGGTTGGTTGCAAAGCAGTAGGGTGCAAAGCTAAAGGTTTCCCTTTTATACTGGGGTTTAAAGGTGCTTACGTTAGAGATAGGTGACGCCATATATAATGTTCAATTAGTTAAAAATTGATTTCCATTATGATATAAATAAATAGCAAAAGCTCCACCTATTATAGATAATAATGTAGGTAGTAATTTTATGTATATAGGTAAACTAAATTCAGCTTCAATTATATGAATTTGACTAGGTTGATTAAATAAACTATTATGGAAAAAATCAGTACCTAAACCTACAAAATCAGAGGCAAGATAACCTAAAAAAATAGCACAAACAGCTAATATAGATAAAGGTACTATTACTACATAATTTTCAGAATGAATATTAAGATAAGATGTTTTGTTTGCATTGGGTACTGTAAAATAAACCATATTTATCAATCGAGTACTATAGAAAGCAGTTAAAAAAGCAGTAATTGTCCCTAATATATATGCAAATAAACTTGAAAATTGATAATTACCATAAGCTAATTCTAAAATAAGATCTTTAGAGTAAAAACCACTTAACCAAGGTAAACCTAATAAAGCGATTGTACCTATTAACATTACTGTATAAGTAAATGGCATAAATCTAATTAAACCACCCATTCTTCGTATATCTTGTTCATCATTTAAAGAATGTATTATTACACCTGCAGCTAAGAACAATAATGCCTTAAAGAAAGCATGAAGAACAGTATGTAAAAGTGCAATATTTCATTGTGCTAACCCTATAGCAATCATCATATATCCTAATTGACTTATTGTAGAAAAAGCAATTATTCTTTTTAAATCATTTTGAACTAAGGCTGTAGTACCTGCTATAAAAGCCGTTACAGAACCTATTAAAGTTATTACTAATAAAGCATCACTACTATAACTTAATATAGGGCTTGATCTTAATAGTAAAAATATCCCAGCTGTAACTAGTGTTGCAGCATGAAGTAAAGCAGATACAGGTGTAGGCATAAAAATGTTGTAATCAATTAGCTAAAGGTCAAGCGGAAAGTATAAGACTTACAGCAGACCTACGAGTGCTTTGCGGCTTTGCAGCTTTGCAAAAGCTAATTTACTTTAATTTTATTTGGACTATATCATTTCTATAACTATCGCTTGCGCAATTATAGAACTTAACGTGTAGTCTCTGAGGTTCCTACTAATATATACCTTTACCTAGCGCTTGCGCGATAGTAGTTAGGTGTATATATATTGGTTACCTGCTGATTGTCCATTGTTACATCTTTAAAATTGTCACTTTAAATTATTAGTTTTAAGTAAATCACCCGGGAATATCCGTTACTTGCGCGACCCCTGACCAAAAGGGTGCAAAGCATTGCTTTGCATGCAAATCAACAGGGAAGCGCAAGATAAATAAACACAGTGTGCCTTAACACTACTAATATAACTAGCAGCAGGATTAAATCCAGCAGAGTTATAAATAGGCAAAAAGTATTTAAAGCATTAGGGGTTCCCAGCATATAGTTAAGTTTTAGGAGGCCCCTAAACCTTTTATTTTATTTTTAAAATTAAAAACTAATCTGCAATATTTTATTTATATAGCATACCCCAATGGTAAAGGTAAAATAAGGAGATACTTATGAATGTAATCTAACTATAGATTTTGCACTTAGAAATAATCTAAAACGAATTTTATCTGGTGCTCCGCAGCTCCGCAGCTCCGCAGTAGTAAAATATATATTTTAGTCGAAGCAAAAGCCATACTAATTTTATAAACTGATTTAATCAATCTACTTCTTCTTCAATAAAACACTCGGTAGCCTACCCTACGGCTCTTAAAACCATCATCCATTATTCATATAGCTCCAGTAAGAAGATCACTAGCCGAAGGTAAGGTATTGTTTTTACATACTTACTAGTATTAGGCTTATCATTTTTAAAACATTTCAGTTTATCGCATGCTTTGCAAGCGCAAAGGTAAAGATTTAGTACTAAAATTATATTGTAAAATAGGTAAACCTTTATTAGGATTTGGCCAAGGCCGAGGTTTATTTTCAGTACATAAAGGTGAAAATAAATTTAATAAATAATAAATATACTCTTTACTTTAAGGGTTGCACTCCCTTAGGGATAGCGAGGAATACGTTCAATTAGTATTATCTTTAATTTACCTGATTGTTAGCTCTTAAAGAACCGTCCCCTAAAAGACTTCCAACTAGACCATCTAAGAAGTTAATAGTTTAACTCTTCTATTTTTAATAATACTAGTAAACCTACCTTTGCGCTTGCTTTGCAAGCGATATCTATAGGAACTAGGTGGCTAAATAATAAATCTACCTCTAGGATCAATTATAAAAATAATTTGTATTAGAGCCATTTACGTATTAGAAATAACTGCAACCAAATTTCTATATTTCTATATAATAAAAATCCCTTTGAGTTCAAAGAATAACAAGTGCTCCGCAGTAGTAAACTTAATAATAAAATAAAAGACTTATACACCTAAATTCGTTGAGCCTCCATTGAACCAGGTAACCAAGTACTTAAAGGTACTTGTGCTGATTTTGCCATTGCTCCGCTAAATAATAATAAAGAAATTATAGTTATGGCATTTTCATTTAAGTAAGGTGCTACACTAAAAACAACTGAATAATCTATTGCTCCTAATAATGCAAATAATGCAAAAAATCCTACTGATAGCCCCATATCTCCTAATCTATTCATAGTTAAAGCTAATAATGCGGCTTTAGTAGCTTGAATTCTAGTAAAGAAATAACCAATTAATAAATAAGAAACTATTCCAATCAAATTTAAAAATAAGGTAAAATTTTTTAATTAAATAAGTTTTTTACGATACCCCCTGTACTTAAATACCAAAAAGGATTTACAATAAGCCCTAGTATTTAATACTTGTACTACTATAACGTAAGGTTAGCGATATTAGTATTAAATAAAATTTTGACTATGCATTAAGCACCATTTCAGGCACCCATCATTGACCTAGTCGATCGCGACGAAAAACGTCCCCGACGATCTTAAAATAAAACTTAATTTCTTTGATCGTTTTCAATAATGTCGCAAAAATATAATTTAAGTCTCCCTTAATTTTACTTACTTTTCCTAATGTATAGGAAGGAAATAGGAAGAGGTGAGCTTCTTAAATAATCTTTAATTTTACGTTTTTATTGCTTAAAGATATATTCATTTTTACTATCTATAATATATTTATCCTAATTTATAGTACATTGAAGGAATCATATAAGGTTTCACTATATTTGAAAAATCAGACATAGAAGAAGTAGAAAAATATAAAATATAACTTTTACCTTTACCTTGTGACATAGGATGACATTTTAAATTATACTTTTTAAATAAAATAGTTGAAAGAAATTCAATATCTTCATAAGTAAAACAATTAGTAGCGATTCTAACCGTTTTATTAATTTTAGAGCCATCAACCATAAATCAGATTGCTAAAGCAAGAGGAGTTAAATAATCAGAAATTACACTTGGTATTTTTTTATAAAATTTCACCCTTTGACTAGGCAGAATATCTATCCCCGTAGGGCTTGTCGCTTCGCGTATCTCTCTATCATAGCCTGAGCCTAAAATCAATGAATTATTATAAGAATAAAACATTTCATGTATCCAATTAAAGCTATAAAAGGTATAACTATTAAATCGGTAATGAAAAATTACCTCATTCTTTTTCTTTATACGTTTAAATAGTTTAGGTTTATCAAAGTTACAATAGCCTCTTTCTGATAAATACTTATGTAGTCACATTAAATATTCTACATTTTTGTTACTTTGTTCAAAAATTACTCTAGTACCTATTCCTCCTACACGCTTTTCTAGTCGCGAATCCCCTAAAACAGAACCGATTATTATAGAAATTATATCTTTATTATGAGGACCTATTCTTTTTAGCGAAGAATTTACAGTGCTTAAAGTAGGTAATACCGCATAACTTATAGAGTACTGTATTTCTTTATTATCAAAAAAGAATTCTTTAATTAAATTGTTCAAAGTATATCCTTCTCCAGTGCTATAGTTATACAAAGATTCCAATGTACTATAATTATTAAAATTAATAGATTTAAGGCATTGTGACATACCTTCTCAACCTACAAATAAAACAAAATAATTACCTCCTGTAACTAAAATTAACATGAAGCCGGCAAAAGCAGATAAATATGAAAAAAATCTTTGAATATGCAAGTCATCAAATTTATCATGCAACTAAATAGTATCTACTTCCCCTCTTGCTTGCGAAGCTTGCGGACCACAAGTCCCCTTCGCTAGCGCTAGGGGTAAGGCGCGCAAAGGTAAGCGTAGGGAGGGAGAGGGTAGCGCTTGCAAAGCAATCCCTACGGGAGGGATTCCTTATTAATAATGCCAACGGTGTAAGCTATTCATACCTAATTTGATTTTACGAATTAGTTTTAAACCTTCTATAGTTAAATGTGTACCCTTTAAAAGTAATTTATGAATTTTGCATCAATCCTTATAATCATATAATTTGATTCCGACTATTATATTTTTTTCAAAATAAGGAATAATTATATCAGTAATATCAGATAAATTAGATACAGTTAATGTTACAGCAATACCATTAGGATGTCTATATAACCGACCAGCCCCTAACTCCGATTTTATTTTTTCCATTAAATTTATATCATTAATATGTTGAGATAATCTAAACCTTAATTGAACTCTACTTTTAATTTCATTGATCGTAGATTGGGAAATTTGAACATCGAAATTTCCTACCCCGCTAACGAATCCTACGATTCAATTAGAGTTTGGTATCTTTTCAATATTTATTACTGGTCTATTTGCCGGTCTTATAAAACTAAATTCTGATTTTAACTTCTCAGATAGACCTAAATTCATAGATGCTTTCATACTTACTATTTGGTGTAACTCTTCTTTAGTGAGATGAAGCCTATTGTTAATCATTTCTACTATTTGGCTTCATAAAATGAAATCACCTCCCTTCTGACTTAATAAAGGATATTTATTCAAATGATCTATCAAAATTTTTAAATCTTTACTAGAATCCATAGAATATATCGCCCTGTTCCCATCATAATCCATATCAATCGATCCTAAACCATTTAAATAATTTCTTAATTTTAATAAAATAGTTGAATCACGTATATGTATACCCATTGTAAATTTAGTTTTAACTTCTCAATTTAAAACTTGACCCCTGGCGCTTGCATTGCAAGCGAGGGCTTTACTTTGCGCAAGCGATACAGTAAATGAACCTTCGGCATCAATAAGGCCGGTTCAAAATCAAGGATTTATCTTAGGGTAAATATCGCTAGGCCATACCTTATGTGGTGCTTGCGCTTGCAAAGCAAGGGAGCGGTAGGTAGAATAATTTTTTGTATTTGTATTTAGTTGTTTAGAAGGGTTTTTGACTAGATAGCTGCTTTCACAGCCCATTAGAGCACATCTTAAATGTACGAAAGATTTATAGTCTACTTGCCCTTCGCTAGCACAGCTAGCATAAGGAATAGATTTAATACATCAACTACCGTTTGCTCGTTGCTCTTTTACAGTTTTTACATTTATATTTAATACTGATTTAGATCCGCGATAGCCCATTTCGTTTTCACTCATATTATAGCTTGTTACCCTACCTGAGTAATTAGTTCAGCCACTAATTACCTTTCGACTATTGTTTGGTACTATAATCTTTAGGGTGTCCCCGGAATTTGATAGTTTTTCCCCATATTTGCGTTTCACCATCACGCTTTGAGGTTGACCTTCCATATAATATACTGTATATACTAAAATTAAAAATGTTATATATGTAATCATTATACAAAATACTACTGATAATTGATCAAATAAAAATTCTCAAGTTACTTGCATTATTTCTGAATCTATTCATGTACCTAATTTGATTGATACTGGACTACCACTTATACCTACTTCATAAAAAGCGAAAGTAGATAGAACTGCTGATAAAAATAAACATGAACAACTTATTAATTGAGAACCTTTCAGTCCAATTTTACGACCTAATAAACCTGAAATTAAGGAACCTAATAAAGGTAAAATGATTATAGAAAGATACATAGTTTATATTCTAATTTCTAAGAGAAATACTTCCTTTTAATCTATAATAAGCTATTAAAATACTTAAACCTATCACGGATTCAGCACCTGCTACAGCAATTATATATATACCAAATGTTTGACCTGTATTATCATCAAAACTATAACTAGTTATCAAAAATAATAATGTAATAGCTAATAACATTATTTCTAAGGAGATTAACAATAAGATTATATTTTTTCTATTTAAAATAAATCCTAAAATTCCTATTAAAAATAAAGATAATGAAAATGTCATCTATATTATAAATGTCCTTAAGGTCCTGCAATATTTCTTTAAGTATTTTACTTAATCACTTAACTTGCGGAAAGTAAAGCCCTCGCTTGCTTTGCAAGCGCCAGGGGTAAACACTTCTGTCCCTTTCCGGTGCAAAGCAAGAGGGGTAAGTTATATATAACTTATTCTTTCAATGCCAATGCGACTACTATTACTTAGTTAATAGTGCGTAGCGTTTAGTACACGGGAAACAAAAGATTAGAGCTAAATTAGGGGTTATATAAAAATATTAAGGCGCTTGCAGACCCTATGGGAGCGATTGTAATGCTTAATTTATATCGCTCGCGTCCCTTCTCTAGCTAACGCTAGGGACGGGGTGGTTGCGCAAAGTAATACAATAATTTACTGCGGAGCACTTATTTATTAATTTGTACTGTCTATAAAATACCGCGTAGCGTTTAGTATTAGTATCCTTTCGGCTGCTTAAAAGCTGACTAATAAGTATAGCTATCCCTCTCCCTCTTGCTTTGCACCGGAAAGGGACAGGAGTGGTTACACAATCCTTCCCTAGCGCTAGCTAACCGTAAGGGATAGGGCTAGCTTACACAAGGATTACGCCAGGGGTGGGAGGAGTAAGTACCTTTCCCTCAGTATTTAATTACCACCTCAGTAATAAACAGCTAAGAATAAGAATAACCAAACTACATCTACAAAATGCCAATATAAAATAGCAGCTTCAAACCCTACATGATGAGCGTCAGTTAAATGATAGTATATAATTCGAACTAAACAGAATGAGATAAATGTTGTTCCAATTATCACATGAGCACCATGTAGTCCTGTGCTAGCGAAAAATGCACTTCCATAAACTGAGTCTGCTATAGTAAACCCTGCTTCTTGATATTCAAAATATTGTAAACCTGTAAATAAAATTGCTAAAATTATTGTAATTATAGTTCCATAAATAGCTGCTTTTCTATTACCTTGGATTAACCCGTGGTGTGCCCAAGTTATAAATGCCCAATCTCCAACCATAATAAATATATTTAAATCAATATCTGCCTGTCCCTCGCTATCCCTAAGGGAACGCAACCCCTAGCGTGTTAGTGTTTGTGTACACATACACCAGCGAGCCCTTTAGAGAGGAAATAGGTGCACTAGCTTTTGCTTCCGTAAAGATGCGAGGGACAGCTTATCTAAATATACATCTGAATATTATGATCCTTGTACTTTAAATTAATACATTAGTTCAATTTCTTTGCTTAATTACCTCTAATTAATATTTATATTTGCAATGATTGAAATTAATATAAAGCCTTTGAAAATAAAACTAATTTAGTTTTATTTTGAGATTCCGACTGTACATTAAGCATTCGGTATATATAAGTATCACGAATACCCACCAATGAACCAGTCTGTAGCGATCAAATTAAATCTTAAATAAATTATTTCACTTACCTCAAAAAGAGGAGGTAGGTCCCATAGCTTAATTAAGCATTAGGGAGTGCAAAGCTGAGAAGTGCGAAGCTGAGAAGTGCGAAGCTGAGAAGCCGGAGGGATAAACAAATAGCCCACTGCTTGCGCAAGCACTGCTTTACAGTGGCGAAGCCCATAACCTGTATAAAAAAAAAATAATTAAAGATTGAATTAAACCGACGGTCTTATAATTCAGAGCATTACATTAACCGTTTTCATTAGTGTCGCCTTTCGAGAGTAAGACTATGCAAAATATAAATTATCTTATTTTTAGCAAATGGCTTACCTAACCTTCATATACCTAAATATTATTTAATTTATACATCATAGTAGGATGAAAATGTGGAGTCACTATTTTTTTTAGTGTATTAAAACTAGATTTAGGTATATAAATATTGTATTGGTTGTTTAAGCCTGATTTATGTATAGTAGAGTAAACATTAAATTTATTATCAAGTATTGAAGCTAAATAATGAATCTCTTTTAGAGTAAAACTATTAGTAGAAAATTTAAACCCTTTATTTTTATAAGATGTTCCATCATCCATCATCCAAACAGCTAAAGCTAAAGGAGACAAATAAGTGTCTATAAAATAGGGTATAACTTTTCTAGATCCGTTAGGATAAAAAGAATCATATATACAATCAAAAGAAGAATAAGTAAAAGTTCTAAATCTATAATAGTATCTAATTTCATTTAATAAAACAGATCCTTTTCTAGAATATAATTTAGGTAAGTCTTTTTTAGCATAACCTAAATTACTGATTACATTATGTAATCATAATAAATACTCTCCATTTACTTTAGCTTGATAATAAACTAAACGTGAACCATTAGAACACTTTTCCATTGAGCCATCTCCTAATAAAGAACCTATAACTATACTCATTATATCGGAATTATGAGGTCCTATACGTTTGATTGAATTTACTCTAGGACTACTAAAAGGCAAAGCAGTTGCTTGCGCAGCCAAAAAAATTAGATCATATATTGAACATTTTAGGCAAACACCTGAACTTAATAATAATACAGTATTTAACAAAGGAATTGCAAAAGGATCTAAAGCTACGATACCCATAGGAGGTCATGTAGCACCTAATGAAATATCAGGAGCTAAACTTGAATGAAAAAATGCCCAGAATACACTTAAAAAAGCAAAAACTTCACTAACTACAAAAAGAACAAAACCTATTGTTAGCCCTCTTCTTACTTGAGTAGTATGATCACCTAAATAAGTACCTTCAACTATAACATCTTTAAACCATAGTAACATTACACTTGCTGTTAATATAAACCCTAATAATAATAGTTTTCCCCCATTTGCAAAACCATGAAAAGACATCACAGCTGAAATAGCCATTAAAAATACTGAAAAGCTAGTTAAAAGAGGTCAAGGTGACATATCCACTAAATGATAAGGAAAAAATTGAAATTGTTTTCTATTCGTCATATTTAATAATTGTATATTTTAAGAGATATCTGATAACTTTATTTGACTTGCGATTTTCTAATCGGCCTAGCTTTTATACTTAAATATGGCGCTTACGCGATAGTATTATACCTATCTCCATTGCGAAGCATTGCGAAAAGGATCGCTAGCGCATTCTATGCAAAGGGTCCTTTACACCTATCCGTCGCTAGGGTATGCATATACCAGGAAATACTAGCCATCCGTAGGACCCTTCGGTAGCGAAACCGAAGCTTTACCTTAGCTAGTAAGTGGCAGCCATTTAAAATGAGGTAATATAAGTTTACTACCTTTTACAGATTACTTGAAAGGAAGATATGAATTTTACCCTCGTAAGAGCTTCATATGTGTTTTTACTTATAATAGGAGTAGGTGTATTAAATATTAAAGATAAACGCTACCAAAGGGTAGCGTATCTAATACCCCCCTCTACCTTATTTACCTTAGGGGTAGCGCTCCCTTAGGGATAGCGAGGAATAAAGAGCTATCGCTTGCGCAAAGGTAAGGGGTCTAGACCCCTTACCGGTGCAAAGCAAGAGGGGTTATAATTAGAGGGTTAGCAAAGCTAGATCACTAATTAAAAACTAGCGTTTAGCGAGCCGACCCCTTATCCTAGTGATATAGAGTTGGAGTTATACTACTATTTGAAACTTTCAAATTACCTGCTAAGATTTCAATTATATAACCTAAGGTTAATAAAATAAAAAACAGTAAAGCAATTATTAATCCAAAAGTTCCTATTTGAGGTATAGATACACTTATAGGAAAAAATAATAAGATTTCTAAATCTAATATTAAAAAGGCTAAAGCAATTAAAAAAAAAGAGATGTGGAAAGTATTTCTAGTTTGCCCTAAAATTGGACTGAATCCGCATTCATAAGTTAATACTTTTTCAGAATCAGGCCTATTAGGTGATAAAAATAGATTCAATAATAATAAAATTAAGGCTAATATAGGTATAAAAATAAATAAAATTAATAAAGTATTCATTATATATTAAATATAGTTAAAGAAATTAACTGTGTCCCGTTTAATAAAATAGAAGGGTCAAGAAAAAAAAATAAGATTAATAAAGTAAAAATAGCTATTATATAACTATGTATTTTACTTACACTAAACCCTGCGCTTAGCACCCTTTCCGAAAGCGATGAATAGGATATTACTTCTAGTAAACCTAAGGAAACCGCGTAGTCATTGCCTATAACGCCATTTGCGATATACCCTTTTTTGGCAGCCCCAGTAACTTCTTTATTTGTAGTGTCTTTAACTATTAAATGACCATCATTTTCTGTATCAAAAAAAGTTATTTTTATCAATCTTAAATAATAAGAAGCACTTATTACACTAACTAATATTGCTATTATGGATAAGAAATTATTACCATTCTCGATTGATGAAAATAGTACAAACTGTTTTGAAAAGAAACCTATTAAAGGGGGTACACCTGCCATTGAAAATAAACATATAGCCATACTTATACTTAATATAGGATTATTAAATAATTGTCCTTTTAATTCCACAATATAATTTATATCTGTAGGAGATCCTACTTCTTGTTGTACCTTACTTACCCTAATGGGATAAAGGGATGGGGATGCTAGCACACTTTCCCTCGCATTAGCGACGGGCATGGGAGATAGATCTTGTTTTTCTGCGCTTAACGAAGGAAGCGGGAAGACGCGTAAGTTAGAGTAAGGTAGTAAGATAAAATAGCTAAATGCTAACAAAATCAAAAATATATTTAAACTCGTTATAGAGTATTGAATTAAGTAAAAAATGAAAGAATCTACAGATTTTTGAGTGTAAATTCCTAATGCTAATAATAAAAAACCTACATGAGAAATTGAACTAAAAGCTAACAATCTTTTAAATTTAATTTGTGAAAGTCCTGCTATTGTTCCTATTAATAAAGATAGTAATGAACTAATTAATAATAAGTTTTTAATTTGGTACGATGCAAGTCCTATCTTGAAGACCTCTGTGTCCCATAGAGGTGCGTTTTTAAAAAAAAAAGAATTACTTGACACTTCATGCAAAGTATAAAATATTGAATTAAAATCATGAACTGCATACTCTATTAATCCCAATAAAAAAATTAAAATAGTTAATTTTACTACAATAGTTAACCATACAGTGACTATAGTAGGTGTACCATCATAAACATCAGGCGCCCACTGATAAAACGGTGCTGCTGAAATTTTAAATAAAAATCCAATGATTAATATTATTAATCCTATAGTAAATGCTTTATTTATATCTTCTGCCAAAATGGAATCGTTAGCCTTCGCCACACCGTAGTAAAGATGAGCACCTTCTGCTACTACTGTATTAAGATCTTGCAAAGAAGTCTTTACTGCGCCTAGACCTAGGGTTCACTTAGCTGTAGAGCCCTCTACCATTGGCCCCATAGTTGCGGTGCATATGCTAGATAGAGAATCGATATTTAATATTGACATTAAAGTATTAATTGATTCAAATTGAGTTAAACCTGTATAGCTATAAATAATAGCTGATCCCAACAGTATTAAACAAGAGGATAAACTACCTAATAAAAAATACTTTAATCCTGCACTAGTAGAACTTAATCTTTCTTTATTTAAAGTAGCTAAAATATATAAAGCAAAAGATTGAAGTTCAATACTTAAATACATACTTAACAAATCTAAACTAGACATTAAAAGGGAACCACCTAATATACTAAATATAGCTATTAAAGAATATTGATCTGAATGCGGTGTATCCCCTTGAACCTTTTGCGTTAGCGTACCTTCCATTAACAATGGATCCCTTACCCCCTCTATTATAGGGGTACTATGCGCTTGCGAAGCTAGCGATCGAGAGGGATACACAAGCGATACATTTTGACCGTGTAGCGCTAATTCTTCTATTTCTTTTGACCGCGTAGCGCTAGACACTGTGGCTTCCCCTTTATAATTATTCACTTTGTTGCTATTGTGGAGCATTAAAAAGGGTCAAGCAAATAAAATAGATATACCTACTGCTATTAAAACTATCTCTACTATTTGAGATTGTACTGTATTTTGAAATAATCCGCTATATAAACTTATTCCTTTTCCAATTGACTGAAAGTAAAGTGTATTATAAGAATATAAAATAGATAGTAATAGTGTTAATATAGTTATTCTATTTATAAATGTAGAATGTATCTTTTTTCCTAAATTATTAATTGTATTAGTAAACATTAGTATAAATATATATATAACCAACATTACTTGTGTGCTTCGCATGACCTTACATGTGCAAAGCAGTAGGATTGCTAGAACTAGGGATACTTAGGCTTATATAATTTATTGCGGAAGATATTTAATTATACATGTGCTCTGCAAAAGCTAACTTTGATACGACCTAAATTACTATATGCACTAAAATAAAAGGGGTAAATTATTATATAATTAAATTAATTTATCATACAATACTGTAGATGTGCTTTGCAACCACTCCATATATTGTATGAAACTAGGTAAGCGACTTCGACTTTATCTGCGCAAACGACTAGTAGGGTTTATATATCAAGGCGCTACCCATTTATCCCTATCCAAGGATCCCTCGCTATCCATATCCCTAGCTTGTGTTTGTGTACACATACACAAGCATAGGGAGAAAGGGAGCGCTACCCCTCGCTTGTCTATCTTCTACAAAAGCAAGGGACGGGACGGAAAGCGACTAATATTTATTTAAGATTGCACAGGTACTTCTTCATAAGCATGGAAAGGAATTGGAGAATCTACTGTTCATTCTAATGTTTCAGATGGTTGACCGCTTGCGGTCCCGGAATGGTTGCTAAGCGATAAACTATCAATTGATAAGTAAGTACTTGTAAAAAATACAGGCATTAACCAAGGATTACTACCTACTTCTTTTCCATTTATGAATAAATCATAAATTATAAATACAAATAACAATGTAGCAGCTACAGAAATAATCGAACCGAAACTAGATATCGCGTTTCAACCTTCAAAAGCATCAGGATAATCAGGTATTCTTCTAGGTAAACCTTGTAAACCTAAGAAGTGTTGAGGGAAAAAGGTTAAATTTACCCCTATGAACATTATTCAAAAATGAATTTGCCCTAAAACCTCATTATATTGTTTACCTACAATTTTACCAGCTCAATAGTAGAACCCTGCAAATAGAGCAAATACTGCACCCATAGATAGCACATAATGAAAATGCAAATTTAATAAATTGTGGACTGTATCTTTACCTGTAATAAGTATACTTATATAGTACTTTGTGTGAGCTACCTATTGACCGTTTCCCCTTAAATAAAACAAGGCGTCAGCGGCGTTAGCAAGAAAGATCTAAAAGATATTTGTTTACAAAAGGAACTTTATATCACAAAGGATTATCATATTTAATTCAATCTATAACAAAGTTAGAATATATTTTATGCTCTACACTATGTCTTGGAGATGTTTTATATTTTCTAATTTCTATAAAGGGTTTAATTTTAGTTACCCTATAGAACTTCATATCACAATATAATCTATTCCGCATAAAATAATCATATATAAATAGCATATTATTAACGTTTTGAAATTTAAAAGCGATAGAGGTAAAATCTTTAAGACCGTTCGATCTTGAAGATTTATTACGTTTTAAAACAGTTGGTTTAGAATTTAATATAGTTTTATCAAAGTTTAGTTTAGAAGTAAATTCATTAAATTGAAATTCTAAATTACATTCTATTCTATTTCCTGCATAATTAAATACAATGCTACCATCAGTATCTACGAGCCCTGCAAAATAAGGATCATATAGTCCTATATTATAATTAGCTTCAATATATTTTATATTATATAAATTACAAGCCTCTTGAAAACTAGGTACTTTGAGCCTAATTAGCCCATTAATATTCTTAATAATATGGAGCATAGTGTCTTTAGTAGATACTATATAAATAGAATAAGGTTTATTTTTATCAGCTCTTATTCTACCAATATGTAAATAATCTTGTATACGTGTTAAAATTCTAATATCTCTATTATGTAATTTTATTCTAATTTGTTTAAGAACTTTTTTATTACTTGATCGATGATCTTTTCTAATATCAAAATTACCATCACCATCTATTATTCCCGCAAATCAATTTCAAAACTTATAATCTTCATTTTCAGGTAACCGACGTACAGTCTCTGAGAATTCTTTACAGTTTTCTGCTGATTGTATATTCATCTTACCATTATTATCCTGCCAAAGGCTGGTAGATAAGATTGTAGTATTATAATTTTGACTATTTAAAAAGCAGCAAAGCTGCCTACTAACATCTAGTTTATAAAGATAAAACGTATAAATAAATAGTAAATAATACACATACCGCTCTGCGTCGGATAATATAGTTCCCAGCATATAGTCAGTTGAAAAATAATTTGATATTCAAGCGCTTAGCAATAGAATAGAAGATAAATTATTTTTGCCCATTTGAGCTACTACGTAATAGGTATCGTGTAAAGCCACGTCTAAACTGGCATTGGCTAGTATAACTCCCGTTAATCCACCTATTGTGAATAATGCTATAAATCCATAAGTAAATAGCATAGGTGTAGTTAATCTTACTGAACCACCGTAAGCTGTAGCTCAGGGTAAGGCCTTCGATCATTACAGATCAAGTTGGCTTTATGTCTCATAAAAACAGGGATTGCACTGCAATCTGCACATCAATATGTTTTTATTTAAATGCTTGTTTAAGGCACTATCTATTTTACTAGTGACCCGGACCATTCCTTCATATTTCATATTACAACTTACTAGGTTTTATAAATAATAACTAGACAGTTTATATAACTTAGAAATAAGTATGGCGTCTGGCCTCTACGCTTTTAAATATTTAGATATACGAATGTATACATTCGAAAGATAGTAATATATACCTCTACGAATACCATACAATAATTATATAAATACTCAACAATCTTATTAGATTATTGAATTACACTTTCGTGTAATAATTTAGTTCGACGATAATCCAAAATTAATTTTTATTCTTATTTTCGGACGTCCCTCGAGTTTGCCATATTAATAAACAAGTGCTCCGCAGCTCCGCAGCTCCGCAGCTCCGCAGTAAATTTTTATACTTTATCGGTGCGTAGCTGCGTAGCGAAGCGCATCCTTACCTAATATTTTATATAACATATCCTCATACATAAATGGTAAAAGGTTATGTAAATTTCTTTTTATAGATTTACTTTTTATATAAATCACAGTCGCGAAGCGGTAATTCCTTTGATAATGAATAGAACAATCTAAGTCAAATTTAATTTTTAAAATATTGATTATAAAAATTACATCATTTACTGTAAAAGACTCAGTTTGAAGTCTTAAACCTGAATTATATGTACCGTCGCACATTATTCAATGAGCTACAGACTCCCAAGTTAATAAATCGTAGAGATTCCGAGGTACTATTTTAGTAAATTTGCCTAGATTACTATTAAATATATAAAATAAATTATACAATTCAGTAAAACAAGGTAACGTTCTACTAGTAAACGCTATCCCAAAGTGTTTTTTATTATTTATTATCCTTCAAGTTAAATAAGCACCTTTGAAACAATAATGATTTAATTTAGAATAAACAAAATAAAAATAATTGATATTTTTTAAAGATTGTTTAAATTGCATTCTCGCATTCATATTAGTACCTTTACTTAAATGAGCATCCGAAAGTAAAATACCTACTATTATACCCATATTACTATGAGGTATATTTACCATATTTCTAACGATAGATGAATATTTCAAGCCTACAGTAGAACTACAGTTACTTCCGTAAAGAACAATACTATTTTTTTCTAGAAGCGTTCTCATACTTGCTCTCCTGTACAAATAAAACTTGTTTTTATTTTATGATTTTTTTTAATAATAAATCTTATAAAAAGAGATAAGGAATTTACTGCAAAAACTAAATTATAACTGCGGAGCACTTGTTTATATTTGGTCAAATAAGTCTTACTTAAGGACTTAGACAACCAACTGAATATTTTTATACCTGTTGGTACTGCTATAACCATTGTAGCTGCTGTAAAATAAGCTCTCGTCATGTGCGAAGCATTGGACAGTATCTTAATTTAAGAATATAGGAGCTGGCCTGGCTTTGCCAGAATAAGGGGCAACCAATTATGGCGCTCATATATACTTAAACTTCTTGCGTACTTGTCTCTGAGGATCCTTTACTTGCAATACTTTTTATTTTGAATATACCTTCTTTTTCTAAATGTTTTCCTTCTGTAATTTTAATATATATTTTCCTAAATTTTAAATAATCTACATATTTACCTCCAAACACATGAAACTGATCAAAGTAATTAATTAAAACAAAAGCTGTTTTGTAGCCAGTACTTTTATAACAGTGAATTCCACTACTATATTGACTAAGATTACCTAACTTAAGGTTAGAATATAATAGTTTTAAAGGTATATCATCATTTTGTTTTATATAAAATACTAATCTTACATTAAAACCAGTCTTATGAGTTTTACTTTTAACTATACTAATATGAAAACACCCATTTGCCTGGGTGAAACCAGCAAGCCAGTAATTATCTAAAGATAAATTATGAGTAGGAGGTAAAATATCTAAGTTAAAAGTTTTCGAGTAGTTATGTTTCACCAATTGTTTGTATTTCCCATTACTTAGTAATTTTCCATTTATTAAAGATAATATAGCTTCCATCCCTTTATAATTTTTACAAATGTATCTAACTGCCTTTTTATTTTTATAGATATTTCCATGACCTATTCGTTTTTTTATCAAATAAGCTAAAGAAACATCTCTATCCGAAAATATTATATGTAATTGATTTAAACCAAACCACCCGTCTCCTTCTATTAATCCTGCTAAAAAATAACCAAAATCTAAATCAGTTATATGCTTTGTATTATGTTTTGGAAGATGTTCAGAAATTTTAGGTAATGAGGTATAAGAATTATAAGTATTTTTAGTACTAGCCGTAGCTTTTGTACTCAAACTAAAGTTTCCTGCTGATTGTTCAGTTGCTCTGCAGCTCTTTAAGTAAATTTTTCCTAACCTAATAAATAGGAGTGGATTACTTAAACTGAAATTTCCAGCATATAGCAAGATTTTTTCCCAATCACTTAAAACTTCTTTAACCGTTAAGTGATGTTCTGTAAACACGAAATAAAAAGTATCTACATCCATTCCTACTGAATACATGTGATGAGCCCAAACAATAAATCCTAATAAACCTATACTAATAATGGCATAAACCATACCTATATACTAACGAGTAATAGTCAGTAAACTAGTACCGTTTTGGACCATCTCTTTACCAACATTTACCAGTAGCTCTAATTTAGTTACTTAGATACTAAACTATTTCACTGTATAAGATAGTGCTTTCAAGCTTTACCTAAATCTGAGTTAGGTGAAGCATTATGAGCATGAAGTTTTCTAAGTTCAAAAAACTTATTAACCATATAAATTCTCACAAGCTTTTTAGATCTGCAAGGATTAACTTTAAAATAGTCATTAACTAAAGATAAAACTTCCTTTTTTTTAAAACAAGTTCATTTAAATGCTTCTTGTTTAACCATTGGATAAATAATACCTCCGTATAATTTGACTAAAGCTTCCAATATAAATCTATTTTTTTGAGTAGCTGTAATAAATATTTGACCTGAAGCTTCATTTAAATATATACTACCATCAGTATCAAAAAATCCAGCAAATCAACCATTATAATATGTAAGTAATTTAGGATCTTTTAATTCTATCTTATATTTTTCACAAAGTTTCCCTAATTGAAGAATTCTTGTAGGATTTTGTAGTAGACCGTTCATTTTCTCTATTATTTTTAATAATCCTTCTTTATGGTGTAATCTGTATCTTAAATAGTTATCACCACTATAAAGTTTGACTGCTCCACCAAATTTTTGTTTTATTAAATATAAGCATTTTTTATCTCTAAGTTGTGTTACTATTTCTAAACTAGCATACCCCTTTTTAGATAATAAAAAACACCCATCTCCGTCTATAATTCCTGCTACTCATTCATAAAATCTTTCTTCTTTATCTAGGCGCAAGCGAGGAATAGGTTCTTTATGCCAGCGCGGAGCGAGATCTTTAGAAACTTTGTGCAAAACAAAAGAATAATTATCAGTACCTTTTAGATTATATAATGGTCTGCATCGCAGGATATATAAAAAATTAAAGAGCTGGCCTTTGCACTGGTATTTAAATAATTTAATCGCCAGGTGAACCAGGCAAAATAAATATTTAATAGTAAACGTTGGCAACAAACGTATGGCCTCTGAAATTCCTACTAACATGCTTAACTTAGAAAATTCTTTCATTCCAAGTTTCTGGGCAAAGCCAGGTGCTTTGGTTATCTGCGGATTGTCATACATTGCTAAAATTTTTACTTTTGAAAGAAGATTTAAAATATTGGGAGTATTTAGCAATATGAATTTTAAAAATTCTTTGATTTTCCTGCATATAGTTTGTTGCATTAATAAAGGTAACCTTATTAAAGAGCTATTTATATAACCAAAAATTGATTTTCCTGAAAAAGTGGAGATCACATGACTTACTATACCAAATCCAGGAATTATTAAAATATAAACCTCAGGATGGCCAAAGAATCCAATTCCTTATTGTATTATTTTTTTAACCTTATAATAATACAACCTGATAATTTATCAGCTTTTCTTGAAAGAGGAACCCGACTGTACATTAAGCATCATTTCAGACACCCACCGGTGAACCAGTCTGTAGCGATTTATTAGGAAACCGACGGTCTTGTTCTAGGAAAACTTTGACCGTATGAATAATTATTATTATTCCACCAGCATTGCTCTTTCTATTTTTTGTTTTTTTCCTAATAATTGATTAACAAAAAAAAAAGTGAAAGAACTAGGGTTGTGGTATACCTCGCATAGCGCATAGTATTTACCCTTTAAGGTCTTAAATTTTTTTTACATCTGCCTTAAAGAGTTCCATAGCTTTGACTAAACCAATCCCCTTTTTTCCTTTTTATATAATAGTCTTATTTATTTGTTTAGCTAATTCTATTAACTCTAATCTAGTATTAGGATTTAGATGATCTTTTAAAACTAATCTAGAGTGAATTGATTTTCATTTTAAATAACTTTCTTTTTTTTTGGTTATGAGTAAGTTTTTATCAAAATAAGAAAATAAACCTTTACAATTTTCAACTCCATTAATTCTAATTTCTCATACATTCTCTACTGAATGTGGTACAACTGAACCCTTTACACTGTCAAAAAGATCTAATATGTGTTCTAAAACAAATTTATTAGCCTCTCATTTCTGAGTTAAAATAAATCTTAATCTATAATCTGTCCCTTTGTTCAATAAAGAACAAGTAAAGGAACCCTCCCCGTCAGTGATACCTGTAAACCAACTATCATTTAATGAAGGGAGGATACAGCAATTTAAAGGAGGTATTGTTGCTAAATTACGTCTTAAAAGTTTTTCATTTAAAGAAGAAAGAAAGGTTAAAAATCTGGCATTTCTAGTAGGGAATATCATATTTCCGTTAAATAATAAAGATATTAAATATAAATTATTAAGATCTTGAACAACAAATCTATGTGTCTTTTGTTTTACGGATTGTTGAATGACACTTCCAAAACCTAGATTTTCCTTAATGTAATTTAAGCTTTGAATATCAATAGAAGATTGAGTGACTACAAAAGCTAAGTCACCTCTCTTAGCTAATATAAAAGAACCTTCTCCTTCTGAAAACCCTATAAACCACTCAAGAAAGTTTTCACTAGGTTTTTTAAGATTCGGATAATATTCCGTAAATTTAGAATAAAAAGCTGTAAAATCGAAAGTTTTATTTCCTCGATAGCTAAATGCAAGAGCAGGCGAAGGCTGGTAATTGTGAGATAACGTACTTGCAAATAAAGTAGACGAGATTATATGATCTATACAAAAGAAAAGATGTTGGTATAATACAGGGTCTCCACCCCCAGCTGGGTCATAGAAACTAGTATTAAAGTTTCTATCTGTTAATATCATGGTAATTGCCATAAAAACTTGATATACGAGCAAAAGCCCATGAATACTTTATATTATTATGTGGTATTCTTCTACCGTAGCCCGTAGCCGTGTCCCGTAGCCTGTAGCCCGTAGGGTAGAGTATATACTCTTCTATTCACATAGAAGTTGGGAATATATCTTAATAATCTATATTGTAAAATTTATTTAAATGATCCCAACTAAAAATAGTTCTTTTGTCATTCATACATCCTTTTAATTTTAAAATTTTATCTATATTATCCTGAGAATACTTAAATTTAGGATTAAAATAATTAAGTATTTCTTCTCATATTAGAAAATCTAAATATTTAGAACCAAATAAAGGAAATTCCTTTAAATAATTCACTAATTTTAAGTTACTCTCTAAACTAGCAGTTCTAAGTCTATATTGAGGATGAAGCGTGTTTTCTCTGGTATTTTTAAGAGAGATATTAAAAAAATCAGCAATCTCAATTAAAAATAGTTCATTGCTATAACCTAAATGATCTTTTTGTCTTTGACTTAATTCAAACTTACATCCTATTTTCCCTTTACTTGTAGGGTTTTTAGTAGACTCTGAGCCATAGCCTGTAGTTATTACACTAAAATGGCCATCGGATTCAATCATACCAGATAATCAAGCGTTATTTACTAAATAATCCGTATTTAAAGGTAATTTAACTATCTGCTCGTTTATCGCGAAGCGCTTATTAAGTCAATCAATTAATTTATAAAGAGAATATATTTTTGGTGTCTTCATATTTCCATTTAATAAATTCACTAATTTTAATATACCTTTTTGATCGTTAATAGAAAGAATATAAGCATTTTTACCTTTTTTTCGTATTAAAGAACCAGTCCCTAAATTTTTTTGTATTACTAGAGCTAAAGGTAAATCCTTTAAATGGAACACTATTTGAATAGAAGGATAATTCAGTTTCCCTGAAGATGATCTTTCAGTTTTAGGTACAATGATCGTTCCATCGCCTTCAATTAAGCCAGTAAAATAACTGAGAAAAAAATTCTTAGTACCTACAGTCGCGAAGCGGTAATTAATAAGACCTATTGAACTATTTTTTTGAAGAGAATTTAAAATATAAAATTTATCACAATAGATTATTTCTGGCGTATATTCTCTGAGGTTCCCTAATAAATTAAAATCTATAAAGTTACCTGCTAATTGACTTTTTATACTTAAAAAGTGTTTTAAGCAAATAGCCAGATTTAAAGCCGGCACAAAATATAATATACCGGCCAATACAGGTAAAGATAATAATAATAATACAGCTGTAATTACTATTGCTCAACAAAATAAAGGCATTTTATGATATGACATACCATGTGTTCTCATATTCATTGCTGTAGTTATAAAATTAATAGCACCTAATAGTGAAGATACTCCTGCTAAATGTAATGAGAATATCATTAAATCTACAGCACCTCCTGAATGAGATTGAATTGAAGATAGTGGAGGATAACATTGTGTTGATAATCTCACCTTCAATTTATAGAAGGTTATCATTATACTCTCTAATTTACATTAGAGTTCGGACTATTCCTTCATCTTAAATTATTTCAGTTTTAAAATACGGAATACTTGGTGCGAAGCAAAGGTTAAACAATCGCACCCCTATGGGAGGCAAAGCAAGCGCCATCTTTATTCCGCAAAGCGACAGTTTATTGCTCTAATTCTATTTCTAATAATATTCAATGCATTAAAATTTCCTTTATATTTAGTATATGATCTAGATCATACACGATATTCAAAAGATTTCATACCTTTCATAGAATTACTATAAAAATTTATGATATTTTCAATAGCACGTGAATTAGTAGTTACTAATGAAAAATAATTAGCTTTCTTAAAACTAACTTTTGTTTTTATACCTAATAAATATTTTATTGCTAATAAAACTATATAATCTATGCGCTTGCGCGACTGTGTTATTTCAAAAGCATGAACCAACCTACTTTCACTTTTTGCTACTAAGTAGAAGCTACCTTCAGCTTCTGTAAAACCAATTAATCAAGGTTTATTCATTATTTGAGATGCACTTTCAAAGTCTACTACTTTAAAATTAACAAGTGCTCAAACAGGAGAAATATAACCCTCAGGGCACTTAGAAAGGGACAATTCTTTGATAAAATCAATCTTTTCAGTTTGTGAAATATTATTTTGTTTCATAATTTGAAACGCTTGTTTGAATTTGTAAAAATTAAACTGTTTACTTGTTAAAAGTGAAAACTTATCGAAAATAGGAAATATTACAGATTCTAAAACTTTGCGATCACTTATTTTAAAATAAGCCATAGATCTTTTTTTATCTATAATTATAGAACCTACACCTAATTGTTTTTTTATGAAATTCAAGATCCTTAGATTATATATACTTTGACCTATTTGATATATAAAAGCTACTTTATTATTAGAAATAGAAACAGAGAATGTTCCATCTCCATCAGTGAACCCTACTAATCACTGATAAAAGATAACTTTATTTTCTAAAAGTGTTTTCTTATTCACTGTACCGTTATAAGAGATATGATTTATAGCCTTATATAATTTAAGATGTCTTACGTTTAGTCTCTGAAAGATATTAAATTTGCATTTTATATCCTGGCGAGTAGTCTCCATGTCAAAAGTATTTTGGCTTCCACTTATAATTAATAGTGATGAGCAACTCCATCCGTATTTTAACTCCTGCCAAAGGTCGGACGCTAGATTTAATTTACATAATAGACAGGTTCCGCTAACTCCTTCCTTTGTTTCAGATAAAATTAGAAGATTTTCTCGCATCGAGTAAGATTTTATAATTACTATATCACTATAATAAAACGGCTTATTTCAAACCGTTCATCCGGTTCCCGCTCCGCTTTCAACTAAAGCACTTACTAATAATAATATTAATGAAGGAGGCAATAATCAAAAACTAACATTATTTAATCGAGGGAATGCCATATCAGGGCTTCCTAATAGTATAGGGACTAAATAATTACCAAATCCTCCAACTAAACCAGGCATTACCATGAAGAAGATCATTATTAACGCATGACTAGATACTATTACATTATATAGTTGGTGATCTCCTTGTAAAATTTGAACACCGGGTGCTGCTAATTCAATTCTAATTATTACAGATAAAGCAGTTCCTATCATTCCTGCAAACACTGCAAATATTAAATACAGTGTTCCAATATCTTTAGCATTAGTAGAATATAACCACCTAGCCATAAATATTTATATTCTTATATTCTATATAGCCACTACCTTTTCATATTTAATATAGCTTAACTAAGTTTAGTTTGCGCTAATTATTATTAGTTAATAAATGTGTTTTAAGGCTTTAAGGAAATTCTCTTTTGGAGTCGAACCAAAATTAACACTTTAGAAGAATGCTGTTCTACCCTTAAACTAAGAGAATCTTCTCTTTTGTACTATGATTCGCTTGCGCAAGAGATATATGAATAATTTAGTTGCAGAGGACATGTAATTTAGGGTAGGGCATTTATATTAAAGCGCAATAGGGTAAAGACCTAACCTTTCCAGTTAAAATAAGAGAACACTTAAAGATTCAACTACCATTTAGCGCGTAGCGAGATAACTACAGTTGTAAAAGGGGTTTAAGGGCTTAAAAACTTGTTCGTATTATCGCGAAGCGCTTATTACTATGTCCCTTTACCAATGAAAGAATATAAATATCTAGTGCTCCGCAATAGATATTTCTATAATATCCCGTTTTCACTTGGGATCTATTTAGCTTGCGAAGCAAAACGCTTGTAATATCGGATTATTTATAATAAATATTATTAAGCAACAGATAAAAACTAATTCATAGTTTAAGTAATATTAGAACTAGCGCCTGATATTCCTAACGATAAATTAACGAATTTGAGGTTAACTAATTACCCTATATACTCGTATAGGTTAAAAAGGGGATCTAAGAACTAGTGTTATCATTACTACCTGGCGCTAAGCGAAAGTATAGTAAATATCAGCTGCAGAGCACTAGTAAAATACTGCTCGCTACGCGCTCGCTTTAATTTTAGTTTAGCATGTAGTAATTTTAGGGTTTGGGTCTTTACCTTAGTACTTAAAGAAGTGCGAAGCAAAAGCGATATCTATCATTAAAAATAAATTTGACTACCTATTCCTAATATCAACTTATCCTTCGCTAGTCTATATTCGCAGCTTTTACCTAACTATAATTTCTAGTTTATCCTTGCTCTGCAAAAGCTATCTTCTATTCATTATATATAATAAACTAGTGCTCCGCAATAGATAGCGAATAATTACTACTTTATTTACATATACCGTACTTACTACTGAAACAGGCCATAGATAATAAGTTTGCTGCTATACGCTTTGCGAGGAGTACAAACTATCAGGCCTACTTACTTTACTTTGCGCTAAGCGAATGTATATCTATAATAGAACATAGATACATTAACTCCTAATAATATTAACGTAATACTAAATAAGACAATAATATGCAATCATAATGAAGCTTTACTTAATTTAGCTCTAGCTTTAAGAAATTTAGAAAGTCTAGGATATCTTGATTCAAGGTTAAACTTTTTTATGAATATTTCACCTGCAAAAATAAAACCAAGCGCGTAGCGAGATATCAAAGTTTGAAGTATCATGAAATAACCGATAATATTAAACAAAGCGACCACTTGATCTGCAGTTAGAGTATCCAAAATCTCGCTTCGCGCTTGATACTTTTCAATTAAATCAGAAAACCAATTTAAAGTATCTATTGCGGAGCACCAGTTTATTAGGACTATCCAGATATTGTTCCTGATCTTTGTTTTCAAATTCATATTTATTATTTATCTGTACAAATTCACTTTTTTTATAATGAATCATCTTTAGCACTGACTCCTTAGTTTCACCCGGTCCAAATTGATTATTATTCATTTTGGTTTCTAATTTGCCAATATTCTCTTTTATAGTTTCCTGTTTGTTATAGTACTCCTCTATTCTTAAATTTCTTGCACTATTGAAAATCTCGCTTCGCGCTTGATACTTCTATTCTATTCGTGTCATTTTATTTTCTTTATTTTTACCTTCTGCAGTTTTGGCAGCTTCACACAAGTAACCATAATTTTTAACATCATCCGCACTTGGAAAATGATTTCTAAAATAACTATCTGCAGTCATATAACCACCTATAGTGGGTAGTATTCATTTGATGATATGATCTTTTAATTTCATAAAATTATAAATTTATTTATATATAGCCACCACCTCATAATAACGTAAACGCTTATCGCCTTCATTCGTTTGCGATTTATAAAATTTATTACTATTTATCTCGCTACGCGCTAAATAGCTTAAGGACTTATTAAAGGGTTAAGAGGGAATTGAACCCTAAAGTGAGACTTTGCAGGTCTACTACAGACCTTCTGTAACTCAACCCTTATATGCTATGCGAAAACACCTTTTACATTAGTAACCCACCCTTTCGCATGCTTCGCATGCTTCGCAAGTGTAAACACAAGCAAGCGGGCCTTATGGGATAGGACAGGATACGGTCGCAAGGGCATGCTAGCTCCAGGGAGATGAAGGGTAAACGATTAGTTGTAATTTAATAAATTAGCATTCTGCTATATTCATTTGAACCTTCTTTGCATTAGTTAGAGCTATTCCTTTTATTTTTTTCCTTCCTTAGCAGGTTCCCCCTAGAAGGTACGGAATAGCGGCGCTCTATTATTATAGTTATTTATAAATAAGATTGAGTTTTAATGTATTTATATCCATTACTAATTTAGATCTTAAAGTAGATCGCTTTGTATGTGTACACAAACACTAACGATGGGTCGTTGTGCTTATTCTATAACAGTTAATTAACTTATAGGTTATTTTAGTTAAATCACCCTCTAAATTTCAACAGAAAAGGTATCGGCTTATTTTTTTCTTAATTAAATTCGGGATGTACTGTTTTACACTTCATTACCAGTTAATTATATATTTTCTTTATTATTTCCTGAATATTTATATTTTATTTATACCTATCGCTCCTTTATTTTCCTTAATTTTTATTATAAATTAAAGTTAAAAATAACTATTTCTCTAATTTATTTAAGCGATATTTATCTATTGCTTTGCACTCCGTAGAGCGTAGGGCACACTTGTAATTAAGTGTAACAACCTTTGCCGTAAGGGCTTATCAAATATTATTAATTTCCTTAAAAGCTTTATTACCTTTGCTTTGCACATAACGGTATCCTTTATCCACTTGCGGAGCACTTGTTTATTTTAATCCAAATGTAGGTATTTGTTTACTCTATCCCGAAAGGGTGCGCAAGCGAGGAATATAATATTTATTAAATTAAAGCGAAGCGCTTGGTATTAACCATAATGCTATTCACCTTCACCGTAACGACTTATACTCTTAATATCAAATAAATTAAGGGGTAAAATCAAGTATATGAATAGATCTTAGGCTTTTAATTATTAAAGAATATTCGTTTATTCTATTATGAATATAATATTAAGAAACAAACCATTAAAGCAAATAGACCTGTAGCTTCACATAAAGCGAAACCTAATACGGCATATTGCATAAATTGATTTTTCATTTGAGGGTTTCTAGCTGTAGCTGTTATTAGTGAACCGAATACTACTCCGATTCCAGCACCAGCTCCAATTAAACCTGAGCAAGCTACTCCTGCTCCAATATATTTAGCAGCTGCTAACATTATAAATATCAGTTTAAAGATAGCGTCTACAAACTTTACTTATTAAATAATAAGGTGCTTGCATTCCTTTCCCTCCCTTATGTTAACAGACGCAAGAGAAAGGGAGCGATAGACTAGCAATTACAGTACCTATCCTATAGGGGCCTTAAGGGTTACACGAATATCGTTAAAACTAGTGTACCTTTAGTTATATTATTCATATAAATAAAAATTTATCTACAAAGAGATATTAATTATTCTGAGTTTAGTTTAAACTCCTATTATAATCTTAGATAACCTTAACCACTTTACCTTTTAGCCACACTTTAACATATATCTGGCGAAGCCCGATTACAGATAAAATATATATCTCGCTACGCGCTTAATATAATACTGTAATTACGCAACCAGTTAATATCTTAAGCGGTTAATATATCCTCTATCAGATTCGAACTGACAATGTCGATGCGAAAAATCGAAGTATTAACCGTTATACTAAGAGGACTATAGTAAAGCAAGTTTTAGAAACCTAGCGCTCGCTATATCTAACGCACTTATTGTATAGTGAGTTAAATACCCTATCCTAGCGCATCCTTGCGATCCCTCGCTAGTCTTAACAGACGCAAGGAAAAGTGTACTTTTACGCTATCACCCATGTACGTATCTTACGCAATAGCAATCCCTACGGGAGGGATAGATAAAAACTTTGCTCCGAGCTAGAATCGAACTAACATTTTTACTTCTTCAGAGTAACGCTTTAAACCATTGAGCCATCGGAGCTTAATTTGTTATTTATTTTATAATCCTTTGAGGACTTATTTATTTTTACACCTTAATGGACTCGAACCAATAACTTTTGTTTCGAAGACAAATGCTTTACCATTAAACTAAAGGTGTGTAAATGAATCCACCTATTTAGCGCGTAGCGAGATAAATATTATATAGATTCTTATCGATTTACTACTGTAATCGGGCTTCGCCAGATTTATGTCTCCGGATGTATAAATGGCTTACCCCTGTGAGGGGTTATGTTTTTATAGTAATATTAAAAATTATATCTCGTTAATATTATTTAGTTAATTTAGTAATATATAATCTCACTACTTGTTGATATGTAAATGAAGGTAAAATATATTTAGAAAACACATAAATCAAAATTAAAAGAGTTAAAAATGTAAATGAAATTTGATTTAAAAAATAAAAAGGTATTAATTGAGGCATTTTCTATCCTGTAAGGGTACTTACGCTAAATGATCTTTATATATAGTAGGGCTTCGCCTGCTTTGCCTGATCGTACTATTACTTATGTTGCGGAGCACTGTCCGCATCACTTGTTATATTTAAAATATCTACTTTACTTATAAGTAATTTAAATTATTTAACCGTAGGTTATAGTAACATATAACCTAACTAACCCTTGCCTTAGCGTGCGGAAGGACCTTAAGGGCTAATACCTATTAACTTATCTGTTCTATTCACAGCAATCGCTAGCGCAGCTAGCGCAGCTAGCGCAGCTAGCGCAGCTAGCGCAGCTAGCGCAGCTAGCGCAGCTAGCGCAGCTAGCGCAGCTAGCGCAGCTAGCGCAGCTAGCGCAGCTAGCGCAGCTAGCGCACCCCTATGGTACACATTGGGCTTCGCCAGACGAGCAATAGTAATTAATTTCTTATTGTAAGTTAATTTCGGTTAGTAGGTTAGTTAGCCTTACCTTTAAGATTTATTTTTAAATTAAGCTATTATCAATAGTAATATGCACTGCAAAATACAAGTGCTCTGCAAAATACAAGTGCTCTGCAAAATACAAGTGCTCTGCAAAATACAAGTGCTCTGCAAATTCAGCTCTAAATAATCTATAAAAGATCTACCTTCACTATCAAAAATAATTACACTCTTAAAAGTTACTAGTTTCTACCATTAAGATTATAAATTATACGCAAGTAATAGTAAAACGCTTATACTAAAAAGTTTTTATAAAAACTTAGTATAAGTTTTAAAGATATAATCATTATAAACTATTGATATTTATAAGGTAATTAAGGAACAATAGCGAGATTAGGACTTGAACCTAAGCTAACAGTTCATGAGACTGTTGTGCTAACCACTACACAATCTCGCTTTTTATTATAAAATATCTCTATCCTTTGGCTCTATATTAATACCTTTATCCCTACTGCGAACCACCCTATCGCTTGCTTTGCATGCGTAGGGACAGGGTAGTAGTGCTTGTCTTAAAGATAGGATACGTTACAAAGTGTAAGTTAATAATTAAGTGTCACCTCCCTAACCCGTTCTTTAAAGATAAAAGGTGGTTACCGCTAGGGTGGTCTTTATAAGTGGTCTTAAGGATAGTTAGCGTTAGAGACAGGTTACAATCTTTTTATATATTAACACTATCGTTGAAACACATTTTACGGATTAAGAGACTTGAACTCTTAAGGATATAATTCCATTCCATCTTAAGTGGAAAGTGTTTACCAATTTCACCAAATCCGCATATATACTGCTATACCTTCCTTGCGCTAGAATGCGCTAGCGTACCTTACGGCCCCTACAGTAAGTAAGCTTTGCCTTTGCGACTAATCCTCTTTAAGTTAGGATTAGGGTGCTTAACTACTGTTATAAATAGCGCTATACCTTTAGCGAACCATCCAGTCTTTTATTTTTAGGGTGGTTCGCAGTAGGGTAGGGTAAGCAAAGATTAAACATTCCGCTCCCTTTATCCCTATGCTTGTGTATGTGTACACAAACACAAGCTAGGGATAGGGATAGCGATAGTTAAACCATTATTTAGGCTATAACTGATCTTTTCATTACGCTAGCGATATAAATAACAATATTAGACACTAGCGCAAGTAAAAGTTTTACAATTGATTATGAAGATTATTATATATAAAGATAAGTTTAAGTTTTTACTACTACTACTGCGGAGCACTTCTTTTAAAGGCTTTAATAAGACCGAAGGGAATTGAACCCTTATAAGATCCATTATGAGCGAATTGCATTAACCATTTATGCTACAGTCTTTTACCTCCATTGATTTTCCTAGTGCTTTACACCCCTTACTTTTGCAGTCGAAGGGAGTGTGGTAAGCGAGGAATGACTCGCTATCCCTATCCCTAGCTTGTGTTTGTGTACACATACACAAGCATAGGGAGAAAGGGAGCGCTACCCATACCCAAGCGATAGGGATGGATGAGGTTGTATTAGTTTTGACAATATTTTAACATCTAGTTTTAAGATAAATTAGAAATGCTAAGCTTAGATACTTACATATATATTTAGATATATTAAATCTTTTTCTTACACTTACATCCTATTTTAATTTAAATGAAATGATCTATTTCATATCTTTTAGTATCTAGGAGTTGGCTTCCTGCTTATATTCATTCAGCGCTTATCCAATATGTTTGTAGCTACCCAACGATGCTTCTCATTTTTCTATCTTTCCCTCGCACGCCCAATCCCTAACGGTTAGCGAGGGTGGACTAGCAAGGTAGATATCTATATGCTTCCTAGTTATAGGAATATATCACATAAGATATAGATATCGCACTAAATATTTAAGGCGCTTGCGCGATAAGTTTAAAAATTTGCCTAATATATTAAGGCGCTAACCCTAGCTTGCGCATGCGTAAGCTAGGGATAGGGAGCGCGATACTATTGTATAAATATAAAACAATTGGTACACAATTGAAACACAGCCCATTGATCCTTTCGTACTAGAGGGTCTCCTCCTTTTTACTATTTTTTTCTTTAGAGGATAGGGACCATACTGACTCACGTCGTATTAACAATTTTGTTAATGTAATGACTCTTTATTCATTACTTCCATTTTTCACAAAATGGTTCAGACTATTTATTTAAATTAAATCTAATGCTGCTCCCACCCTTTGCTCTGTCTTTGTAAACACAAACAAAAGCAAGGGATCCCTATGCTTGTGTATGTCTACACAAACACATGCTAGGGTGATGGAGGCAAGCTTCGCACCCTTAAACGCATTAAAGATAATTTACCGGAATTTCGTGTCAGATATAATTGTAGTCTTTTTCTTTTATTTTTACTACTACAAACCTGTTAGTCGTTGAACCTTCTTTATATAAAGTTTGGCTGCAAATTAACTTATAAAATTATTTTATTAAAATAAAACAAGTTTTTCTTGCAATTAATCCAGTTTTCATAAGATTTAATTTTTTTCTTATGGGGCTAAATACATAATTTTACAAAAGTAAATAAGGTAATTATTTCGCTTATTTTTATTGCGAAGCACTTAACATCTTAATTCTATATAATAAACTACTTTCCATGTAAGGAAATACCTATTCTTTAAGTTTTGTTAATTGAGTTGCACCAATAGTTAAAATCTACTGATCTTTCCTACCGTACTAAATAGCTACATATAAATCTAAATTATCAATAATTGACTAATAGTTCTACTACTGCGGAGCACTTGTTTATTAAGCTAGCGCGTAGCGAGGTATATATTCTTACTACTGCGGAGCACTTCTTGACTTATCGTAATTTCCATCTGTCATTATTAAATACGCTAAAATTATAGGATTCATTACACTAGCCGAAGGTAAGGTATAATTTTTACATATTTTCCAGTTTCAGAGTTTAAAGTATAAAACAATTCATGATAATAATTAAGGCAAAGATTTAGTTTTTAATCTATAATTTACATAAAAAAAATTTTTTTTTTTTACCCTTTACTTCTATTTCTTTAACAGGTTGATTCATATATTCTTTAAATAACTCATCAAGATGTTCAGCAAATTGTTTATAATTAGTACCAAAACTCATTTCAAGTGCTACGCAGAGTATTGTTAGTTTCAGAAGGTCGATAAAAACTTCCGTCACCTAATATTATACCTAGCGCGTAGCGAGATATATAATGTAAATTACCTGGTAATTGTATTGTATCGCGTAAGCGCCATATTTAAGTTATTTTAATTTAATTTTATTTTTGTTCTTTCTCATTTTATTTTTGTTGTTGATTATGTAACCTATACTTTGTATTAGTAATAGATTAACCCATTTCACGTACCCTTTTAATCGGCGAACAGCCGAACCCTTCCAAGCTTTTTCACCCGGAGGATAGGATGAAACGACATCGAGGTGCCGAACAGCTGGAACAATGTGTACTCTTCCCAGCTACTAGCCTGTTCAATTTTGTTACCTTAAGACTCTTTATTCTTAATTCCATTTTTCACAAAATGGTTCAGACTATGTCATCATTGTATATAAATTACAGGGATTTAATATACTTAAGTATATTAATATTTTAAATAATTTAAGGCGCTTGCGCGATAAGAGGTAATTTATTTTTCATCTCTTCAACCATATAAGGTTCAATTAAATCATAGAACGTATTTTGCTTCGCACTAATCAGATTTAATAACTATTATATCTATCGCTTTACGATTGTAATTATTTAAGTGTTACTTAAGGTTAAGTTCTTCAGTCATATTCTTCACTTACAATTCAGTGAAAGAGTGAGTATTTAATACTACGCTTCTATTATTTTAAGACGCTTGCAGACCAATCCCTGAGGGAATCCCTCCCATACCCTATGGGAGGGATTGGTATGCAAGCGCCTCCTTTATTTTTATACTGAAAACTAGCATAACCAAACATTAAACCTAGCGCGTAGCGAGAAGCTTCTTTACTTAATAATGTTAAAGACTTTTTATAAAGTTTTACCATATTACTGTATGGATTTTTCCCTATTACCTGACTTTGGCCGGCGGAGCACTTGTTTATTTATTTTCATTTATAAAGTATAAATATATTATATCTCTTTTGAATTTTATCCAAAATTATATAAGATTGTTAAAACATCTTTAAGTATATTAGTAATAACTCTTACACTATTGCGGAGCACTTAATTATATATATAATGCCAGGTTTTCTTGGCACTCTTTCCTTATCGCGCGTAGCGAGAGAAATAAGAGTACTAGTCGTTGAACGTTCTTAATTAGTCTTTTGGAGATAATTAAGCTTCGCTGCAAATTTACTTTAAACTTTTTAATCCGCTTTAGAGTTTTCTTTGCAATTTACCTGGTTTTTCTATATTTAGATATATATCTAAATATGGGGACTATTTTAATCCCTAGCGTAACTTTTAACGATTGATCCCCGTCTATTCCATATTATAACGAAGGGTCACTATGCCCTACTTACGTATCTGAGCGACTCCTCAGTCTTTCAGTTAAGTATGCTTACCGCCATTACACTGTGCGCAACCTTTCACTGGTCAATTGATCCCCATTCAATGTCTAGCTATACCTTATTTAATATATATATATATTTTTTGTCTAAATATCGATCTTATAATCATAAAGCTAAATTACCTCTCTCCTGTAGGATGCGCTCGCTTTCCCTCGCGTTAGCTTAGGACCCCTTCCATTATCTCACTTGCGTAATAGGCGGTCATTGAAGCGTGCTTACACAGCTATCACTTAAGCACGTAATATAGCAAAACTCCATAAGATCTATAGTCACCTAATCTTAGCTTATTAGCGCGAATTTACAAAGTAAGGTAAAGACATAACTTATGTATTACTTTCAAGATTCAATCTGTGTTATGCTATAACTTTAATGCGCTGTCCCTTTCCCTAGCGCTTGCGCACCAAAAGGGACAGGGAGGGGTACACAAACGATAGCTAATATATTAGCTAAATAAAGCTACATAAATTTATATTCCCCCATAACCCTTTATGTACACTTAATATAAATACGAGTATACTTAAATAAAGGATTATCCCTAACAAGAATAAAATTATTGCATAAAATATGCATAGAATTCTACTTCTCGCGAAGCCCGACGCTATGGAATTATTTGATGCTTTTTGAAAGCTATTTAAGAAATGATTTAAGACTTATAAATTTTATAAGATATTTTATCATTTTCTTAATATAAAAATATAATTATTGGATGTACTTTGATACTCTATTAAAGACTTCCGCCCCAGACAAACAGCCAAATAGCCACATTTTCTCCCTTATATTTGTTCAATTATCTTAAGCTCGTAATTCTATCATGCAAAGGATCCTCTTACACCCTCGCTGTGTGTTTGTGAACACAAGCAAGAGAGAAAGAAACAGATAGAGTTACAAATTATAAAATAAGTAGATATAAGGTGAGTTAAAGATTTAACCCAGCTTTCTTTAGAAGGTTTACAATATTCGCTTATCTACTATACCTGTAAGGGCTAAGTATAAAACTCCCTAATTACTATATAAGAAAGCTGTTGTAGATTAAACCTATAGCTACATACTGTAAAGCTGCTAGGGTCTGTTGAGACTTAAGCATATTTTACAATATTACTTTTCTCTAAGAACCGTACGTGCGACTTTCATCGCATACGGCTCAAGCATTAAATATTCATAATTTACTCTTTTCGATTTGTATTCATTCTATTTTTAATCCTTCACATTAATTCTAAACCTTTAATGGTTTTATGTGTGTTTTAAGTTCAATAATTTTATTTCAATCTTCAAAGTCTAACCTCTTTCTAGTTTTTAAAGGATTAACTGAGAAAAATTTGATTAATATTTCTAAAGGTGATCTAAATATAAATCTATTTACAGATCTTGAATTTAAACACTCTTCTAAATTATATACATTATATTTAGGTTTAATATATCCTCCTTCAAAAAATTGCTTTAAAGCTAATAAAATGGAAACATCGTGTGAGTTTTGAGCTACTTCTAATGATAGATCACATACCGTTGTAATTTTTTCCTTTGTATCTTCAATCCCTTGATTAAAAAGCGGGATTGAATCTAAAGGAGTCAAATAAACATAAAAAGTAGCTTCACCATCTAAAAAGCCTTGAACTCCAGAAGAAGGTAAATTGAAATTTACAAAACCTTCAACTGCGGAGCAACTGTTTAAATTAAGATTAGAATTACAATAGTTATATTTATCTTTAAATAATCTTTTCGTATTCATATTAGATAAAATATTAATTATTTCTTTCACACCTTCACTATTCAATTTTTTTTTGATTGATTAAAGTGGCTACTTTTTTTTTTAATCTTTTAAGTTTTTAGAAGTTAAACAAGGATAAACCTCAAAATGTGGTATTATTTTTTCTAATATTAAATTTAAATTGGTTATATGATACTTTTTAGTATCTGTTTTTCGATTATCTATCACAACAGAACCAGCAGAAAAATATTCTTTAATTTGATAAAGAATATCTTCAGAGTGGCTCTTTTGTGTAATTTTAAATTCTAAGCTTACAGTAATTTTATTTACTGTAGAACGTTGAATATAACAAGAAAAAGAACCTTCACTATCAGTTAAACCGGTTATATATCATGGATGTAATAAATTTTTATTCATTTGCTTGTTTTTTTATTAAGATCATTTATATTATTTTTGTTCTGTTACCCCTTCGGAGGCACTTGAATTTTACTAATTTGATTTTCTATTTAAATTCAAGCGCCATACAAGAATCAGACTTCATTTATTATAGCAATGTTATCCTCATAATCTATGCAGAACTACCTTAGTAATTTCCAATCTCTTATTTATAAATAAAAAAAAAAAAAAAAAAAAAAAAAATAAATAAATAAAAATTAAAAATAAATATTATTAAGTAATTA
>Ga0335075_10000429_pt1 | contig 75796 bp, 76 predicted proteins | sample Lox_Sample_24_FD_206723 | JGI IMG/M metagenome (GOLD analysis project Ga0335075, IMG submission 206723) | Soil microbial communities from Loxahatchee National Wildlife Refuge, Florida, United States - Lox_Sample_2.4 | ecosystem: Environmental > Terrestrial > Soil > Wetlands | place: USA... | reverse complement strand
GACAACCCGTCAGCAAGTTCTGCCGACTCGGCGCTCTCGCGTTGCCAACGAGGACGAGGCGAATTAGCATCACGGACAGTCGTTCCGAATAACAGAACGACGTTCCACAATTCTGGAGGTTGCGGCCACATGGGACAGACCACGCTGGACAGGGAGACCGACAGCCGACGCTCGGTCCTGGGGCGGGCCTTCGACATCCTCGAGTGCTTCACCGACGGGGAACCCGAGCAGACGATCGGCTCGCTGTGCGCGAAGACCGACCTGCCGCCCGCGACCGTGCACCGGATGCTCGCCAACCTGGCCGAGTGGGGCGCCGTCGAGCGCGCCGCCCGTGGCCGCTACCGGCTGGGCATGCGCCTGTGGCGGCTGGGCTGGGGCGTCCCCGGCGCCCGCACGCTGAAGGACATCGCCCGCCCGTACCTCGTCGACCTGCACGCGGCCTGCGGTGAGCTGACCCTGCTGGCCTCGCGCGACCGCGACCAGGTGCTGGTCACCGACATCATCGCCGGCAATGCCGAGGCCCGACTGCAGCGGCTGCCGCGCCAGCTCCCGATGGTGGGCTCCGCGCCCGGTGCGGTGTTCCTGGCGAACATCGACCCCGAGGAGGCCACCCGGCTCGTCGGCTCGCGCGGCACCGTCGGGTTCCAGTTCTGGCAGCAGATGGCCGAGATCCGGCGCAACGGCGTGGCCGTGTCGCGCGGCGGCAAGCCCGGCTCCGCGGCGTGGGTCGCGGCCCCCGTCTTCGACGGCGCCGGTGCGATCCGCTCCACGATCTGCGTCGTGGTCCCCACCGAGCGGCTGAACGCCGTCGGCCTCTCCCGCGCCGTGAACCGGGCGGCCCGGGCGGTCAGCCAGGGGCTCTCCGTCGCGATGCCGTCGGCGAGCTGATCGGTGTCCGTCCTCGACAAGACCGTCCAGGTCATCGACGTCCTCGGCCGGGCCTCCGGCCCCATGCGGCTGGGCTCGGTCGCCGAGCACCTGGCGATGCCCAAGTCCTCGGCCCACCGCCTCCTGACGGAGCTCGCCCACCACGGCCTGGTACGCCGCGCCGGCGAGGGGGAGTACGCCCTCGGCTACCGGCTCGTGCAGTGGGGCCACCTCGCTGACCGCTCGGTCGGCCTGCGCCCGCTGGCCGAGCCCGTGATGACCGAGTTGCGCGACGAGATCCGCGAGAGCGTCCACCTCTACGTGCGCCAGGACCTCCACCGGGTCTGCGTGCTCTCGGTGGAGGGACCGCACACCCTGCGGCCCGTCGCCGTGCTCGGCAGCCCCATGCCGCTGGGGTACGGCGCCGCCGGCAAGCTGCTGCTCGCCCATGCGGACGAGCGGGTGCTCGAGGCGGTGGAGCGCGACCTGCCCGAGCACCGCGACCGGACCCTGCCCACGCGCGAGGATCTCGCCGCCATCCGCGACAGCGGCGTCGCGGTGTCGGTCGGCGAGATGGAGGACGGCCTGACCGCGTTGGCCACCCCCGTGCGGGCGCCCGGCGGTGGTGTCTTCGCCGCGTTGGCGATCGCCGGGGTGACCACCCGGATGCCGGCGGAACGGCACCCCGAGGTCGTCCGTCCGCTGACCGACGCGGCCGCGCGGATCAGCGCCGCGATCGGCGGCTGAGACGGCGCCAGCGGGCGTTCCGCAGGGTGCGAGAAGGGCCTGCGTGACCACCGTCGCCGAGCGAGGCTGGTCACAGCCGCCGCGACCTGCTCGTCGCGGCCCATGTCTGGAGGAAGGGGCGAGGATGCCATCCCTGTCGAGGAGCGAGACCAGCACGTTCGTGCAGACCCCGAGCGGGCGGATCCACCTGCACGAGGCGGGTGAGGGCCACCCCGTGGTCATGCTGCACGGCAGCGGTCCGGGCGCGACCGGGTGGAGCAACTTCAGCCCCAACATGGCCCACCTCGCCGAGCACTTCCGGGTGATCGCCCCGGACATGCCCGGCTGGGGCGAGTCGGACCCGGTCTCGTACGAGGACCGCGACCACGTCACCGCCGCGATCCAGCTGCTCGACGCGCTCGGCATCGAGAAGGCCGCCTTCGTCGGCAACTCCATGGGCGGCGCGACCTCGATCAAGGTGGCCGGCCGCCACCCCGAGCGGGTGAGCCACCTGGTGACCATGGGCTCGGGCGCGCCCGGCCCGCGGGTCTTCAGCCCGGGCGGCGGACCGACGGAGGGGCTGAAGGTCCTGCACCGCGGCTACCGCGACCCGTCGCTGGAGAACATGCGTGCGCTGTGCCGGATCATGGCCTTCGACCAGTCCTTCGCCTCCGACGAGCTGGTGCAGCAGCGCTTCGACAGCTGCGCCGCCCACCCCGAGCACATCGCCAACTTCGCCGCCGGGCTCGGCCGGCCGCGCCTGGGCGAGTCCACGCTGGCGGACGTCGCCTCGATCACGGCCCCGGCCATGATCATCCACGGCCGCGACGACCGGGTCGTCCACTTCGAGGCGGGTTTGCGCCTGGTGTCGACGATCGAGAACTCGCGCCTGGTCCTGCTCAACCGCTGCGGCCACTGGGCGCAGCTCGAGCACGCGGACGAGTTCAACCACCTCGTGCGCGACTTCATCGACCACGCAGTGCCCGCCGGGCGCTGAGACCCGCTGAGACCCGGAGGGACACACCACCATGAGTGAGCTGGTTGACCGGATCGAGGAGCTCGCCGAGTTCCTCGTCGACCAGGCCGAGGAGGCCGACTCCCTCGGCCACCTGCCGGACCGCACCCACAAGGCGCTGCGCGAGGTCGGCATCGTCAAGGCGCTGCAGCCACGGGACTTCGGCGGCGCCGAGACCCACCCCCGCGAGTTCTTCGAGGGCATCCTGGCCATCGGGTCCCGCTCCGCCTCGGCGGGCTGGGTCTCCTCGGTGGTCGGCGTGCACTCCTTCGAGCTGGCGCAGGGCACCCGGGCCGTCCAGGAGGAGATCTGGGGCGAGGACCCCGACACCTGGGTCGCCTCGCCGTACGCCCCGATCGGCCGCGCGAAGCGCACCGACGGCGGCTGGATCTTCAGCGGCCGCTGGCCCTTCTCCTCCGGCACCGACCTGTGCGACTGGGTGGTGCTCGGCGGCATGCTCACCGACGACGAGGGAGCGGTGCGCCCCGACGGGCTGCGCCACTTCATCCTGCCGCGCTCGGACTACACGATCCTCCAGGACTCCTGGAACGTCGTCGGCCTGAAGGGCACCGGCAGCAAGGACGTCGTCATCGACGGCGCCTTCGTCCCCGACCACCGGCTCATCGACCCCGAGGACCTCGGGTCGGGGGCCGCCGCGGAGCAGGCCGGCCGGGGCGACGTACCGCTCTACCGGATGCCGTTCCACTCCATGTTCAGCGGCGCGATCACCGCGGGCACGCTCGCCGCGGCCGAGGGCGCGCTGGCCGCCTGGGTGGCCTACACCAGGACCCGGGTCTCGGCCCGCGGCGTCACCGCTGCCACCGACCCGCGCCAGCTGCACGCGCTGGGCGAGGCGGCCTCGGACCTGCAGGCCAGCCGGATGCAGTTCCTCGCCGACATCGACCGGCTGTACGAGGTCGCGGCGTCGGGCCGGCCGATCGCCCTCGAGCTGCGCGCCGAGGTACGGCGCAACCAGGTCCGCGTCTCGCGCCGGGTCGGCGACGCGGTCGATCGCCTCGTCGCCCACGCCGGCGGCTCGGCGATGCGGCTCGACAACCCGATCCAGCGCTTCTGGCGCGACCTGCACATCGCACTCGGCCACGGCGCCAACGTGGCGGAGCCGGTCTACCAGGCCGCCGGAACGGTCGCCTTCGGGGGCGAGCCACCCGCCAACGTCCGGATGTGAGAGCCCCTGCACCCGGCCTCTGACGAGTCGTCGACCCGCGGATTCTGTGACTGCCCTCACTGGGCGGAATTGCGCTTCCCGGGGGTCTGAGCGGCTGACAGATTCGCCGATGTCCGAGCCCTTCCCGAGACGGACGACACTGTCTGTGGAGGTCGCTCAACACCGGGCCAGCAACTGGCCAAGACCTCTCGTGCCAAGGAGCACCATGAACACCACCAAGCACTCGATCCGCATCCCGGCCCTCGTCGTCGCGGCGGTCGCCGCGGTGACGCTCACCGCCTGCGGCGGCGACGACGACAGCGCGAGCGCGTCCGGGACCGACTCGGTGAAGGTCGCCGTCTTCCCCAGTTTCAACGCCCTCGGCGCCCACGCCGCGGAGATCGAGGGGACCTTCGAGAAGCAGGGACTCGACGTCGAGTTCGTCACCGTGGCCACGCCGGCCGAGGCGACGCCGCAGCTGCTCGGCGGCAAGGTCGACTTCGCCCTGATGGACGTCACCACCCCGGTGATCGCCCGCAGCGAGGGCGTCCCGATCGTCATGGTCGCCCCCGGCGCGACCGGCACCGCCCTGAACGCCGAGGGCATGGGCACCGGCAACTTCTGGGTCGCCAAGGACAGCGACATCACGTCGATCGAGGACATCCAGAACGCGACCTTCGGCATCCCGCAGACCAAGAGCCAGATCTGGGTCGACGTCCGCACGGTCGTGGACGCCGAGGGAGGCGACTCCTCGAAGATCGAGTTCGTCGAGGTGCCCAACACCATCGCCGCGCTGAAGTCGGGCAGCGTCGACGTGGTCACCACGGCCGAGCCCGCCGGCACGGCCGCCCTGGCCGACCCGGACCTCCAGCACCTCGCCGGCTTCGTGGCCGGTGGCGAGGGCGAGCTCGCCTACACCTACGTGACGAGCGAGAAGTTCGCGCAGTCCAACGGCGACACGGTCGAGAAGTTCGCGACCGCGATCCTGGACGCCAACAAGCTGCTCAACGCGGACCCGGCGCTGCCCGCCCAGATCGCCGAGACGTACGTCGACGCGCCGGCCGAGCTGCTGCAGAAGGCCGTCTACCAGCAGTTCGGCGAGGAGGCGATCGACGAGGAGATCGTCGAGGCCGGCATCGACCGGGTGCTCCGCTACGACCTGATCGCCGAGGAGGACGCGCCCGCCGCGGACGACCTCCTCGCGAACGACTGACATGGGCGCAGTGATCGATCGCACGTCCGCCGACGCGGGGGCCACCCCCGCGTCGGCGGACGCCGTGCCCGTGGCACCGACGAGGCGGCGCCCGAGGGCCGCCCGCCGCGCCCGGGCGGTGTCGCTGGTGCAGAAGGTCGTGGCACTGCTGGTCGCCCTCCTCATCTGGCACGTGTTCGCCAGGACGGGTGGCTCGGCGGCCGGCGTGCCGACGCCGGCCGAGCTGGTCGAGACCGGCTCGGACATGGTCACCACCGGCGACTACTGGTCGGCGGTCGGCAACACGCTCTCCTCGGCGCTCATCGGGTTCGCGCTGTCGGTGCTGATCGGCGTGCCGATCGGCCTGCTCAACGGGTCGTTCCCCGCGATGGAGCGCAGCACCCGCTTCGTGATCGACTTCGGGCGCACCATCCCGGGCGTCGCGATCCTCCCGGTCGTGCTGCTGCTCTTCGGGTCGAACCGCTCGATGGTCCTGATCCTGGTGATGTTCAGCGCCGTGTGGCCGATCCTGGTGCAGGCGACGTACGCCGCCCAGCAGCTGTCGCCGCAGATGCGCCAGGTCGCCACGTCGTTCCGGCTCAGCCGCACCAGCCGGATCCGCGACATCTACTTCCCCTCGGCGCTGCCGTTCCTGATGACCGGGCTGCGGATCTCCGCGACCATCAGCCTGCTGATCACGATCTCCTCGGAGTTCCTCGGTGGCGCCCCGGGCCTCGGCCAGCGGCTCTACAGCACGCTGACCGTCAACGACAACGACCGGATGTTCGTCTACGTCGTCACCGCGGCCCTGCTGGGCGTCGCCCTGAACTGGGTGCTCGTGGCCGCCCAGCGGCGCGTCCTGTGGTGGCACCCCTCCGAGAGGGAGAAGAACCGATGAGCACCTCGATGAGCATGGTCCGTCGCGTCCTGTGGGAGCTGTGGCTCCCCGTGCTGCTCGTGGCGATCTGGTGGTTCGCCAGCGCCAACAGCACCAACTTCTACTTCCCGCCGCTCGCCGACATCATGGACGAGTTCGTGGACATCTGGTTCTTCGAGGGGATCCGGACCGAGATCTGGCCCAGCGTCCAGCGGCTCGCCCTGGGCTTCGGCATCGCGGTCGTCGCGGGCGTCGTCCTGGGCATGCTCCTCGGCGTCGTGGACTGGCTCGACAACGCCGTACGCCCGATCGTGGAGTTCCTGCGCGCCACCCCGGGTGTCGCCATCCTTCCCGTCATGGTGCTGCTGCTCGGCCTCGGCACGAGCATGAAGGTCGGCATCATCGCGCTGGTCGCGACCTGGCCGATCCTGCTCAACACCATCGACGGCGTCCGATCCGTCGAGCCCGTGCTGCGCCAGGTGGCCGCCAGCCACCGGCTCAAGCTGAGCCACCGGATCCGCTTCATCATCCTGCCCAACGCGGCGCCGCAGATCTTCGCGGGCGCCCGTACGGCGCTGGCGATCTCGGTCGTCGCCATGGTGATCTCCGAGATGGTCGGCACCCCGGGCGGCATCGGGTACTTCATCCTCGACGCCCAGCGCAGCTTCAACACGGTGGCCATGTGGACCGGGATCATCGCGCTCGGCATCCTCGGCTACCTGCTCAACAAGCTCTTCGCCCTCGTCGAGGGCCGGGCCCTGTCGTGGCACCGCGGCATGACCGCCCACAACAACGGAGGAAAGTGATGACCGTGACCACCGAGAACACCGCGGGGCAGCCCGCAGCCACCTCGGACACCCCGGTGATCCAGGTCCAGGGGCTGGGCCACGCGTACGGCCCGCGCCAGATCTTCGAGGGTCTGGAGTTCTCGGTCGGCCAGGGCGAGTTCGTCTGCATCGTCGGCCCGTCCGGTGTCGGCAAGACCACCCTGCTGCAGAGCCTGACCGGACTGCTCCAGCCCAGCCAGGGCGCGGTGGTCTTCGAGGGCACGACCGTGAAGTCGCCGCCGGAGGGCCTGGCGATCGTCTTCCAGGACTACAGCCGCTCGCTGATGCCGTGGCTCTCCGTGCTCGACAACGTGGCGCTCCCGCTGCGGTCGATGGGGATCAAGAAGGCCGAGCGGGTCCGGATGGCGACCGAGGCGCTGACCGAGGTCGGCCTGCGCGACGTGACCGACGCCTACCCGTGGCAGCTCTCGGGGGGCATGCAGCAGCGCGTCGCCATCGCCCGCGCGCTGGCCTGCCAGCCCCGCGCCATCGTCATGGACGAGCCGTTCGCCTCGGTCGACGCGCAGACGCGCGCCGAGCTGGAGGACCTGGTGCTGCGGGTGCGCGACCACCTCGGCATCACCGTCATGCTGGTGACCCACGACATCGACGAGGCCGTCTACCTGGCCGACACGGTGCTCGTGCTGTCCGGCAAGCCCGCGACCGTCTCCGCCATGATCCCCGTCGAGCTGCCGGTGCCCCGGCACCAGCTGGACACCAAGGCGCTGCCGAAGTTCGCCGAGCTGCGCACCGAGGTCTACCGACTCATCAAGAACTCGGGCGCTCCCTCGGCGTCCGCCTGATCGTCGCCGTCGTCCGGGACAGGAGCACGACCATGGAGACCCACTCGTTCGACCCGGCGCTGTTCCGGGAGACGCTCGGCCACTACCCGACGGGGGTCGCGGTCGTCACCGCGATCGACGACACGGGCCGGCCGGTGGGCATGGTCGTGGGGTCCTTCACCTCGGTGTCGCTCGACCCGCCGCTGGTGGCGTACCTCCCCACCCGGACGTCGAGCAGCTACGCGCGGCTGCGCACCAGCCGGTACTTCTGCGTCAACGTCCTCGCGGCGGACCAGCAGGACCTCTGCGGACGCTTCGCCTCGCGGGCCGAGGACAAGTTCGAGGGCGTCGGCTGGGAGCCGGCGGCTCAGGGGTCGCCGGTCCTGGCCGGTGCCGTCGGGTGGATCGAGTGCGAGGTCGCCGAGGAGCTCGACGGCGGCGACCACGCGATCGTCGTCGGCCGGGTCCTCGACCTCGCCGTCCAGCGCCCGACGCTGCCGCTGCTCTTCTTCCAGGGCGGCTACGGCCGCTTCGCCCTGCCGTCGCCGGTCGCGAGCTCCGACCCCGAGCTGATCGAGAGCGCCCAGATGGCCGAGGTGGTCCGCGGCCCGCTCGAGGAGCTCGCCCGTGAGCTCGGCGCCGACTGCAGCGTGATGGCCCGGGTCGGCGACGAGGCGGTCTTCGTGGCCGCCTCCAGCCGCGGTGGCCAGGAGCCCGGCAGCCTCGCGGTGGGTCACCGGATCCCGCTGATCCCCCCGGTCGGCACCGTCTTCTGCGCCCAGGCGCCGGACGAGGAGGTCGGGCGCTGGCTGAGCCGCGCCAAGGCCTCCGAGGAGGACCGGGCCAGCTTCCGCGCGAACCTCGCCGCCGTACGGCGCCACGGCTACTCGCTCTCCCTCGTGCCCCAGGCCCCGGCCGACCGGGTCGCGCTGATGAGCGACTACTCCGGGGTCGACGTGATGCCCGTGCACGAGCGTCGGATCCGCCAGATGATCTCCGAGAGCGCGTCGCTCTACGAGCCCGTGCTCGACCCGGACGCGACCCACGACCTGCACTCCGTGATCGTCCCGATGCCGACCGACGAGGACCAGACCCGGCTCGCGCTGCGGCTCTCGGGACTGCCCCAGGGCGCCACCGTCGCCCGGATCGAGGAGTGGATCGCCGCCCTGTCCCGGGTGGCCGAGCAGGGTGCGGCCCTGCTGCGCGAGCGCGCCGAACGCTTGGCCGGCTCCTAGGCGCTTTTCCGCTCCGTGCCACGAGCACTGGGAGCGTCCCGCGCGGGAGCGCAGGATCGCCTCAGGACTTCTAGACGAGGAGAACGACATGCAGGCGAAGGTCAAGGCCCTGGGGTACGCGGTGGTCTCCGCGACCGACCTGGACGAGTGGGTGAAGTTCGGCTCCGGCCTGCTCGGCCTCCAGGTGGCGCACCGCGACGACGACCGGCTGCTGCTCCGGATGGACCACTACGCGTACCGTTTCGACGTCCGCCGCGCCGACGAGGGCGGCGCCCTCGCGCTGGGCTGGGACGTCGGCGGCCCGGAGGCGCTGGCCGAGCTGACCGCCCGCCTCACCGAGGCCGGGTACGCCGTCGAGCAGGGCTCCGCGGAGCTGATCGCCGAGCGCAAGGTCGTCGACGTGGTCCGCTTCCGCGACCCCGAGGACATCATCGACCACGAGCTGTTCTGGGGCCTGAAGAGCGCCACCGAGAAGTTCGTCTCGCCGATCGGTGCCAGCTTCGTCGCGGGCGACCTCGGCTTCGGCCACGCCTTCCAGGCCCTCCACCACGGCAACGACGCGTACAACAAGCTGTTCCGCGAGATCCTCGGGTTCCGGCTCAGCGACCACATCGAGATGCCGGGCGACCTCGGCACCTTCGTGCACTGCAACCCGCGCCACCACTCGTTCGCCTTCGCCAACGCGCCGCACCGCCCCGCCGGCATCGGCCACTTCATGTTCGAGATCGACGACCTCGACCTGCTCGGCCGGCAGTGGGACGCCGTCCAGGACGCCGGCGTCACGGTCCTCTCGACGCTGGGCAAGCACACCAACGACGAGATGATCTCCTTCTACGTCCGCAGCCCCTCCGGCTTCGGCATCGAGTACGGCGTCGGCGGCATCCTCATCGACGACGAGACCTGGCTGCCGGTGCGCTACGACTCCGCGCACTACTGGGGACACCGGCGTCCCGAGGGCGTCTGACCCTCCGCGCCTCTCGAGCCCAGCCCGGCGGGGTAGTCCGTCACACAGGGGGTGGATTCCGCACCGCGGACCCCCCTCCTGTGACGGACTATCCCGCCGACGGCGACATCACCCCGACCCTCAGACCTGCCCGGCGCGGTACGCCGCCAGCACCTCGTCGACCCGGTCCTCGTTCCGCTCGGACAGCGGGATGAGCAGCTCGGTCACCACGTCGGTGAGCTCGGCGATGCGGCGGTTGAGCTGGCGGTTCTCCTGCGCCTCGGCCTCGAGCGCGGCCAGGCGCGCGCGGACGGAGAGCGGGCGCCGGCGCAGCTGCTCGAGGCGGTCGCGGGCGCTGCGGACACGGGACTGGACGGCGCTCATGCGACGCTCCTCTGCTTCTCTCGCCGGGGGTGCTGCCGGACGCGTGTAGCGGGCTGGGTGGGGGCCGACGACCCGGGGCGGGGCCAGCCGACCCGGAGCCGGGCGACGGCAGGGTCGGGTTGGCCTGCCAGGTCGGTGCCGGGACCGACCTCCTGGAGCTCGACGACCCCGCCCGCCGCCTCGATCTCGGCGACCAGCTCGGCCAGGTCGACGCGCCGGGCGGGTCCCACGGGTTCGGGGAGCCCGCTCCCGGCGACGGCCACTTCGAGGAACGAGCTGCGCCCGGTCATCCGGCACAGCCGCCACAGGTTGGCCCGCTCGGCGTCGTCGAGGGCACCGACCAGGTGGCGCGCGTGCACGTGGTGGGGGGATCGGGCGAGGGTGGCGCCGAGGGTCAGGACGGCGCGGAGGTCCCCGAGGGCGACGATCTCGAAGGGCACCTCGACGCCGAGGCGCCGCGCCCGCTGCTGGAGCACCCCGCGGGCGGCCCGGGCGAAGTCGACCGCGAGGACCGGGCGGCCGGTGCGGGCGTACCAGAGCGCGTCGCGGCCGGTGCCGCAGCCGAGGTCGACGACCGGGGCGTGGCGCGGCAGCTGCCGGTGCACCCAGGCGGCGAGGTCCGAGCGCCGGATCGGCGCGGCGGGACCGCGGCGGTGCAGCTCCGTCCAGGTCCCGACCTGGGTGCGGAAGCCGCGCAGCCACCCGTCCAGGCGCCGGATGCCGGCGGGCGGGTCGGCGTACTTGAACGACGGGTCGGGGACCCGCCAGCTGGGTCCGTAGACGAACGCCAGCATCGCCTCGGGGTCGGCCGGGGCCGGGAACTGGACGCCGTGCAGGGTGATCGTCGAGACCGGCAGGATCGCGGAGGCGGGCAGCGTCCCGCTGCGGTTGCCGAGCTGGAAGAACGTGTCGCCGACGTGGAAGGCGACGAAGATGTCGATGTGGCACTCGCGGCCGTCGGAGAGCGGCAGCAGCAGCTTCACGTCGCCGCCGGACATCCGGATGCAGCGCCAGCCGCGGCCCCGCATCACCCGCTCGACGTGGAACGACTCCAGGATCACGTCGGCCGGCGAGGTGTGCCGCGAGAGGTAGCAGACGTCGGTGTCGGAGTCGTGGGCGATCATGGCGCCGTCCCGGACGGCGCCGAGCAGGGCGCCGTAGTTCAGGTACGCCTCGACGCCGGCGTGCTCGCGCAGGTCGTCGAGCGCGCGACGGGTGCCGTGCAGGATCTCCGCGCGGATCGACTCGTCGGTGGCGTCGAAGGCCCGGCACAGGTGGCCGACCTTGTCGATGGCCAGCGGGTTGCCCTGCCGGTCCTCGACCCGCACCCGGGCGAGCTCGTCGGCCGGCGTACCGAGCACGACCTCGTCGTCGAAGAGGACCCGCTCGCCGTCGACGTCGGCGACCCGGACCGCGCTGCGCCCGTGGAGGTACGACGTGAGCGCCGCCGGCCACTCGACGAGGACGCCGGAGCCGGACGGACGCCCGTCGCGCTGCGGGGTGAACGACCAGACGTAACGGCCGTCCAGCGTGACGACCAGGGGAGTGGCGGGCGGGGAGGTGAGCCGGATGCCGTCGTCGGTGACGCTGACGCTCATCCCGCGAGGGCGCTGCCGATGGCCGAGCGCAGGGCCGTGCTCGAGGTCTGCAGCGTGTAGGGGAACCAGACGATCTCGACGCCCAGCCCCTGCATCCGAGTCACCAGGGCGTCGCCCTTGGCCGTGCCCTGCCAGTCGTCGCCCTTGAAGAGCCGGTGGAAGCCGACCTCGCGCCAGGCGTCGGCCTTGTCGGTCGTCACCTCGGCGTACACCGCGTCGACGATGCCGATCGCCTCGACGATCTCCAGCCGCTCGGCGAGGGGGACGAACGGGCGCACGCCCTTCTTCTCCTCGCACACCTCGTCGGCGACCACCCCTGCGACCAGGACGTCGCACATCGCGCGGGCCTGCCGCAGGGCGTTGAGGTGGCCCACGTGGAAGAGGTCGTAGACACCCGGCACGTAGCCGATGACCGGTCCCATGGGCACTCCTTGCTCGTCTAAGTAGTACTAAGTTACTTGACTTTATCCGAACAATGGAAAAAATCGTCAATTGGACTGGACCGGTGTTGCGGGCGACCGCCACGCATGACGGCACGACGCTCTGGCTACGGTGACGCGGTGCCCCTTCCCCAGTGCCGCATCGAGTCCGACGGGCCCGACCGGCTCCGCGTCGAGGGCGACCTCGACGAGCTCGGGGTCCCGGCCCTGCGCAGCGCGCTCGAGATCCACGGCGTCGCGCACGAGCTGACCGTCGACCTCAGTGACGCGTCGTACGTCTGCTCGCAGGCCGTCTCCGTCCTGGTCGGTGCCATGCGCGGCGCCGAGGCCGGGGGACGCCGACTCGTGGTCGCCGCCCGGTCCGGGTCGATCGCCCAGCGGGTCCTGCAGGTCCTGGTCATCCCACACGAGTCCACCTGATCCGGCCCAGCATGGAGAATGGGCGGGTGATCACGGAGGCGAGCCCCGCGCTGCGGCTGGTGCGCGCCGTCGCACTGGCTGGGGTCGCGACCATGCTCGGTACCGTCGCGCACACCCTCGCGGGCGGCCGGCTGCCCGGTACGACGGGCTTCACGGTCCTGGTCCTCCTGCTCGTCGCGGGCGCCTGTCCGCTGCTGCGCAGCGCCGCTTCCACCGGCCGGGTCGTCGCCCTGGTGGCCGGCGGCCAGACCCTCGTGCACACCGTGCTCACCGCGACCGCCGGTCACGCCGGCGACGGCGTGACGGCGCAGCCCGCGCCTCCCGTGGTCCCGGTCCCCTCGGAGTCGGTCCTGGCGAGCACCCGTCGCGTCGGCAACCTCGCCGACCAGCTGCATCCCCAGCTCGCCACCGGCCACGCCGACGGCCCCGTCGTGCCCGACTGGGTGCTGCACCTGCTCGCGGACCTCCAGCCGTCCCAGCTGCCCATGGCGCTGACGCACCTCCTGGCCGCGGTCGGGGTCGGGCTCTGGCTGGCGTCGGGCGAGCGCGCCCTGTTCACGCTGCTCACCCTGGCGGCGGCGCCGGTGCTGCGGCTGATCGCGCCGATCGCGGCGCCTGTCCGGCGCGCACCGGCCCCCGCGTTGCGCACCCGCTTCCTGCTCCGCGCCGTACGGCGGGAGCTGCTGCTCGGCTCCTGCGTGGCCCGTCGCGGACCGCCCGCCCTGGTGCTCGCCGCCTGACCCGCTCCCGGTCCGAGGGGGCGGTCGTCGTACCCACCCTCTTTCATCCGAGATCAGGAGCACCACCATGTCCGTCCGTACCTTCGCGCGCGTCGGCGCGCCCACCGCCGCCGTCGCGCTCGCCCTCGGCGTCGCCGGCCCGGCCGCCGCCCACGTCACCATCACCCCGACCGAGACCGCGGCCGGCGCCTACACCGTGCTGACTTTCAGCGTCGGGCACGGCTGCGAGGGCTCGCCCACCACGCGCGTCGCCATCGCGCTGCCGGAGGAGATCAACGCCGCCACGCCGACCCGCAACCCGTACTACGACGTCGAGAAGGTGACCGAGAAGCTCGACGAGCCCGTCCAGGACGCGCACGGCAACGAGATCACCGAGCGGGTCGCGCAGATCGTCTACACGGCGACGACGCCCCTGCCCGACGACCAGCGGGACGCCTTCGAGCTCTCCCTGCAGCTGCCCGAGGCGGCCGGCGAGACCCTGGCCTTCCCGACGATCCAGACCTGCGAGGAGGGCGAGACGGCCTGGACCGAGGTCGTCGAGCCGGATGCCGCCGAGCCGGAGCACCCTGCGCCGGTCGTCACGATCACCGACGCCGCCGGCGACGCCCACGGCGCGCACGGAGCCGGCTCCGAGGAGGGCGACGGCTCGACCATGCCCGTGGACGTGCCCGCCGACGACGCCGACGCGGACGCCGCGAGCGACGACGACAGCGGCACCGGCACCGCGCTCGGAGTCGCGGGCCTGGTCGCGGGTCTGCTCGGGCTCGCGGCGGGCGCGCTCGCGCTGGTCCGCACCCGCCGTCCGTGACCCGGGTCCTCCGGCTCGCGCTCGTCATCGGTCTCGCTCTGCTTGCGACGGCGGCCGGCATCTCGCCGGCCGCCGCCCATGCGCAGCTGATCTCGAGCGACCCCGCCGACGGCAGCGTCGTCGAGGCGGCACCGGCGGAGATCGTGCTGACCTTCAACGAGCCGGTGCGCCTCCAGCGCGCCCGGATCTTCGCCGCCGACGGAGCCGAGCTCGACGTCGAGGCGCGATCCAGTGACTCGGTCGTGACGATCGTGCCCGAGCAGGACCTGGGCGAGGGCACGATCGTGGTCAGCTGGGAGCTGGCCTCGGCCGACACGCACGTGGTGTCGGGCGCCATCTCGTTCTCGGTCGGCACCCCGTCGGCGGGTACGACGACCGCCGCGGCCGCGGAGGCCGGCCCGGCCGCGACCGTCGTGGGCGTGCTCGGTCTGCTCGCGACCGCCGTCGCGATCGGTGGGGTCGTGCTGCGCCGTACCGCTGTGCGGCAGAGTGCCTGGCTGGTCGCGGTGGCCGCGGCCGTGCTCTGGCTGCCGTTGTCGACCGGCGGTCGGCTGCGGGACTGGGCCACCTGGCTGGACGGGGCGCTCTCGTGGCGCGGCCTGCTCCTGCTCGGGGCGCTCGCGGGTCTCGCCGGGGTGGTCTCGGCCGGGCGTCGCGCGACGCTCGCCCTGGGGGCGGCCGTCCTGGTCGCGGCCGGCGGTGGGCTGATCGCGGTCCCCGGACCCACGGCTGCGGTGCCACCGGCCGGTGTCGCCGCGGGTGCCGGCCCGCAGGAACTGTCCGGCGAGCTCGGCGACGGACGGATCGACGCCGTCGTGGACCGGGCCGCCGACGGCCGGACGACCCTGGAGATCCAGGCCGTCGACGAGGCGGGCGAGCCCGTCACGCCGGTCGACGTACCGGTGGTCCGGCTCCGCTCGGACGGGCTCGACCTCGGGCCGCTCGTGCTCGAGGAGGTCGGCGCCGGGAGCTGGACGGGCACGACCACGGTCCCGACCACCGGAGCCTGGACGCTGGAGGTCAGCGTGCGGCTCAGCGAGTTCGAGAACCCGGTGGCGAGCCTGCCCTTCGACGTCGCGGGCTGAGAGACGAGGACGTCATGCGAGCCGGTCGCTCGGACGACCGGCTCGGATGACGTCCGCCCATTTCCGGACGGGTCTTGTCCCAAAAGGCGCGCGGGTCTAGGTTCCGCGCATGGCACCCCAGCGTCCGATCCGCGTCTTCCAGGTCGCCACCGGCAATGTCGGCACCGAGATGGTCAAGCGCCTGCAGCGCCATCGCGAGCTGGAGCTGGTGGGCCTGCACTGCTACTCGCCCGAGAAGGTCGGCCGCGACGCGGGCGAGATCGCCGGCATCGACCCCATCGGCGTCCTGGCCACCGGGACGGTCGCGGAGATCCTGGCGGCGGAGCCGGACGTCCTCACCTTCCACGGCGTGTGGCCCGACGTCGACCTGTACGTCGAGGTCCTCGAGGCCGGCATCGACATCGTGACGACCGCCGACTGGATCACCGGCCACCACCGCGCCGCCAACCACCGCCGAGCCGACGGCACCACCGAGACCGAGCTGATCGCGGCCGCCTGCGAGCGCGGCGGCTCGACCTTCTACGGCACCGGCATGAACCCCGGGCTGGCCCAGATCCTGACGACGGTGCACTCCGCGGACGTCGCGGAGATCGAGAACGTCACCTGCATCGAGTCCGTCGACGTCTCGTGCCACCACTCCTCCGACACCTGGGCCAACTGCGGCTTCGGTCGTCCCGTCGACGACCCGGAGGTGCCCCGGCTGCTGGAGATCGGGACCCGCGTCTTCGGCGACGGCGTGCACCTGATGGCCGACTGCTTCGGCATCGAGCTCGACGAGGTCACCTTCGACTACCAGCTGGGCGCGTGCACCAAGGACGTCGACCTGGGCTGGTACCAGCTGCCGCAGGGCTCGGTCGGCGGCGCCGCGTTCCAGTACGTCGGCCGGGTCGCCGGCGTACCCCGCGTCGAGCTGCACCTGGAGTGGCAGATGACGCCGCTCACCGAGCCCAAGTGGGACGTCCAGGGCTGCTACATCACCAAGATCCAGGGCGACCCGGTGATCTACAGCAAGCACCTGATCCTGCCGAAGCCCGGCACCGACTTCTCCTCGGTCGAGTCCTTCGCCGCGATCGGCATGACCGTGACCGGGATGCCCGCGCTGAACGCGATCCCGGCTGTGGTCGCAGCTCCGCCGGGCATCGTCACCAGCGCCGACCTGCCGTTGCGGGCCTTCGGCGGGCGGTTCGTCGAGGCGGCGTACGCCGACCGCTGACCCGCCTCGTGAACGCGTTCCCGCACCTGCTGCGACCGGGTCGGATCGGGTCGATGACGACCCGCAACCGGATCGTCATGTCCCCGATGGAGACGATGTACGGCACTCCGGACGGGCTGCCGTCGGACCGCACGGTCGCCTACTTCGCCGAGCGTGCCGCGGGCGGCGTCGGGCTGGTCACGCTCGGGGCGACGGGCATCGACCACCGGCACCCGGAGACGCCCGGCGGGCTCCACATCGGCACGGAGGAGGCGGTGGCCGCGCACCGGCGGCTGGTCGAGGCGGTGCATGAGCACGGCGCCCGGATCCAGCCGCAGATCGTGCACGCCGGGCCGGACGGGCTCGGCCCGGAGATGCACGGCGTGACGTCGCTGGGTCCGAGCGTGATCCCGTCGTACCTCACCGGCCGACCCTCGGAGGAGCTGACCAAGGACCAGATCGGCGAGCTGCTCGACCTCTACCGGGCGGCGGTGCACCGCGTCGCCGAGGCGGGGTACGACGGCCTCGAGCTGCACGCCGCGCACGGCTACATGATGATCGGCTCGTTCCTCGCGCCGCAGCGCAACCGCCGCACCGACCGCTACCGCGGGTCGAGCCCCGAGGGCCGGCTGCGGCTGCTGCTGGAGGTGCTCGCGGCGATCCGGGCCGAGGTCGACCTGCCGGTCACGCTGCGGATCTCCGGCTACGAGCGGGTTGCCGGCGGCCGGCCGGTCTGGGAGACCGCAGGTGCCGCGCCGATGCTCGTGGAGGCGGGGGTCGCGGCCTTCCATGTCAGCGGCGGCGTGATCGACCGCCTGGTCACGCGGATGGTCAACGGCGCCGACGACGGCGACGGGCTCAACGTCGGGGCGGCGGCCGCCGTGCGCCAGGTCGTCGACGTGCCGGTGATCGCCGTCGGGCGCCTGCACGACCCGGCGCTCGCCGAGCGGGTCCTGGCCGAGGGTCGGGCCGACTTCGTCGCGATGGCGCGGCCGCTGCTCGCCGACCCGGACCTGCCGCGCAAGCTGGCCACGGGCCAGGGCCACCGGGTGCGGCGCTGCATCTCCTGCGAGAACTGCATCGACTCGCTCGAGCAGCGCTTCTCGGTCGACTGCGCCGTCAATGCCCGGACCGGCCGGGAGCTGGAGCTGCTGCCCGTGCCCGCTCCTCGGACGCGGCACGTGGTGGTCGTCGGCGGCGGCCCCGGCGGACTGGAGGCGGCCCGCGTCGCGGCCGGCCGCGGCCACCGGGTGACGCTGCTCGAGCGCGGCCGCCGGCTCGGTGGCGCGCTGGTCTGGGCGTCGGTCGTGCACCCCGAGAACGAGCCGTTCCTCGGCTGGCTGCTCGGCGAGGTCGCGCGGGCGGGGGTCGACGTACGCCTCGGCGCGGACGCGACGCCCGACCTGGTGGCCGGACTCCGTCCGGACGCGGTCGTCGTCGCCACCGGCGCCCGGATCGAGGTGCCGGCCCTTCCCGGCGCCCACCTGCCCCACGTACGGCGCGGGGTCGAGCTCCGCGAGCGGCTCGCCGGCCTGCCGGGTCAGCGCCTGCTCCGTCCCGGTCTGCTGCGCACGGCCAGCCGCGCCTGGCTGCCGGTCGGGCGCCGGGTCGCGATCGTGGGTGGCGACCTGGTCGCCGTCGAGCTGGCGGAGTTCCTGGCCCGCCGCGGACGGCTGGTCACGCTGCTGGAGGAGGGTCCCGAGCTCGCGCCGGAGATCGGCTGGAAGCGCCGTACCGAGCACATGGACCGCCTCGACCGGCTCGGCGTCACCGCTCATGCCGGCGCGGTCGTCGAGCGGATCACCCTGTCCGGGCTCGCCTTCCGCCCCGCGGGCGGTGCCACGCGCGACCTCGCCGCGGACACGGTCGTGCTCGCCGGCGCCGCCCACCCGGACCTGGCCCTGCACGACGCCCTGGTCGCCCGCCTCCCCGGCGTCCCGGTCCACCCGGTCGGGGACTGCACCGGCCTCGCCCTGATCCGCGGCGCCGTCGAGACCGCCTCCCGCGCCGCCCACGCCCTCTGACCCACGCCCACCCGGCGTGAATGTGGTGCCGACCCGGCGCGAACTCGCGCCGGGTCGGCGGGGTCAGCGGGGCTCGTGCGACTCCAGGTCGTTGTTGAAGTCCGAGTCCTTGCGCGACAGGTGCTCGCGCCGCTCCTCCGGCGTCAGCGCCTCGAGCTGCGCGCGTACGTCGGAGGGGAAGCCGGTCAGCTCGGGGGCCTCGGCCAGCGGGACGGTCGTCTGGACGACGCGGTCGTCGTACACGTGCATCATCGAGAACGACTGGTGCCCGTCGACCCCCGACACGAAGCGCTCCATCGGCGCCGGGTCCGAGGTGTAGCAGGTCGCGGAGGCCACCGAGACCGGGATGCCGGCGAAGGTGGAGTACGTCGAGAAGTGCAGGTGCCCGCCGAGGATCGTGCGTACGTCGGTCCCGCGCACCACCTCGGCGAGGAGGTGCTGGTCGGCGAGCTCGATGACCTCCGCGGCGGGCAGCATCGGTGTCGGCACGGGCGGGTGGTGCATCGCCAGGATGGTGCCGTACGGCGCGGGCGTGGCCAGTACGCCGGCCAGCCAGTGCAGCTGGTCCTCGGTCAGCTCCCCGTGGTGGTAGCCGACGACGCTGGTGTCGAGCGCGACGATCCGCAGGCCGGCCACGTCGTGCACCCGGTCCTGCGTGGCCTCGGGGGAGTCGGGCTCGACGCCGAACAGCCCGCGTGAGTACGCCGCCCGCTCGTCGTGGTTGCCCATCGTCCAGATCACCTCGGCGCCGAGGTCCGCGGCGGCGGGCTCGACGATCTCGCGCAGCCGCGTGTAGGCCTCCGGCTCGGCCTTGTCGGCGAGGTCGCCGGTGAAGACCAGGGCCTGCGGAGTGAGCGCGACGTGCGCCAGTCTCTCGAGCGCGCGGCGCAGGCCGACCTCGGTGTCGACGACGCCGTACTGCCGCACGCCGCCGGCGAGCAGGTGCGGGTCGCTCAGGTGCGCGATCGTGTGGGTGGGTGCGGGGTGTTGGCCGAGTTGCACGGAGGGCACGCTACGTCCTCCGCGCCAGCTCGAAGACGGGAATCACCCGGGTGGTGCGCTTCTCGTACGTCGCGAAGTTCGGCCAGGTCCGCAGCATCACCTGCCACACCTCGGCCCGCTCGTCGCCGGTGACCTCCCGGGCCGTCACGTCGTACGACGTCCCCCGGACGCGGACGGTCGCCTCGCCGGCCGCGCGCAGGTTGTGCACCCAGGCGGGCATCTCCGGTCCGCCGAAGTAGGAGCCGGCGACCAGCCAGTGGCCCCGGTGCGGGACGCACAGCAGCGGCGTCGAGCGGGGCAGCCCGGAGCGCCGGCCGACGACGGTCAGCACCAGGTTCGGCAGGCCGGCGAGGTCGAGGACGCCGTAGCGCCCGCGGGTCAGGGCGTGCAGCCGGCGGTCGGTCCACACCACCTGCGGCAGCAGCCGCGGCATCCACGGCAGGGCGCCGATCCGGACCGCGAGCGGGGTGAGGAGTCCCATGCGTTCAGCTCGCCCGGGCCGGCTCGACCCGCCCCCGCACCTCGCCCAGCGACAGCAGCGCGCCGCCCGTCGAGGGCGCGGTGTAGCGCAGCACGACCTCCGCGCCGTCGTCGAGGAACCGCTCGCCCCACCACAGCTCCAGGAACGAGCCGCGCTGACCGGGCTCGGGTCCGCTGATCGTCCCGGACGCGAACAGGTCGCCGGTGCGAAGCGAGGCGCCGTTGGACGTCAGGTGGGCGAGCATCTGACCTGGGCTCCAGTACGTCGTCCGGTACGGCGGGCGGCTGACCACCTCGCCGTCCAGCTCGACCTCGACCGCGATGTCGAGACCGCGCGGCTGCTCGGCCGGGTCGCTCGGCAGCAGGTGCGGCAGGGGTTGCGGGTCCTGCCCGGGCACGTCGCACCACGCGGCGTCCAGGGCGGCGAGCGGGGTGACCCAAGCGCTGATGCTGGTCGCGAAGGACTTGCCGAGGAAGGGCCCGAGCGGCACGTACTCCCACGCCTGCACGTCGCGCGCCGACCAGTCGTTGAGGCCGACCACGCCGAACACGTGCCGGTCGAGGTCGTCGTACGGCACCGGCGCGCCGAGCGGGCTGGGCGCGCCCACGACGAAGCCCAGCTCGGCCTCGATGTCGAGCCGCTTCGTGGGGCCGAACGTCGGACCGTCGTCGGTCCTGCGCTGGCCCTGGGGCCGCACGATCGGCGTACCACTCACCACGACGGTGCCGGCCCGGCCGTGGTAGCCGACGGGCAGGTGCTTCCAGTTCGGCAGCAGCGGCTCCTGGTCGGGCCGCAGGATCCGTCCCACGTTCGAGGCGTGGTGCTCGGAGGCGTAGAAGTCCACGTAGTCGGCGACCTCGAACGGCAGGTGCAGCACCACGTCGTCGAGCGGGATCCCGGGCGCGTGGTGGGCGAGCTCGCCCAGCTCCTCGCGGGTCTGCCGCCAGACCTCCGGGCCGAGGGCCAGGAAGGCGTTCAGCGACGGCTGCGCGAACTCGGGACGACCGGTCACCGCGTGCAGGTCGACGACGGTGTCGTGCAGGCGTACGCCGACCCGGCGCTCGCCGCCGTCGACCGAGAAGACGCCGTACGGCAGGTGGTCGAGTCCGAAGCCGCCGCTCACGGGTGCAGCCCCAGGGCGCGCAGGTCGGCCAGCGGCTCGTCGATGCTGCACGAGCCGAACGAGGTGAACCAGCGCCGGCCGCGGGCCAGCTCGTCCGGGTCGAGCGCCGGCTCCCGGTCCTCCAGGGTCGCGACCACCTCGTCGGCGGAAGCGCCGTCGAAGGCCCGGACCGTCGCGAGCAGCACGTTGAGGAAGCCATGGCCCTCGTCGTGGCGCAGCGCCCGGTGCAGCCCGGCGGTGCACTTGAACGGCGCCTCCCGGTCGAGCGCGGCGTCGATCCAGGCCGCGAGGGTCGGGGAGTCGACCTCGTTGGTGCGGTACTTCAGCCGCAGCTCGGCGCCCGCCACCTCGTCGGCCGCCGCGAGCCAGCCGTACGACGGCGGCCCGGGCAGCTCGACGTACACGGGCACCTCCTCGTCGAGCGAGCCGTCCGCCCGGGCCGCGTCGACGGCGGCGACGACGCGGCGGGCGTTGCCCGCCAGGTCGTCGAGGTCGCGCAGGGCGACCTCGAGCCCGGCGAGCCGCAGCCCGGTGCGGGAGCAGTACGCCGCCGGCCCGGCCACCTGGCCGGCGCCGCCCGTGAGCACCACCGAGACCGCGAGGTCCGCGTCGCCGGCGTGCTCCCGGAGCGCCGGCACGTCGGTGTCGCGGAGCACGAAGCTCCCGACGAGCGGCTCGTCGCGCGCCACGTGTGCCGCGACGGCCGGGCCGAACTCGGCGTCGCCCGGCGGGAAGATCGCGGCGTCGTCGACGAGAGCCGCCCAGAAGGGTTTCGTGGAGAGGGGCACCTGCGTACCCTACCGGCACATATCGATACAGAACGTCCGATAAACGGACATCTCGGAGCGGCGGAGGGATCATCGTGGCGTACTACCGATCGGTCGGCGAGGTCCCGCGGCAGCGGCACACCCAGCACCGTGACCCAGACGGGCGCCTCTACCGTGAGGAGCTGATGGGGGAGGAGGGCTTCTCCTCCGACTCCTCGCTGCTCTACCACCGCGGCGTGCCCTCCGCGATCCTGGCCAGCGAGGTCTGGGAGTTGCCCGAGCAGCGCACCGTGCCCAACCACCCGCTGAAGCCGCGACACCTGCGCCTGCACGACCTGGAGACCGGCCGTGACGCGGTCACCGACCGGCGCCTCGTCCTCGGCAACCACGACGTCCGGATCGCGTACGTCGTCACGGGGACCGCGCCGTCAGCGTACTACCGCAACGCGATCGGCGACGAGTGCGTCTTCGTCGAGATCGGCAGTGGCGTGGTGGAGACGGTGTTCGGGGTGGTGCCGTACCGCTCCGGCGACTACGTCGTCGTCCCGCGCGCGACCACCCATCGCTGGGTGCCGGCCGAGGCGTCGCGGCTGTACGCGATCGAGGCGAACAGCCACGTCGCTCCGCCGAAGCGCTACCTCTCCCGCTACGGCCAGCTGCTGGAGCACGCGCCGTACTGTGAGCGCGACCTGCACGGACCTTCCGACCCGCTGCTGGTCGAGGGGACGGAGGTGCCGGTCCTGGTCAAGCACCGCACGAGCGCCGGGATCGTCGGGACCGCGATGACGTACGCGACCCACCCGTTCGACGTCGTCGGCTGGGACGGCTGCCTCTACCCCTACACGCTGAACATCGACGACTACATGCCGATCACCGGCAAGGTGCACCAGCCACCGCCGGTGCACCAGGTCTTCGAGGGCCACAACTTCGTGGTCTGCAACTTCCTGCCGCGCAAGGTCGACTACCACCCGCTCGCGATCCCCGTGCCGTACTTCCACTCCAACGTCGACAGCGACGAGGTGATGTTCTACGTCGCCGGCGACTACGAGGCGCGCAAGGGCTCCGGGATCGAGCTCGGCTCGATCTCCCTGCACCCGGGCGGCCACGCCCACGGCCCCCAGCCCTCCGCGATCGAGGCCTCCCTCGGCGCCGAGGCCTTCGAGGAGTCGGCCGTCATGGTCGACACCTTCGCCCCGCTGGAGCTCGGCGAGGGCGGTCTCGCGGTGGAGGACGAGGGGTACGCCTGGACGTGGGCCGCGGACGACTCGGATCGGTAGATTCCCCGGTTCACCGGGGAACCTGGACGTTCTGCGTCGAAACTTCGCCGGAGAACGTCAGGTGCTCCCCGAGAACCCCGGGCCCGTCGCTCAGGCGGCGACCTCCTGGCCGGTGAGCTTCTTGTAGGTGTACGCCGTGCCGATGAGCACCAGCGGAATCGCGGCGATCAGACCCACGCCGCACAGCAGCGCGCCGACGAACCACGTGGCGAGGCTCAGCAGGAACCACACGATGACGTTGCCCGCGTTCTTCGTGGTGAACTCGAAGCTCGCCTTGATGGCGTCGATCGCGCCCAGCTCCTCGCGATCCATCAGGAAGTAGAGCGTGAACGAGGTGAAGAACATGACCGCGAGGCCGGGCAGCACGCAGAGGATGAGGCCGATGAACGTGGCGATGCCGGTCAGCAGCGACACGACGATGACGTCGCCCAGCTTGTGCGGGGTCAGGATCTTGGCGGCGTCCACGCTCCGGCCCGCGGTGATGTCGAGGGCGGCACGGACCAGGCCGGCGCCGATGATCATGGACAGCACCCACGACGCCAGGCTGAACAGCCAGCTGATCACCAGCGAGTCGCTGACGATGTAGGTGAGGACCTGCACGGCGACCTGGATGCCCACCAGCAGCAGGACCGCCACCAGGATCTGTCCGAGGTTGGCGGTGAACTTCGTCCAGCCGTAGCTCCAGGCGGTCCCGACGCTGTAGTCGCCGGGACCGGTCGGGGGAGCGCCGTACCCGCCGGCCGGGGGCGGGGCGCCGTACCCGCCGGAGTACGGCGCGCCGTAGCCCCCCGCGGGCGGCGGGGGTGCGCCGTACCCGCCCGGGGGCGGCGGCGGAGCGGCGTAGCCACCGGGCTCCCCGCTCGAGGGCGGGACGGGAGGCTCGGGACTCGACGCGGGCGGGTCGACGGGCGGCTCGTTGGTGGACATGCGACTCCTCGGGTTTCGGCCGCTGGATCGGAGGGCGGCCAGATGGGAGGACCGTAGTGCGCGACGGGGGTCGCCCGAAATGATGATTTCGGGTGGTCTGGCCAGGCACGTCGATCCGAGCGCGGCGACCGGGTACACATGAGGGATGGGCCGACGAGCACGCGCGCACGAGATCGACGAGGCCGACGTCGAGGTCGGTGACCCCGCGAAGGCGGCGGCGGGTCCCCACGCGGTCGCCGTCGCGCTGAAGCGTGCGGTCGACCAGATGGGGGTGACCCGCTCGGCGCGGACGCTGCGGCGTCTCAACCAGACCGACGGGTTCGACTGCCAGGGCTGCGCCTGGCCCGACCCGAGCCCGGGTCACCGGCATCCGGCCGAGTTCTGCGAGAACGGCGTCAAGGCCGTCGCCGACGAGGCCACCCGCGACCTGATCGGGCGGGAGTTCTTCGCCGAGCACCCGGTCGCCGAGCTGGCCGAGCACACCGACTACTGGCTCAACCAGCAGGGCCGGGTGACCGAGCCGATGGTGCTGCACGAGGGCGGCACCCACTACGAGCCGATCGGCTGGGACGACGCGTACTCGCTGATGGCCCGCCACCTCAACGCGATCGACCCCGACCAGGCGATCTTCTACACCTCCGGCAAGGTGTCGAACGAGGCGGCGTTCCTCTACCAGCTCTTCGTGCGCGCCTACGGCACCAACAACCTGCCGGACTGCTCCAACATGTGCCACGAGTCGACCTCGGTGGCCCTCGCCGAGACCATCGGCATCGGCAAGGGCTCGGTCAGCCTCGACGACGTCCACCACGCCGAGCTGATCGTGATCCTGGGCCAGAACCCCGGCACCAACCACCCGCGGATGCTCACCGCGCTGGAGGAGGCCAAGCAGAACGGCGCCAAGATCGTCGCAGTGAACCCGCTGAAGGAGACCGGCCTGGTCCGCTTCAAGAATCCCCAGACGGCCCGCGGGGTCGTCGGTCCCGGCACCGGCCTGGCCGACCTCTACCTGCAGATCCGCGGCAACGGCGACCTGGCGCTGCTCCAGGCGCTCGGCTCGATCCTCCTCGAGCGTGGCGCGGTCGACCGCGACTTCGTCGAGCAGTACACCACCGGCTTCGAGGAGTACGCCGCCGCGCTGGCCGACCTCGACTGGGACAAGGTGCTCCGCTCGACCGGCCTCACCCGGGACCAGATCGTCGAGACGGCGGACCTGCTCGAGGCCTCCTCGCGGACGGTGTTCTGCTGGGCGATGGGCATCACCCAGCACCACAACGCCGTGGCGACGGTCAAGGAGATCGCCAACCTGGCCTTCCTCCAGGGCAACATCGGCAAGCCGGGTGCCGGCCTGTGCCCGGTGCGCGGTCACTCGAACGTGCAGGGCGATCGCACCATGGGCATCTGGGAGCGCGCGCCGCAGCACTTCCTGGACGCGCTGCAGCGCGAGTTCGGCTTCGACCCGCCGCGCGAGCACGGCCGCGACTCGGTGGCCTCGATCAAGGCGCTGCGCGACGGCGACGCGAAGGTCTTCGTGGGCCTCGGCGGCAACTTCGTCTCGGCGGCTCCGGACACCTCGGTCACCGAGGACGCGCTGCGCTCGGCCGCGCTCACCGTGCAGGTCTCGACCAAGCTCAACCGCTCCCACGTCGTCCACGGCCGCGAGGCGCTGATCCTGCCCGCCATGGGCCGCAGCGAGCGGGACATGACGGGCGGACAGCTGCAGAAGGTCAGCGTCGAGGACTCGATGTCCGCGGTGCACACGTCCCACGGCCCGCTCAAGCCCGCCTCGAAGCACCTGCGCTCCGAGGTCGACATCATCTGCTCGCTGGCCGAGGCGACGCTGGGCGACCGCCACGGCATCCCGTGGGCGGCGTACCGCTCCGACTACTCCGAGATCCGCCGCTCCATCGCCCGGGTGGTCCCGGGATGCGCGGCGTACGACGAGAAGGCGTCGCAGCCGGGCGGCTTCGTGCTCCCGCACCCGCCGCGCGACACCCGGACCTTCCCGACCGAGGTCGGGAAGGCGGTGTTCAGCACCAGCCCGCTGGAGGTGCTGGAGGTGCCGCCCGGGCGGCTGCTGCTCCAGACGATCCGCTCCCACGACCAGTTCAACACCACGATCTACGGGCTGTCCGACCGGTACCGCGGCATCGAGAACGGCCGTCGCGTCGTCTTCCTCCACCGCGACGACATCGCCACCCTCGGGTTCGAGGAGGGCGACCTCGTCGACCTCGTCAGCGAGTGGGAGGACGGCTCGGTCCGCCAGGTCCCGACCTTCCGCATCGTGGCCTACGACCAGCCGCGCGGCTGCGCGGCGGCGTACTACCCCGAGACCAACCCGCTGGTCGCCCTCGACCACACCGCGGAGGGCAGCAACCAGCCGGCGTACAAGTCGATCATCGTGCGCCTGGTCCCCTCCGACGGCGGCCGGACCGGGGTGATCTCCACCCTGGCGAGCACCTACACCCCCGGCGAGGGCCGCGGCGACGAGTCCAAGCACTACGTCGAGCCGCCCCAGCTCTCCTGAGCGACGCTGGTTTCGAGGCTCTCAACCAGCGTCGTCGGGTGCCGCTGGTTGAGGTGCGAACGGACGGAGTCCTGAGCCTCGAAACCCCCGCAGGGTGGAGTCGGGCTTGGTTGAGGTTGTCGGTCGGCAAGACGGGTTTCGAGGCTCGGCGCTGGCGCGCCTCGCACCTCAACCAGCGTCGTCGGGTGCCGCTGGTTGAGGTGCGAACGGACGAAGTCCTGAGCCTCGAAACCCCGCAGGGAGCGGTCCAACCAGCGTCGTCGGGTGCCGCTGGTTGAGGTGCGAACGGACGAAGTCCTGAGACTCGGAACCCCCGCAGCGCAGAGTCGGCGTCGATGGAGACCGCCGGTGCGAGAATGAGCGGATGCTGGAGCTGCGACCCAACTGCGAGTGCTGCGACAAGGACCTGCCGCCGGACGCGCCGGACGCGATGATCTGCACCTACGAGTGCACCTGGTGCCGCGACTGCGTCGACACCGTCCTCCTCGGCAGCTGCCCCAACTGCGGCGGCAACCTGACCCCGCGGCCGGTGCGGCCGGCGGACCGGCTCCTCCGGGACCCCGCCTCGACGGTGCGGGTCGTGACTCAGGACTGCGCGGCCCGGGCATGACGAACCCCGAGCGCGACCCCGCCCTGCTCACCTGCGAGACCCACGTGACGCCGGCGGTCGAGATCATGACGCCGCGCGACGTACCTCTCGGCGGTCCCCGCGCCATGGGCGTACGACGCACGCTGCCCCAGCGCGGTCGCTCGCTGATCGGGGCGTGGTGCTTCCTCGACCACTACGGACCCGACGACGTGGCGCAGACCGGCGGCATGAAGGTCGCCCCGCACCCGCACACCGGCCTGCAGACCGTCAGCTGGCTCTTCACCGGTGAGATCGAGCACCGCGACAGCGCCGGGCACCACGCGATGGTGCGCCCGGGCGAGGTCAACCTGATGACCGCCGGCCACGGCATCAGCCACTCCGAGGTCTCCACGGCGGCGACGACCACGCTCCACGGCGCTCAGCTGTGGGTCGCGCTGCCCGACGACGCGCGCGACACGGCGCCGACCTTCGCCCACCACGAGCCCACCCCGGTCCGCGGCGACGGCTTCGAGGCGCGGGTCTTCCTGGGCTCGCTGATCGGCGAGACCTCTCCGGTCGCCACGTTCACGCCGCTGCTGGGGGCCGAGCTGCTGCTCGACCCGGGGGCCTCGATCACGCTCGACGTCGACGCGTCGTACGAGCACGGCGTCCTGGTCGACACGGGCGCACTGGTCGTCGCGGGGGTCGACGTGGCGAAGGACGAGCTCGCCTACGTCCCGCCGGGCTCGGACCGCCTGGAGCTGCGCGCCGGCGCCGACGCCGTACGCCTGCTGCTGCTCGGCGGGCCGCCGTTCGGCGAGGCGATGATCGTGATGTGGTGGAACTTCGTCGGGCGCAGCCACGACGAGATCGTCGCCTTCCGCGAGCAGTGGCAGGGGCAGCTGACGCCCGGCGGGCTGGTCGACGGCCGTTTCGGCATCCCGGTCGACGACCCGCTGCCGCCCATCCCCGCCCCCGAGCTCCCCAACGCCCGGCTGCGCGAGCGTCGCTGACTGTCGGCGCCGTACGACAGGATGCCCGGCATGGGACCTGTGACCGGCGACGACGGCCTCGCCCGCTGCCCCTGGGCCGGCGGACCCGGGGTGATGCGCGACTACCACGACACCGAGTGGGGCAACCGCGTCCACGGCGAGTCGGCCTACCTGGAGCGCCTGACCCTGGAGGCGTTCCAGTCCGGGCTGTCGTGGTCGACGATCCTCAACAAGCGCGAGAGCTTCCGCGCCGCGTTCGCGGGCTTCGACGCCGACGTCGTCGCGGCGTACGACGACGCGGACCGCGCCCGGCTGATGGCCGACGCCGGGATCGTCCGCAACCGGCTGAAGGTCGACGCCGCGATCACCAACGCCGCCGCCACCGTCGCGCTCCGGGAGCGGGAGGGGCTGGAGGCCTTCGTGCTCTCCTTCGCGCCCGACGACCCGCCCGCCTGGGGCGACACCGACGAGATGACCACCACCTCGCCCGAGTCGACGGCGCTGTCGAAGGGGCTGAAGAAGGTCGGCTTCGCCTTCGTCGGTCCCACCACGATGTTCGCCCTGATGGAGGCGATCGGCGTCTTCGACCCGCACCTCGTCGGCTGCCACCGCCGGGGCGCCTCCGCCTGAGCCGAGGCCGCTCCGCGCGCCCCACCGCCCGCACCGCGACCCCTGCGGCGAGGATGGGGCGGTGATCGCCGGACTGACGTGGCTGCTGGGATGCCAGCTCGTGGGGGAGGTGGTGGTCCGGACGACCGGGATGCCGGTGCCGGGTCCCGTGGTGGGGATGGTGCTGCTCTTCGTCGTCCTCCTGGTACGCCGCCCCGGCGACGACGCAGGTGTCGTGCGGACCAGTGACGCGCTGCTCCGGCACCTGCAACTGCTGTTCGTGCCGGCCGGCGCGGGCGTGGTCGGCTACCTGTCGCTGATCCGCGACGACGCGCTCCCGATCTCCGTGGCGCTGGTCGGCTCCTGGGTGCTGGGCCTGGCCGTCGTCGGCTGGACCGTCACCCTGCTGAGCCGGGTGCCGGCGGGCCGGGAGCGCCGATGAGCTGGCTGCTGGAGTCGCCGCTCTTCTTCCTGGTGCTGACCCTGCTGGCCTACCAGGCCGGCCGGGCCGTCCACGCCCGCACGGGCGGCCATGCGGTCGCGCAGCCCGTGCTGGTGGCGGTCGTGCTGGTGGGCGCCACGCTGCTGATCCTCGACGTGGACGTCGCCGACTACCTCGACGGCACCGAGCTGCTGACCTTCTGGCTCGGCCCGGCGACCGTCGCGCTCGCGGTCCCGCTCTACCGGCAGGCGAGCCGGCTGCGGTCGCTGGTCGTGCCGCTGCTGGTCGCCGTACCCCTCGGCGCGGTGGTCAGCGTCGGCTCCGCCGTGCTGCTGGCCCGCGTCCTCGGCGGCGACGAGCTCCTCGAACGCACCCTCGCCCCCAAGGCCGCGACCACCCCGGTCTCGATCGCGCTGTCCGAGACCAACGGCGGACTGCCGGAGCTGACCGCGGCGCTCACCATCGTCGCCGGGATCCTCGGCGCCGTCGCCGGCCCCGCCGTCCTCACCCTGCTGCGGATCCGCGTCCGGACCGCCCGCGGCATCGCGCTGGGCTCGGTCTCGCACGGCATCGGTACCTCACGCGCGCTGGCCGAGGACCGCACCGAGGGGGCGTTCTCCGGCCTCGCGATGGGCCTGACCGCCCTCGCGACCAGCCTCGTGCTGCCGCTGGTCCTCGCCCTCCTCCTGTAGCCACCGCCGGATCCGCGCGACGATCCGTCGCCGCGCCTCCTCGCCCTCCGGTACCGGGAGCAGGGGTACGACGTGCAGCCCGCCCGGCAGCTCGTGGAAGTCCACCGGCACCACGCCGGCCAGCCGGTCCCGCAGCAGCCGGCAGTCCGGCAGCGTGATGTCGCGGGTGCCGACCCAGACGTCCACGGGCGGCAGACCCGCGACCGGACCGAACAGCGGGCTCACCCGCGGGTCGTCCGGCGACAGTCCGCCCGCCCACGCGTCCGCGATCGGCCTCAGCGCCGCGCGCGCCAGCCACGGGTCGTGCGGCTCCAGCGCGTCGACCTCGGGGTTGCGCATGCCGAGGTCGAGCCACGGGGCGACCAGCGTGAGCCCGCGCACCGTCGAGCGCCCGCGCGCGACGGCCTCCTGGGTCGCCGCGAGGGCCAGGCCGCCGCCGGCCGAGTCGCCGGCCAGCCAGCAGGCCCGCCCGCCGACGTACAGCGCCTCCAGCAGGGCGCCGACCAGCTCGTGCGCCTCGGTCGCGTCGTGGTCGGGCGCGAGGCCGTAGACGGGCACCCAGACCTCGACGTCGAGCTCGCGCGCCAGCCGTCCGACCAGCGACCAGTGCTGCGACACGATCTCGCTCACGTAGGCGCCGCCGTGCAGGTAGACGACGACCGGCAGGTCCGGGCGGGCGCCCGGCCGGCTGATCCGGTGCACGTCGAAGCCGGCGACCGTCCGGGTCGACACGGACGCCGAGCGCCGCAACGCGGCCGGGGGATCGGAGGGTCCCTTGGCGCGGGCGAGCATCGCGTGCCCGCCCTCGGCCGTCAGGAACCGTCGTTTGCGGGTCGCGCGCATCAGCGCCGCCACGCCCGTCAGCTGCCAGGACACCACGCGGGGAGCGTAGTTGGATGGCGGGCATGCCTCGTGTGCACGCCTTCCGCGACGACGCCCTGGGCGACCTCGACGCCGTCGGCCTGGTCGCCGCCCTCCACGCCGGCCGGGTCTCCGTCCGGGAGGCGGTGGACGCCGCCATCGCCCGCGTCGAGGACGTCGACCCCGCGCTGGGGGCGGTCGCGTACGTCGCCTTCGACCGTGCCCGCGCGGCGGCTCGCGACCCCCGGGGCGGGTTCTTCTCCGGGGTGCCGACGTTCGTGAAGGACAACGTCGACGTCCATCACCTGCCGACCCAGTTCGGCACCGACGCGTTCGAGGCCCGGCCGCGCCAGCGCGACGGCGACCTGGCCCGGATGTTCCTCGCGACCGGCCTGCTGCCGCTCGGGAAGACCCGGCTCTCGGAGTACGGCTTCAGCGCGGCGGCCGAGCACCCGCGGCTCGGTCCGGTCCGCTCCCCGTGGTCGACCGAGCACACCGCCGGCGCGTCCTCGGCCGGGTCGGCCGCGCTCGTCGCCGCGGGCGCGGTGCCGATCGCGCACGCCAACGACGGCGGCGGCTCGATCCGGATCCCGGCCGCCGTCAACGGCCTGGTCGGGCTGAAGCCGACCCGGGACCGGTTGCCCCAGGAGGCGCTGACCCGGCAGATGCCGATCCGTCTCGTGTCCGACGGGGTGCTGACCCGTTCGGTGCGGGACACGGGCGCGTTCCTGCGCGAGTCCGAGAAGGTCTATCGAGCGCTGCATCTCCCGCCCGTGGGTGACATCACCCGGCCGGGCCGCGGTCGGCTCCGGATCGCGGTGAACACCCGCGGCGTCGGCACCGGAGCGAGCCCCGAGGTAACCAATCTCACCCTGCAGGTCGCCGGGCAGCTCGAGGAGCTCGGCCACACGGTGGAGGAGGTCGAGGCTCCCGCGGACCCGCGGTTCCCCGACGACTTCCTGCTCTATTGGTCGCTGCTGGCGCTGGCCATCGTGCGCACCGGGCGTCGTACGAACGGCCGCACCTGGGACCCCGAGCGGCTCGACAACCTCACCCGCGGACTCGCCCGCCACGGGCAGCGCAACCTGCACCGCGCGCCGGGAGCGGTCCGCCGGCTGCGCCGTGCCAGGCACGACGGCGCGGCCTTCCACGAGCGCTGGGACGTCGTCCTGACGCCTACGGTGGCCACCGAGACGCCCCGGGTGGGGCATCTCGACCCGAGCCGGGAGTACGACGTCGTGCTGGGCCGCCTGCTGGACTGGGTGGCCTTCACCCCGTGGCAGAACGTCACCGGGGAGCCGGCGATCTCGCTGCCCCTCGCGACCACCGCCGCGGGGCTTCCGCTGGGGATGATGTTCGGCGCCGCGGCCGGTCGGGAGGCGACCCTCCTGGAGCTCGCGTACGAGCTGGAAGCGGCCTTCCCGTTCGCCCGGATCGCGGCTCCGGAGCCCGTCGACTGAGCCGATTTCACGTTCCCGTCGGTGCTGTGTATCGTTCTCCGTCGTTGCCCCTTTAGCTCAGTCGGCAGAGCGTCTCCATGGTAAGGAGAAGGTCTACGGTTCGATTCCGTAAAGGGGCTCTGGGTGAGGGTTGTGCAGCCGGATAATCTGGCTGCACGACCGCGCCCTGTGGCGGGGTAGCTCAGGTGGTTAGAGCACACGGCTCATAATCGTGGTGTCGCGGGTTCGAGTCCCGCCCCCGCTACCAACCACCGAGTAGCACCGCACCATCGACCCTGAGGACTTCCCGTGGCCAGCAAGAGCTCCGACGTTCGCCCCAAGATCACTCTCGCCTGCGTGGAGTGCAAGGAGCGCAACTACATCACCAAGAAGAACCGGCGCAACGACCCCGACCGGCTCGAGATGAAGAAGTTCTGCCCGCGCGACCGCCGGCACACGCTGCACCGCGAGACCCGCTGACCTCTGCGCTTCCCGACGGCCCGTCCGAGCACCCGCTCGGACGGGCCGTCGACGTTTCGGGCGCGACGCCGCCCCGTCGATAGGCTGAGCCGCATGCCAGTCGATGCCTCCCTCGTCGGGCGGGTCTTCCCCCCGACCAGTCCGTACGCCGTCTCCGAGGAGCGGGTGCGCGACTTCGCCGCCGCCACCGGTTCGTCGTACGACGGCGGCGCCGCGCCGGCGACCTTCCCCATCGTGCTGGCCTTCGACGCCATGAACGCGTTCCTGGAGGCGGAGGCGATCGACCTGTTCCGCATCGTGCACGGCGAGCAGAGGTTCGCCTACGAGCGCCCCGTGGTGCCCGGTGACGTGCTGACCGCGACCCTGACGGTCGCGACGCTGCGCCAGATCGGCGGCAACGACATCATCGGCACCACCTCCGAGATCACCGACTCCGACGGCGCCCTGGTCTGCTCGACCAGCGCGACCCTCGTCCACCGGGGGGCCGACGCATGAGCACCCCGACCCTCGAGACCCAGACGTACGCCGTCACCCGTGCCGACCTGGTCGCCTACGCCCAGGCGAGCGGCGACCACAACCCGATCCACCAGGACGAGGAGGTGGCCCTCAGCGTGGGGCTGCCCGGCGTCATCGCGCACGGCATGTACACGATGGCGCTGACCGCCCGGGCGGTCGCGACCTGGTTCCCCGGTGCGGAGGTCGTCAGCCTGGGCTGCAAGTTCACCAACCCCGTCGTCGTGCCCGCCGACGGCTCGGTCGAGATCGAGGTCGCCGGCGAGGTGAAGGGAAGCGAGGACGGCCTGACCACGGTGGCGCTGACGGTCACCTGCGGCGGCCAGAAGGTGCTCGGCATGCCCAAGGCCGTCGTCCGCGCCGATGGCTGAGCGGCTCGCCGACCACACGACCCTGCGCGTCGGCGGTCCGGCCGGCACCTGGGTCCGCGCCACCACCGAGGACGAGCTGACCGACGCCGTCACGGCCGCCGAGATGGCCGGCGAGCCGGTGCTGGTGCTCGGCGGCGGCAGCAACCTGCTGGTCGCCGACGAGGGCTTCGCCGGCACCGTCGTCGAGATCGCCACCGCGGGCCTCACCCTCGACCACGAGGGCGACGACCCCACCTGCGGCGGTGTCCTCGCCACGGTCGCGGCGGGCGAGACCTGGGACGACCTCGTGGCGCTCGCCGTCGAGCGCGGCTGGGTCGGCATCGAGGCGCTCTCCGGCATCCCCGGGTCGGTCGGGGCCACCCCGATCCAGAACGTCGGCGCCTACGGGCAGGAGGTCGCCCAGACGATCGCCTCGGTACGGGTCTGGGACCGGAAGCTGCGCGGCATCCGCACCTTCGCGCACGCCGACTGCGGCTTCGGCTACCGCCACAGCCGCTTCAAGGCCGACCCGGGCCGACACGTCGTGCTGAGCGTGACCTTCCAGTTCCGCCAGGGCACCCTCGGAGCGCCCGTGGCGTACGCCGAGCTCGCCCGCGCCCTGGGCGTCGAGACGGGCGCCCGCGCGCCGCTCGCCGACGTCCGTGAGGCCGTGCTCGGGCTGCGGCGCGGCAAGGGGATGGTCCTCGACGACACCGACCACGACACCTGGAGCGCGGGGTCGTTCTTCACCAACCCGGTGGTCGCACCCGACGACGTACCCGACGGCGCGCCCGCCTGGCCGCAGCCCGACGGACGGGTCAAGACCAGCGCGGCGTGGCTGATCGAGCACGCCGGCTTCGCCAAGGGGTACGGCGCCGGCCCGGCCCGGCTCTCCACCAAGCACACCCTCGCCCTCACCAACCGGGGCGACGCCGCCGCCGACGACCTGCTCGCCCTGGCGCGGGAGGTCCGCGACGGCGTGGAGGCGCGCTTCGGCATCCGGCTCGTCAACGAGCCGGTGCTGGTCGGCTGCGAGCTCTGAGGCGGTCGGCCCCTCAGCCGAGCAGACGGTGCAGGATCCGCAGCTCGCGCGCGAGGGCGGCGTACCGCTCGGAGCCGAGACCCGCGGCGAGCTCCTCCTCGACCTCGCGCTCGAAGGAGCGCAGCCGCAGCGCGAGATCGCGGCCCATCGGCGAGAGTGCGGTGACGGCGCGACGCTTGTCCTGCGGGTCGATGCGGCGTACGACGAGAGACCGCTCGACCAGCCGGTCGACGTGCCGGGTCAGGCTGGCGCTCGGCAGCACCGCGGCCTCCGCGAGGGCGGACATCGGCAGTCCGGGACGCTCGACGAGGACCGACATGATGCGCCAGTGCTCGACGGTGAGCCCCTCCGCGAGGAGGGCCGGGGTCAGCCGGCTCCGGAGCGCGTGCTCGACCCGCGCGACCAGCAGCGCGAGGCCGTCGAGATCGGACGGGGCCGCCACGGTGGGCTCGACCGCGAGCAGCGGTCCGGGCCCCTCGCTCATGCCGCCTCCGTGGAGAGTGGAGTTCGCCTCATCCGGGCGATCCGGAGCACGCCGACGGCGTGCGCCCCTAGTGTAGGCCCACGTCCGGTCGACCACCGCCGCTCGATCGGGTCCGTCGAGAGACCCCGAGTCCGCCGTCACCGGGAGGCCCCGTGCGTGTGGGTGCCGTGCCGCAGGTCGCCGACCGTGAGGTGCTGCGGGTCGCCTTCGTGGTGCCGCTCCAGGGACCCACGGGCATCTACGGGCCGTCCTGCCTGGCGTGTGGGCAGCTCGCCGTCGAGGAGCTGAACCGGGCCGACGGCATCGCCGGGAGGGCGGTCGAGCTGGTGGTCGTCGACGCCGGGCGCGATCCCGAGGTCGTCGCCGACGAGGTCGGGGACCTGGTCGACTCCGGCCGCGTCGAGGCCGTCGCCGGGTGGCACATCTCCGCCGTGCGGGTGGCCGTGACCCGCCGGATCGGCGGCCGGGTGGTCTACGCGTACGCCGCGATGCACGAGGGCCGCGACGACACCCCGGGCGTCTTCATGCTGGGCGAGCGCCCCGTCAACCAGCTGCTGCCGGCCGCGCACTGGATGCGCGAGCAGCTCGGCGTGGGCCGCTGGGCCGTGGTCGGCAACGACTACGTCTTCCCGCGCGTGACCGCGGCGACCGCCCGGGCGGCGCTGCGCGGGACCCCCTCGACGATCGTCAGCGAGAGCTACGTGCCCCTCGGCACCACCAACTTCCGCGGGGTCCTCGACGAGCTCGACCCCCTGCGGGTCGACGGCGTGATCATGCTGCTGATGGGCCAGGACGCCGTGCACTTCAACCGGCAGTTCGCGCGCCTCGGGCTCAGCGGGACCATCCACCGGCTCAGTCCGGCCGTCGAGGAGAACACCCTGCTGGGCGGCGGAGCCGGTGCGCACGACGGCCTGTACGCCGCGGCGGCGTACTTCGACGGCCTCGGGACGGTCGAGAGCGCCGAGCTCGGCACCGCCTACCAGCAGCGCTTCGGGCCGTGGGCGCCGGCGCTGAACGCGGTCGGCGAGTCGTGCTACGAGGCGATCAGGTTCCTCGCGCGGATGGGCCAGGCCTGCGGGAGCATCGACGTCACCGCGGTCCGGGCGATGGCGCCCGGGCACTTCTACGACAGCCCGCGCGGGCTCCTGCGCCTCGACGGCAACCTGGTCAACCAGGACGTCTACCTCGCCGCCGCCGATGGCCTGGAGTTCGTGGTGCAGGAGCAGATCGCCCGCACCACCTGAGCGCTCAGCCACCGACGGCGGCGCTCGCCCGCGCCCAGGCAGCCCCCAGCACGGCATGGTGCGCCTCGCCCGCGAGCGAGCGGACCAGGGTCCCTCCGCATGCCAGGCCCAGGCGCTCCGGGGCGGGCGGCTCGTCCGGGTCGGCGCCCAGGGTGAGGACGGTGGCCAGGACGCGGTGGCCGCCGAGCAGCATGCCCGTGGTCTCGGGCGCGAGGTCGATCTCCTCGACGAGCAGCGGGGTGTCGTCGTCGGCCGTCGCCTCCAGGCGGTGGCGCACCCGGCCGGGCCACTCGCCGTACCTGCCCAGGACGAGCTGTTCGCGCATCGCGAGCCGGGAGCCCTCGCCCATCCGGATGCGCGTGCGCCGGCGTACGTCGGAGCCGGCCGCCGCGACGAACGGCTCGCCGTGCCAGAGCAGCCGCGCACCGGGGTCGAGACGGAGGTCGACGTCCCAGGTGGCGCTGTCCCCACGCATGTCGTACGCGACCGTGCCGGCCGGCTCGAGCAGCTCCAGTCCGGCGCCGGGGCCGACCCTGACCTCGACCGACAGTGCGTCGCCGGCGAGGAGCAGCGCGCCCTCGGCCACCAGGGCCACGCGCGCGGTCCCGGCGTCCGCGGACACGAGGACCGGCCGGAGCAGCGGCCGGTCCTGGCTGGTGGCCGCGGTCAGTCCCACGCGCACCCGTCCGGTGTCCGAGCGGTCGACGGTGATCCGGGTACGGCTGACGGTCTCGGACCGCAGGTCCGGCTCAGGCGTGGACGTGGTCATGGTCGTGGTCGGCGGAGTCGGCGTGCCAATGGGGCGCCATCGGGCCGGGGTCGACGGGGACGAGCGCGCCGCTGCGGTGCCGGGCGAGCTGGTCGCGCACCCACGCGGTGAGCTCGGCGACCGAGGCGGGGTCGCTGCGCGAGAGGGCGACCACGGGGCGGTCGTCGCGAGCCGCCCGGGCGTCGGAGACCATCCGGTCGCGGTCGACGCCGACGTACGGCGCCAGGTCGGTCTTGTTGACGACCAGGAGGTCGGCCCGCTCGATGCCCGGGCCGCCCTTGCGGGCGACGTCGCCGCCGCCGGCGATGTCCAGCACGAAGACCTGGACGTCGACGAGGGCCGGCGAGAACGTCGCGGTCAGGTTGTCGCCGCCGGACTCGAGCAGCACCAGGTCCAGGGGCGCGAAGTCCGCCTCGAGCTCCTCGACGGCCATCAGGTTGGCGGTGATGTCGTCGCGGATCGCGGTGTGCGGGCAGGCGCCGGTCTCGACGGCCCGGATCCGCTCGGGGTCGAGGACGCCGGCGGAGCGCAGGAAGCGGGCGTCCTCGTCGGTGTAGATGTCGTTGGTGACGACCCCGAGCCGGAGCTCACCCGCGAGCTCGCGGCACAGCAGGGCGATCAGTGAGCTCTTGCCGGTGCCGACGGGGCCGCAGATGCCCAGGCGGAGCGCGCGGTCCGGGACGGGACGGGACGGATCAGGCACTGAACAACCTCCTGCTCGAGACGGCGTGGGCCTCGGCCCACGCCTCGACTTGGGGCATCGCGGCGGCCGGCACGGCCGTCGGACAGGTGAGGGTGGCGACGTCGTCGGCCAGCCGGTCGATGTCGCCGAGGGCGGCGTGCACCCAGCCGGTCGCGGTCGCCGGGTCCAGGGGCAGCAGCTTCAGCGCCGCGGACGCGACGGTCTGCGCGTCGTCGTACCCGATCACGCGGGCCAGGGACGCCGCGTCGAGCCCGGCGGCGACCGCCATCGCACCGAGGGCCACCGGCCTGGAGACGGCGGGCAGCGTGCGGACCGCCGCGACGGCGGGGTGCTCGGGCCACAGGCGTACGACGAGCCGCAGCAGGGCCTGGGCCTGGGCGCGCGACGTGGCCCGCATGGCGGCGCTGGGGGTGCGGGCCTCCCACGCCGTCTCGAGCGGCTCCAGCGGCAGGTCCGCCAGCAGGCGGTGCCGCGCGACCACGGCCGTCCCCGCCTCGACCCGGGTCACCGTCCGCAGCCGGGTCCGCACGTACACCGGCACGTGGGCGGCGGTGAGGCCGGCCCGCACGGCCGGCTCGAGCGAGCCGCTCTGGGTGTGCCCGGCCACCGGCAGCCGCGCGTCGGCCATCAGCATCATCATCAGCTCGGGGGAGGGGGTCATGCTGCTCAGAACAGCGAGTAGAGCTGGGCCAGCGGCAGCTCGACGGCCGGGGACGGTCGGACCGTCTCGCCGTCGATGGCGATCGCGAACGTCTCGGGGTCGACCTCGATCTCGGGCAGCGCGCTGTTGTGGACCATGTCGGCCTTGCCGACGTCCCGGGTGGGGGTGACGGGCAGGAGCCGGCGCCGGAGACCGAGCTCGCCGGCGAGCCCGGCGTCGAGCGCGGACGGGGCGACGAACGTGACCGCGTGGTCGGCGCCGCTGCCGTCGGCCGGATCGACGAGGGTGGGCCGCATCAGCACGGGCTGGGGGGTCGGGATCGAGGCGTTCGGGTCGCCGAGCGCGCCCCAGACGAGGACGCCGCCCTTGATGACCGCCTGGGGCCGGATCCCGAAGAAGCGCGGGTCCCACAGCACGAGGTCGGCCAGCTTGCCCGGCTCGACCGAGCCGACCTCGTGGTCGATCCCGTGGGCGATCGCGGGGTTGATCGTGTACTTCGCGACGTACCGGCGGGCGCGGGCGTTGTCGGCCGGGCCGCTCGGCAGGTGCGCGTCGCCGAGGCGGTGCTTCGTCACGTGGGCGACCTGCCAGGTGCGGCAGACGACCTCGCCGATCCGGCCCATCGCCTGCGCGTCGGAGGAGGTGATCGAGAGCGCGCCCAGGTCGTGCAGGACGTCCTCGGCGGCGATCGTGGTGGCCCGGATCCGCGACTCGGCGAAGGCGAGGTCCTCGGGCACCTGGGGGTTGAGGTGGTGGCAGACCATCAGCATGTCCAGGTGCTCGGCCACGGTGTTGACGGTGTGCGGGAGCGTCGGGTTCGTCGACCCGGGGATGACGTGCGGCAGCGACGCCACCTCCAGGATGTCCGGCGCGTGGCCGCCGCCGGCGCCCTCGGTGTGGAAGGCGTGGATCGACCGGCCGCCGATCGCCCGCACCGTCGACTCCAGGTAGCCCGCCTCGTTGAGGCTGTCCGAGTGCAGCGCCACCTGGAGACCGTGCTCGTCGGCCGCCCGCAGTGCCGCGTCGATCGCCGCCGGTGTGGCGCCCCAGTCCTCGTGCACCTTGTACGCCGCCGCGCCGCCGAGGGCCTGCTCGGCGAGGCCCGCGGCGCTCACCGTGTTGCCCTTGCCGAAGAGCAGCAGGTTGACCGGCAGCGAGTCGAGGGCGCGGTGCACCGTGCGCAGGTGCCACGCGCCGGGGGTCACGGTCGTCGCCTTCGACCCCTCCGACGGCCCCGTGCCGCCGCCGCCGACCGTGGTGGTACCGGTCGCCAGCGCCTCGAGGATCTGCGAACGCGAGATCAGGTGGACGTGGAGGTCGATGGCGCCGGCGGTGAGGATCCGGCCCTCGCCCGAGATCACGTCGGTCGAGGGGCCGATCTCCAACTGCGGATGCACGCCGTCGGCGACGTCGGGGTTGCCGGCGCGTCCGAGCGCGACGATCCGGCCGTCGCGGATGCCGACGTCGGCGCGGACGATGCCTCCGTGGTCCAGGACGACGACGTTGGTGACGACCGTGTCGAGCGCGCCGTCGGCCCGGGTCGCGGTGCCCTGGGCCATCGACTCGCGGATGGACTTCCCGCCACCGAAGACCGCCTCCTCGCCGCCGAAGGTGAGGTCCTGCTCGACCTCGATCCACAGATCGGTGTCGCCGAGCCGCACCTGGTCGCCGACCGTCGGTCCGTAGAGGGCGGCGTACGCCGCGCGGGTGAGCTCAGCCACGGGTCGCGCCCTCGCCCTCGACCCGGATCCCCGGCACCAGCCGTCGCCCGCGCAGGGCGACGATCTCGACCTCGAGCGACGCACCGGGCTCGAAGCGACGCGAGGTGCCCGACGCGATGTCGAGCCGGAAGCCGGTCGCGAGCGCCCGGTCGAAGGACAGGGCGTCGTTGACGTCGGCGAGGTGGAAGTGCGAGCCGACCTGGACGGGGCGGTCGCCGGTGTTGACGACGACGACGGTCCGGCGCTCGTCCGGGCCGCGGTCGGCGTTGATCTCGACGGTGCCGGGGGCGACGCGGATCGCTCCGGGGCCGGTGCTCTGGCTGCTCATCGTGGAGTCCTTCGTGCGCTCAGGCGATCGGGTGGTGGAGGGTCACGAGCTTGCGGCCGTCGGGGAAGGTCGCCTCGACCTGCACGTCGGTGAGCATCTCGGTGACGTCGGGCATGACCTGGTCGCGGGAGAGCACCTCCCGGCCGGTGGTCATCAGCTCGGCGACCGGGACGCCGTCGCGTGCCCGCTCGATCACCCAGGTGCTGAGCAGGGCGACCGTCTCCGGGTAGTTCAGGCGTACGCCGCGTGCCAGCCGGTCGCGGGCGACCATGCCGGCCACGGCCAGCAGCAGCTTCTCGGTGTCGCTCGGGGTCAGGTGCATCTCCCGGCCCCTCAGACGGCCATCGCCGCGCGGACGGCGTCCACGGCGTCCGCGCCGCCCCGGCCCCGGGAGGTGACCCGTCCGGACTCCAGCACGTAGTAGTGGTCGGTGACCCGCAGCGCGAAGCCGACGTGCTGCTCGACGAGCAGCACCGACAGGTCGCCGCGCTCGGTCAGCGCGGCGATCACGCGCTCGATCTCCGCGACCACGTTGGGCTGGATGCCCTCGGTCGGCTCGTCGAGGATCAGCATCCGCGGCTGGGTGAGGAGGGTGCGGGCGATGGCGAGCTGCTGGCGCTGCCCGCCGGACAGCAGCCCGGCCTTCCGCGTCAGCAGCCCCGCCAGCGCCGGGAAGGTGTCCAGCACCTCGTCGACGAGGCGCGCCCCGTGCGCGCGCCCGTCGGCGACGAGCTGGAGGTTCTCCAGCGTGGTGAGCTGGGGGAAGGACAGCTGTCCCTGGGGGACGTAGCCCAGGCCCCGCCGTACCCGCTGGTGCGGACGCATCCGCGTGACGTCCTCGCCGTCGAGGCGGATCGTCCCGCCCGCGACGGGGAGCAGGCCGACCGCCGCCCGCAGCAGGGTGGTCTTGCCGGCCCCGTTGTGGCCCATGACCGCGGCGGCGCCGCCGGCCGGGACGACCAGGTCGACGTCGTGGACGACGGCGGTCCGGCCGTAGCCCACGCTCACTCCGGTGAGCTCGAGCATCAGCCCTCCTCTCCTACGGCCTCGGCGGCGACCGCCGCGGGGTCCGCGTTGACGGCGTCGGCGGTGCGGCCCAGGTAGACCTCCTGGACCCGCTCGTCGGCCTGGATCTCCGCGACCGTGCCGGCGGTCAGCACCTTGCCGGCGTGCATGACGGTCACCTTGTCGGCGAAGCTGCGCACGAACTCCATGTCGTGCTCGATGACGACGATGGTCCGCTCGCGGCCGATGCGCTGGAGCAGCTCGCCGGTCTCGTCGCGCTCCTCGGCGCTCATGCCCGCGACCGGCTCGTCGAGGAGCATCACCTTCGCGTCCTGGACCAGGAGCATGCCGATCTCCAGCCACTGCTTCTGTCCGTGGGCGAGGATGCCCGCCGGACGGTCGCGCAGCGCGCTGAGGCCGATCGTCTCCAGCACGGTCTCCACCTCGGCCGGTACGCCGCGGCGTGGCAGCCCGAGCCGCCAGGTGCGCCGGTGCAGCCCGCCCGCGATGTCGAGGTTCTGCAGCACGCTCAGCTCGTCGAAGACGGTCGCGGTCTGGAAGGTCCGGCCGATGCCGGCACGGACGATCTGGTGCGCCTTGAGCGCGAACAGGTCCTGGTTGCCGTAGCGGGCCAGCCCGGTGCCCTTGACGAGGCCGGTCAGGGCGTCGACCAGGGTGGTCTTGCCGGCCCCGTTCGGGCCGATCAGGAAGTGCAGCTCGCCCTGCAGCAGCGTGAGGTCGACGCCGTCGATCGCCTTGAAGCCGTCGAAGTCGACGCTCAGTCCCTGGACCTCCAGGTAGTCCATGCCCCGGGCGCTCATGCGGGCTCCGCCTCGGCCGTCATCGGCGCGCGGGCCGCGGTGGGACGCCGTACGGCGGACCAGAGCTTCGGCCCGAGCGACGCGAGTCCGGCGGGGATCAGCAGGATCACCACGATGAAGAGCGCCCCCTGGAAGTAGGTCCACTGGTTCGGGAACGACTCGGACAGCGCGGACTGGCCGTAGCCGACGACCAGCGCGCCGAGCGCCGGTCCGAGCAGCGACGCCCGGCCGCCGAGGGCGACCCCCGCGATCAGCAGGATCGAGGCGGTCGCGTTGACGTCGGACGGCGAGATGATCCCGGCGATCGGCGCGAACATCGCGCCGCCGAGGCTCGCCATCACGGCGGCGATCACGAACGCCGTGAGCTTGATGTTCGCCGGGTCGTAGCCGAGGAAGCGGACCCGCTCCTCGGCGTCGCGGGTGGCGACGAGCAGCTCGCCGAACCGGCTGCGGTTGAGCTGCCACACCACGAGGAGGCAGCCGACCAGCAGACCGACGACGATGAAGTAGAGCATCCGCTTGTTCACCGGGTCGTAGAGGTTGTAGCCGAAGAACGTCGAGAAGCTGTTGAGGCCGTTGAAGCCGCCGGTCTGCGTGATGGTCGCGACCAGCAGGGTCGCGAAGGCGACGGCCATCGCCTGGGTGAGGATCGCGAAGTAGGCACCGCGGACGCGGCGCTTGAAGATGGCGTAGCCGAGGATCCCGGACACGATCGCCGGGAGCACCACGATGGCGACGAGCGTGAACGCGCCGCTGCGGAACGGCTCCCACCAGCCGGGCATGGTGCCGTCGCCGTACAGGACCATGAAGTCCGGGACGCCGCCCGGTCCCGCCGCCTCGAGCTTCAGGTGCATCGCCATCGCGTAGCCGCCGATGCCGAAGAAGACGCCCTGGCCCATGACGAGCATGCCGCCGCGGCCCCAGGCCAGGCCGATGCCGACGGCCGCGATCGCCCAGCAGCAGTACTTCGCGAGGTTGCCGAGCCGGAAGTCGCTGAGGACGGCCGGTGCGACCAGGAGGAGCGCGAGGGCCAGCGCGACGATGCCCAGCAGGCCGCCCCAGGTGCGCAGATCGATCCGGGCCCTCATGCCAGGCCCCGGGTGCGCACGGTGAACAGGCCCTGCGGACGGACCTGCAGGAAGATGACGACGAGGGCGAAGGTGACCACCTGTGCCGTACTGCCGCTGAAGCGGTCGGTGAGGAACGCGGTCGAGACGCCGACCAGCCAGGCCGCGATCACCGTGCCCTTGAGCTGGCCCAGGCCGCCCGCGACGACCACCAGGAACGCCGGGATGATGTAGCTCGTGCCGAGCGTGGGGTTCGTGCCGGAGGCGAGGCTGAGCGCGACGCCGCCGATGCCCGCCAGGCCGGAGCCGACGAAGAAGGTGATCCGGTCGACCCGTCGGGTCGAGACACCCATGGTCTCGGCGAGGTCCCGGTTCTGCACCGTGGCACGGATCTGGCGGCCGAAGCGGCTGTAGCGCAGCAGCGCGCTCAACCCGGCGAGGGCGGCCGCGGCGAGCACGATCGTGAAGATGCGGGTGTAGGGCCAGTTGTAGCCGGCGATCGCGACGCTGCCGTCGAGCCAGCCCGGCTCGTGGACCGGGTCGCCCTGCGCGCCGAAGAGGTCCTTGGCGAGCTGCTGGAGGATCATCGAGACCCCGACGGTGACCAGCAGGGTGTCGAGCGGCCGGGCGTACATCCAGCGGATGATCCCCGCCTCGAGCGCGAGACCGAGGAGCCCCGTCACGAGGAACGCGACCGGGATCGCGACGAGCAGCGAGAGGTCGGCGCTGGTGACGACCTGCTGGGTGAGGTACGTCGTGTACGCGCCGGCCATGAGGAACTCGCCGTGCGCCATGTTGATGACGCCCATCTGACCGAAGGTGAGGGCCAGACCGAGCGCGGCGAGGAGCAGGATGGCCGCCGTCGAGGTGCCGGTGAGCAGCGGCGTGGTGAAGGACTCCATGGGTGTCCCTTCCGGATCGGGCGGACGCGACGGAGCTACGCGTCCGAGGAGTGGTGCGGACCAGGCCGGCGGCGGCCGCTCGTGCGACCGCCGCCGGGTCGGGGGTCACTCCCCGTTGGGGTCCCACCAGTCGTAGCCCTCGAGGAAGGGGTCGGGCTCGATCGGGGTCTCGGAGCTCCAGACCACGTCGAACTGGTTGTCGGCGTTGATCTGCCCGATCAGGCCGGTCTTGGCGATGTGGTGGTTGTCGCCGTCGATCGTGACGGTGCCCTCGGGGGCGTCGAAGCTGACCCCGTCGGAGGCGGCGTTCACGTCGTCGACGGCGAAGGACTCGGCCTTCTCGACGATGTTCTTGTAGAGGTAGAGCGAGGTGTAGGCGGCCTCCATGGGGTCGGAGGTGGGCCGGTCGGCGCCGAACTCCGCCTGGAACGCCTCGATGAAGGCGGCGTTGGCGGGGGACTCGACGGACTGGAAGTAGTTCCAGGCGGCGAACTGCCCGGTGACGTCCTTGCCCATCGCGGGCGCCTCCTCCTCGGCGATGGACACCGAGATGATCGGGGAGGTGTCCGGGCCGAGGCCCTGCTCGTAGTAGGCCTTGATGAAGCCGACGTTGGACGAGCCGTTGATCGTGTTGAAGACGAAGTCCGGCTTGGCCTTGACGATCTTCGCGACCTGGGTCGACCAGTCGTCGCTGTCGAGCGGGACGTACTCCTCGCCGACGATCTCGATGCCGAGCTCCGCGGCGTACTGCTTGATGATCTTGTTGGCCGTCCGCGGGAAGACGTAGTCGGATCCGGCGAGGAAGAGCGTCTTGACGTCCTTGCTGGCCAGGAAGTCCATCGCCGGGATGATCTGCTGGTTGGTCGTCGCGCCGGTGTAGTAGATGTTCTCCGACGCCTCCAGCCCCTCGTACTGGACCGGGTAGAAGAGCAGGCCGTTCGCACCCTCGACCACCGGCAGCATCGCCTTGCGCGACGCGGAGGTCCAGCCTCCGAAGACCGCGGCGACGCAGTCGCTGGTGAGCAGCTTCTCGATCTTCTCGGCGAAGACGGCCGGGTCGCTCGCGCCGTCCTCCTCGACCGGCTCGATCTGCTTGCCCAGGATCCCGCCGGCGGCGTTGATCTCCTCGGCGGCGAGGAGCAGGGAGTCGCGCACGGTCTGCTCGCTGATGGCCATGGCCCCCGACGTCGAGTTCAGGAAGCCCAGCTTGATGGTGTCGCCCGAGGTGTCGACACAGCTGTCGGCGGCGGAGGTGGCCCCGGCGCCGTCCTCGGACTTGCTGCCGCAGCTGCTCAGGATCAGGGTCGCGGCCAGCGCCGCGGCGGTACTCGCGCTCAGGCGAGTGCGAAATGTGAACACGGGTGGGACCTCTCGGGACGACGACCGCCGGAGCACCGCGCTGTGCTCCCTGTTGCCGGAGGACGCTAGAAATGCCGAGTTTCCGATTACTACCAATCGGAATTAATTCCGTGTTACGCGATCCGCACGGGGACTCTCAGACGTTCGTGCCGAGGCCCGGGTCGGGCACCGAGTAGGCCAGCAGGCCGAAGAACAGCACGACCGCGGCGAGAGCCAGCACGCCCAGGACCGTGCCGATGATGCCCATGACGACGCCCGCCTCCGCGGAGCCGCGGTTGGTGTAGCGCCCCGGCTGGGCGTCGATCTCGCGCTTGGCCCGCGCGCCGATCACCCAGGCGAACGGGGCGGTGAGCATCCCGGGCAGCGTGATGCCGCAGCACATGAACGCGAGCGGCAGGCAGGCCAGGGCGATGATGCCGAGCACCATCGAGGTGGTCGCGCCGCCGTGCGTCTCGCGCGGGTAGCCGTAGCCGTAGCCGGGTGGGGGCACGGGTGGGGACGACGGCTGCTGCCAGGGTGCCTCGGGCTGGTACGGCTGCTGCGGCTGGTACTGCGGCCAGCCCTGCTGCTCGGGCTCGTCGGGACGGCCGGTCATGGCGCCACCGGGTCCGCGTCGGCGGCCATCCACGCGTCGATCTCCCGCAGCACGCCGGTGCGGACGTCCTCGGGGGCACGGGAGGCGCGCACCGACATGCGGGCCAGCTCGGCGAGTGTGGCGTCGGAGAGGTCGTGGGCGGCGCGCATCGTGGCGTACTGGCCCGCGAGCCGAGAGCCGAACAGGAGCGGGTCGTCGGCGCCGAGGGCGACCGTCGCGCCGGCGGCCAGCAGCGTCGGCAGCGGGACCGAGGTCAGGTCGGAGTAGACGCCGAGCGCGACGTTGGAGACCGGGCAGACCTCGAGCACGACGCCCGCGGCGACGATCCGGTCCAGCAGCGCCGGGTCCTCGGCGGAGCGGACCCCGTGCCCGAGCCGGTCGGCGTGCAGCGCGTCCAGGCAGGTGCCGATGTGCTCCGGCCCGCGCAGCTCCCCGCCGTGCGGGACCAGCGCGAGACCGGCCCGCTCGGCGATCGAGAAGGCGCCCGCGAAGTCGACCGTGCTGCCGCGCCGCTCGTCGTTGGAGAGCCCGAAGCCGACCACCCCGCGGCCGGCGTACTGGGCGGCCAGCCGGGCCAGCGTCCGGGCGTCGAGCGGGTGCCGGGTGCGGTTGGCGGCGATCACGACCGCCATGCCGAGTCCGGTGGCCTGCGAGGCCTCCCGGACGGCGTCGAGGACCAGGTCGGTGAAGGCGGTGATCCCGCCGAAGCGGGCGCCGTACCCGCTCGGGTCGACCTGGATCTCCAGCCAGCGGCCGCCGTCGCGGACGTCGTCCTCGGCCGCCTCCCGCACGAGCCGGCGTACGTCGCCCTCCGTGCGCAGCACCGAGCGCGCGACGTCGTAGAGGCGCTGGAACCGGAACCAGCCCTTCTCGTCGGCCGCCGACAGCCGCGGCGGCCACTCCGAGACGAGCTGGTCCGGCAGCGAGATCCCGTCGCGCTCGGCGAGCTCGAGCAGGGTCTCGTGGCGCATCGACCCGGTGAAGTGCAGGTGCAGATGCGCCTTCGGCAGCGCGAGCAGATCTCTCAAGCGAAGAGCTTCTGCAGGCGGGTGATCCCCTCGACCAGGTCGTCGTCCCCGAGCGCGTACGAGAGTCGCAGGTAGCCCGGCGAGCCGAACGCCTCACCCGGCACGACGGCGACCTCGGCCTCGTCGAGGATGTACTCGGCGAGCTCGGCGGAGGTGCTGATCGTGCGGCCGCCGTACTCCTTGCCGAGCAGGCCCTTCACCGACGGGTAGGCGTAGAAGGCACCACCTGGAGTCGGGCAGAGGACGCCGTCGATCTCGTTGAGCATCGTCACGATGGTGCGGCGGCGCCGGTCGAAGGCGGCCTTCATCTCGTCGACGGCCGACAGGTCGCCCTCCAGCGCGGCGATGGCGGCGCGCTGGGAGACGTTGGCGACGTTGGAGGTCGCGTGCGACTGCAGGTTGGTGGCGGCCTTGATGATGTCCTTCGGGCCGATCACCCAGCCGACGCGCCAGCCGGTCATCGCGTAGGTCTTCGCGACGCCGTTCACCACGACGCAGTGGTCGGCGAGCTCGGGGCACAGCACCGGCAGGGAACCCGTGCCGCCCTCGGCCAGGTCGTCGTAGACGAGGTGCTCGTAGATCTCGTCGGTGAGCACCCACAGCTGGTGCTCCTCGACCCAGGCGCCGATGGCCCGGATCTCGTCGGCGGTGTAGACGGCGCCGGTGGGGTTCGACGGCGAGACGAACAGCAGCACCTTGGTCTTCTCGGTGCGGGCCGCCTCGAGCTGCTCGACGGTGACCTTGTAGTCCTGGGTCTCGTCGGCGAGCACCTCGACGGCCACGCCGCCGGCGAGCTGGATCGACTCCGGGTAGGTGGTCCAGTACGGCGCGGGCACGATCACCTCGTCGCCCGGGTCGAGCATCGCGGCGAAGGCCTCGTAGATGGCCTGCTTGCCGCCGTTGGTCACCAGCACCTGGGCCGGCTCGACGACCAGGCCGCTGTCGCGGGCGGTCTTCTCGACGATCGCCTTCTTCAGCTCGGGCAGGCCGCCGGCCGGGGTGTAGCGGTGGTTCTTCGGGTCGCGGCTGGCCTCGACGGCCGCGTCGACGATGTAGCCCGGCGTCGGGAAGTCGGGCTCGCCGGCGCCGAAGCCGACCACCGGACGGCCCTCGGCCTTCAGCGCCTTCGCCTTCGCATCCACCTTCAGCGTCGCGGACTCGGCGATGGCGCCGATCCGCTGGGAGACGCGACGGTCACGAGGGCTTCCGGGAGAGGTCATGGGGCCATCGTAGAGGCCGCTGGATCTATCTCCGCATGACCTTCCGCGCCAGGCTGTTGCCGCCGAACTGCGCGATCTGGACGAGCGCGACGATGATCAGGACGGTGGTCCAGGTGACGACCGTGTCGAACTGGCGCCAGCCGTACTGCAGGGCGAACGCACCGAGCCCGCCGGCCCCGATCGCGCCCGCGATCGCGGACATGTCGATGATCGCCACCAGGACGAACGTGTAGCCCAGGATCAGCGGCCCCAGCGCCTCGGGGATCAGCACGGTCAGCACGATGCGCAGCCGTCCCGCACCCATCGAGCGGGCCGCCTCGATCACGCCCGGGTCGACGCCGACGAGGTTCTGCTCGACGATCCGGCTGATGCCGAAGGTCGCCGCCAGGGTCATCGCGAAGATGATCGCCTTCTCGCCGATGCCGGTGCCGACGACCGCCCGGGAGAAGGGCTGGACGGCGCCGATGAAGATCACGAACGGGATCGGCCGGAAGAAGTTCACCCCGACGTTGAGCACCACGAAGACCGGCCGGTTGGCGAGCAGCCCGCCGCGCCGGGTCGTCGAGAGCGCCAGGCCCAGCACCAGGCCGAACAGTCCGCCGATCAGCAGGGTCAGCCCGACGATGTAGAGGGTCGCGAACGTCTCCTCCCACAGCAGGTCGGTGAGCTCGGGGAGCCGCGTGTCGCCCAGGATGCCGGCGTACATCACGCCACCTCCCGCACGTCGACCCGCTCGCGTACGGCGGCGAGGGCGGCCTCGATCTGCGCCGGGTCGCCGGTGAGCGAGAGCGTCAGGTTGCCGAACGTCTGGCCCTGGATGTCCTCGATGCCGCCGTAGACGAGCTCGAAGGCCACCTCGCGCGCGATCAGCTCGGCGAAGACCTGGGACTGGCGCACCGCCGGGTCGCGGAAGGCGAGGGTGACGAAGCGCCCGTCGTGCCGCTCCTGCAGCACCTCCAGGGCGCGTGCCGACGGCTCGTCGTCGATCAGGGTCGAGACGAACCGCCGGGTCGCGGGGTGCTGCGGACGGGAGAACAGGTCGAAGACCGGCCCCTGCTCGATCACCCGGCCCTGCTCCATCACCGCCACCCGGTCGGCGATCGTCTTGATGACCTCCATCTCGTGGGTGATCAGGACGATGGTGATGCCGAGCTCGGTGTTGACCTGCTTCAGCAGGGCCAGCACCTCCTGGGTGGTCTCCGGGTCCAGGGCGCTGGTCGCCTCGTCGGCGAGCAGCAGGCTGGGCGAGGTGGCCAGGGCGCGGGCGATGCCGACCCGCTGCTTCTGGCCCCCGGAGAGCTGGTCGGGGTAGGCCAGCGCCTTGTCGGCCAGGCCGACGAAGTGCAGCAGCTCCGAGATCCGCGCCCGGTGCTCGGACTTCGGCACGCCCGCCACCTGCAGCGGGAACGCGAGGTTGCCGTAGACGGTCCGGGAGTTCATCAGGTTGAACTGCTGGAAGACCATCCCGATGCCCCGGCGTACCTCCTGCAGCTGCCGCTCGCCGAGCCCGACGATCTCGGTGCCCGCCACCTTGATGGAGCCGGAGGTGGCGGGCTCGAGGGCGTTGACCAGGCGGATCAGCGTCGACTTCCCGGCGCCGGAGTAGCCGACGATGCCGAAGATCTCGCCCGCCTCGACGTCGAGGTCGACGCCGTCGACGGCGACGGTCGGGCTGCCGCCGCGGGAGCGGGCGGGGAACTCCTTGCGGACGTCTCGGATCTCGAGCAGGGCCATGCTGCGGGTCCTCCGGGGGCGTGGTGGGTGGGGGAGTCGCAGGTCACCGCTGGGCGCGGGTGTCCTCCTCGACGTCGGCCAGCGACGTCTCCAGGTCCGCGACCGGGATCTTCACCAGCTCGGCGGTGTCGCCGGAGACCTCCTGGACGCCGTCCTGCACGGCCTGGGTGTCCTGGAAGATCTCGACGAGCTTCTGCAGGGTCTCGTCGTCCTTGTCCTCGGCGCGGGCGGCGAAGATGTTGACGTACGGCAGCGCGTTGGGGTCCTCGGGGTCGTCCTGGGCGATCGCGTCCGCGAACGACAGGCCGGCGTCCTCGACGAAGTCGTTGTTGATGACCGCGGCTGCGACGTCGGGCAGCGAGGTGGGCGTCAGGTCGGCCTTCAGTGCGGTGACCTGCACCCGGGAGGCCGACTCGTCGACGTCGTCGAGGGTCGAGTAGATCGAGCCGCCGTCCGCGAGCTCGATCAGGCCGGCCGACTGCAGGATGAGCAGGGCGCGCGCCAGGTTGCTCTCGTCGTCGGGCACGGCGACCGTCGAGCCGGCCGGGATGTCCTCGACCGAGTCGTGCTTCGTCGAGTACAGGCCGAGCGGGTAGATCGCCGTCGAGCCGACCGGGACCAGGTCCTCGCCCGAGTCCACGTTGTAGCCGGCCAGGTAGACCATGTGCTGGAACTGGTTGAGGTCGAGGTCGCCCTCGGTGAGCGCCGGGTTGGGCTGCGCGTAGTCGGCGAAGTCGATGATCTCGACGTCGATGCCCTCGTCCGCGGCGGCCTCGCGGTAGGTCTCCCAGTACGGGTCGCTGGCGCCGACGACGCCGATCTTGATCGTGTCCTCGTCGCCGTCGCGCAGGACGAAGAACGCCCCGGCGGCGATCACGGCGAGTACGACGACCGCGACGACGGCGTACAGGCCGGTGCGGGACTGGGGGGCATCGACGAGCTGGTCGGACATGGGTTCCTCTCCGTTCCGGCTGGTGGCCGGGTCTCACGGGATCTCTCGGGCGGGGGCGGTGGCTCCCGGGCCGACGGTAATACTCAATGTCGATAGACAAAAAATTGTTTGGATCCACGAGGCCGGTACGCCGCGCGGACACGGGCGTCAACGACGGCCGGAACGACCCGATTCCCGCTGGGCGACGTGGCGGTCGACACGGTGGATCGGTGATCCATTTGGACGGCGTCGAGGTCGTACCCGTAGGATCCACTCTGCTGGATTCCCCGCATGCTTCGGCGTGCCCGGATTCCGACGGAGGGCACTAGCTCAACTGGCAGAGCATCGGTCTCCAAAACCGAAGGTTGGGGGTTCAAGTCCCTCGTGCCCTGCAGGACACTGGTCACCTGACCAGACGAACGAACGAGGAGAGGTTGGCGTCGTGTCGGACAGCAAGGCGATGCGCGGGCCGCGCGACGGCAAGGCCGACAAGCGTACGAGCCTCCCCACGTTCTACCGCCAGGTCGTCGCCGAGCTGCGCAAGGTCGTCTACCCGACCCAGGAGCAGCTGGTCACGTACTTCTTCGTGGTCATGGTGTTCGTGCTCGTGATGATCGCCCTGGTCTCCGCCCTCGACCTGGCCTTCGGCAAGCTCGTGTTCGCGATCTTCACGGGGCCCGACCAGACGTGACCGGGTCGCTCGCGGGCTGACCGCGAGCCTTCGGTCCACCGGTCCCGGCGACCAGCCGGGACAGACGAGCACAGCGAAGTGATGGAGCAGCACGTGTCGGAGCAGCAGGATCCGTTCGAGGTCGACGCGACCGCCGAGACCGAGCCTGAGGCCAGCCTCGAGGACCAGTACGGCGAGCCGAACGACGGTCCGGAGATCGAGGAGGACCCGCGTCTCGACGCCGAGGTCACCGACGAGGACACCGACGAGGACATGGGCCTCGACGACACCGACGCCGACGGCGTGACCAGCCACGACCTCAGCGAGGCCGAGGGTGACGAGGCGCCCGAGGATGCCGACGACGCCGCCGCCGACGAGGACCCGCTCGAGGCCTTCCGCCGCGAGCTGTGGGCCAAGCCGGGCGACTGGTTCGTCGTGCACACCTACTCCGGCATGGAGAACCGGGTGAAGTCGAACCTGGAGAACCGCATCATCTCCCTCAACATGGAGGACTACATCCACGAGATCGTGGTCCCCACCGAGGAGGTCGCGGAGATCAAGAACGGTCAGCGCAAGATGGTCAAGCGCACCGTCCTCCCCGGCTACGTCCTGGTCCGCATGGACCTCACCGACGAGTCCTGGTCGGCCGTGCGACACACGCCGTCGGTCACCGGCTTCGTCGGCCACAGCCACCAGCCGGTGCCGCTGAGCATGAGCGAGGTCGAGAGCATGCTCGCCCCCGCCGTGGTCGCGCAGGCCGAGGCCGAGGCCGCCGCCGCGGCGTCCGCCGCCGGCACCCCGGCCCCCGCCGGCACCACCGCCAAGCGCCCCGTCGAGGTCGCCGACTTCGACGTCTCCGACTCGGTCATGGTCGTCGACGGCCCGTTCGCCACGCTGCACGCGACGATCACCGAGATCAACGCCGAGTCGCAGCGGGTCAAGGCCCTCGTCGAGATCTTCGGTCGCGAGACCCCCGTCGAACTCAGCTTCAGCCAGATTCAGCGAGTCTGAGGTCCGAGGCCCCGTCCCGAGCCTGCGAGGGACGGGACAGCCGAGGAGGTTGAGGGTGTCGGCGCAGACCCGAACGGAGTGAGGGACTGCGCGACACGTCTCGAAACCCTGATTCGGCTCTCGCGAGCACATCAGCCCGATTCGCCAGCAGACGACTCGAGCCGCACAATAGATCGGTTGCTCAGCAACAAGCAGGTGGCAGAGGCCGTCGTACGACGACCTCGTCATGACCACGGAACAGAAAGAGAAGCAACATGCCTCCCAAGAAGAAGATCGCCGCACTGGTCAAGGTGCAGCTGCAGGCCGGTGCCGCGACCCCGGCCCCGCCGGTCGGTACCGCCCTCGGTCCGCACGGCGTCAACATCATGGACTTCTGCAAGGCCTACAACGCGCAGACCGAGTCCATGCGCGGCAACGTGATCCCGGTCGAGATCACCATCTACGAGGACCGGTCCTTCACCTTCATCACGAAGACCCCGCCGGCCGCCGAGCTGATCAAGAAGGCCGCCGGCCTCCAGAAGGGCTCGGGCGTCCCGCACAAGGAGAAGGTCGGCAAGCTGACCAAGGACCAGATCCGCGAGATCGCGCAGACCAAGCTGCCCGACCTCAACGCCAACGACATCGACGCCGCGATGAAGATCGTCGAGGGCACCGCCCGCTCGATGGGCGTCACCACCGACTGAAGCCGTGGGAGGGCCGCGCTGGCCCGCTAACCACATCTTTTCCAAGAGAAACGAGAAGCTCATGCAGCGCAGCAAGACCTACCGCGCGGCCGCGGAGACGTTCGACAAGGACGAGCTCTACGCCCCGCTGCCCGCGATCAAGATCGCCAAGGGCGCCAGCAAGAAGAAGTTCGACGAGACCGTGGACGTCGTCATGCGTCTCGGCGTCGACCCCCGCAAGGCCGACCAGATGGTCCGCGGCACCGTCAACCTGCCGCACGGCACCGGCAAGACCGCCCGCGTCCTCGTGTTCGCGAACGCGGACAAGGCTGAGGCTGCCCGTGAGGCCGGCGCCGACGTCGTCGGCGGCGACGAGCTCATCGAGAAGGTCTCCGGTGGCTGGCTCGACTTCGACGCCGTCGTCGCGACCCCCGACATGATGGGCAAGGTCGGCCGTCTCGGCCGCGTGCTCGGCCCCCGCGGCCTGATGCCGAACCCGAAGACCGGCACCGTGACGCCGGACGTGGCCAAGGCCGTGTCCGACATCAAGGGCGGCAAGATCGAGTTCCGTGTCGACCGGCACGCGAACCTGCACTTCATCATCGGCAAGGCCTCGTTCTCCGAGGTCCAGCTCGCGGAGAACTACGCCGCGGCGCTCGAGGAGGTGCTGCGGCTCAAGCCCGCCAGCTCCAAGGGCCGCTACATCAAGAAGGTCACCGTCTCCACGACCATGGGCCCCGGTGTCCAGGTCGACCCCAACCGCACCAAGAACCTCGCGGTCGAGGACGAGGCGCAGGCCTGAGCCTGACGCGCTGAAGCATCCCGACGCCCCGGTCACCGTCTCGGTGACCGGGGCGTCGTACGTTGCGGGCATGGTCGGCACTCCTCGCTGCGTGATCCTCGACGACTACCAGGGCGTCGCGACGTCGTACGCCGACTGGTCGACGCTGCCGGTCGAGGTCGAGACGGTGCGCGAGCACCTCGACGAGGACGCGACGGCGGCGGTGCTCGCCGGTGCCGAGATCGTCGTGCTGATGCGTGAGCGGACGCCGCTGACCCGCGACCTGCTCGACCGGCTGCCCGACCTGCGGCTCGTCGTGACCACCGGGATGCGCAACGCCGCCATCGATCTCGACGCCTGCCGGGAGCGCGGCATCCCGGTCTGCGGCACGTCGTCGTCCAAGACCACGACGGCGGAGCTCACCTGGGCGCTCGTGCTGGGTCTGCTCCGGCAGGTCGGAGCCGAGAGCCGGTCCCTGGCCGCCGGCGGCTGGCAGACCACCGTGGGCGCCGACCTCGCCGGGCGGACGCTGGGCCTGCTCGGCCTCGGCTCGATCGGGAGCCGGGTGGCCCGGGTCGGTGCGGCCTTCGACATGGACGTGGTCGCCTGGAGCCCGCACCTGACGCAGGAGCGGGCCGCCGGCGGGGGAGCCAGGCTGGTCGGCCGGGACGAGTTGTTCGCCACCGCCGACGTGCTCTCGATCCACCTGGTGCTGGCAGCCACGACCCGCGGGATCGTCGGCGCCCGCGAGCTCGACCTGCTGCGGCCCACGGCGTACCTCGTCAACACCTCGCGCGCCGGGCTCGTCGACACCGCCGCGCTGCTCCGTTCCCTCGAGGCGGGCCGGCTCGCCGGTGCCGCGGTCGACGTGTTCGACACCGAGCCGCTACCGGCGGGGGACCCGCTGCGCGACCACCCGCGCGTGCTGGCGACGCCGCACCTGGGCTACGTCACCCAGGACAACTACCGCCGGTTCTTCACCGAGGCCGTCGCGGACGTCGCCGCCTGGCTCGCGGGGGATCCGGTGCGCGTCCTGAACTGAGCGTCCAGTGAATTTGGACGATCGTCTACGGCCGCTATACAGTTCGCTGCTGAAACCAGAGACCGCCGGTGGTGGGGCTGCGCATGCAGGCCGACCGAAGGTTCCGCGGAAGCGGACGGCCTGCGCAGGGGACAGAGCAAGATCACGACCCGTCGTGTCCACGCCCTGAGCCTGCGCTCGGGGCGTTCGTCTTTCCCAGGCGCTGTGCGGTGGTCTCCCAGTCCGGAAGGAGACCCATGGCGCGGGCAGACAGGAACGCCGCCGTCGCGGACATCGTTGAGTCCTTCAACGACGCCGCCGGTGCCGTGCTGACCGAGTACCGCGGTCTCACCGTCAAGGAGCTGCAGGACCTTCGCCGCTCCCTGGGTGAGAACGCCAACTACGCCGTGGTCAAGAACACGCTGGCCAAGATCGCCGCCAACCAGGTGGGCATCACCGGCTTCGACGACCTGCTGACCGGCCCGACCGCGATCGCCTTCATCCAGGGCGACGTCGTCGAGGCGGCCAAGGGTCTGCGTGACTTTGCCAAGGCCAACCCCACCCTGGTCATCAAGGGTGGAGTCCTGGACGGCAACATCCTCGACGCCTCCGAGATCGCCAAGCTGGCCGATCTGGAGTCGCGCGAGGTGCTCCTGGGCAAGCTCGCGGGCGCCATGCTCGCGTCGCTGAGCCAGGCCGTCTACCTCCTCAACGCCCCGCTCGCTCAGGCTGCCCGGCTCGCCGGCGCCCTGCAGGCGAAGGCCCAGGAGGACCCCTCGATCCTCGCAGGTGGTGCTGGTACGCCGGCCGCCGCCGAGGAGGCCCCGGTCGCCGAGGCCGCTGCCGAGGAGGCTCCCGCCGAGGAGCCCACCGAGGCCGCTGCCGACGAGGCCGAGACCACCGACGCCTGAGCCGTACGGCTCTCGCGTCACCACACCACCTGAAACCCGCTCCCGGCGAACCGCCCGGAGCACCCGAATGGAAGGAACGCCACCATGGCGAAGCTCAGCACCGACGAGCTCCTTGACGCCTTCAAGGAGATGACCCTGATCGAGCTCTCCGAGTTCGTGAAGCAGTTCGAGGAGACCTTCGGCGTCACCGCCGCCGCCCCGGTCGCCGTGGCCGCCGCCCCCGCCGCTGGCGGCGCCGCTGCCGGTGGCGACGACGCTGCCGCCCAGGACGAGTTCGACGTCATCCTGGAGTCGGCCGGCGACAAGAAGATCAACGTCATCAAGGAGGTGCGCGGCCTCACGTCCCTCGGTCTGAAGGAGGCCAAGGACCTCGTCGAGTCCGCCCCCAAGGCGATCCTCGAGAAGGTCGACAAGGCCACCGCGGACAAGGCCAAGGAGTCCCTCGAGGGCGCCGGCGCCACCGTCACCCTCAAGTGACGAATCTTCACCTGATCGGCTGATCCAGCCGCATCGCCGCCAGGGGCGGTCACCCGTGCACACGGGTGGCCGCCCCTGTCGCGTCTCCCGACGCGTTTGAGACCTCCGACACGCGGGCACAAGCCCTCGCAGTTCCGGTTCAGGAGGGTGTTTGTGCAGGTCGCCGCGGGTCCCGGCCGACATCTCGGCTCGTGTCGATCCCGTGACGGCCGGCACATCGGTGGCGTAACCCCGTCGCTGTACCCCCGTTGTTACCGGTGAGTGGGACAGGCGTTCACCGAACGCGTGTCGGGAGCAGCGGCCGCCACCACGGCGGGCGCAGGAGGGTGTCACGAGCATGGGCGTGGAGATCCGGGTCGACGACCTGAGCAAGTCCTTCGGCAAGCAGCTCATCTGGGGTGACGTCACCCTGACCGTCCCCGCGGGCGAGATCTGCGTGATGCTCGGCCCGTCCGGCACGGGCAAGTCGGTGTTCCTGAAGACGCTGATCGGCCTGCTGAAGCCCGACAAGGGCTCGATCATCATCGAGGGCACCGACATCGCGAGCTGCTCGGAGAAGGAGCTCTACGAGATCCGGAAGCTCTTCGGCGTGCTGTTCCAGGACGGCGCCATGTTCGGCTCGATGAACCTCTACGACAACGTCGCGTTCCCGCTGCGCGAGCACACCAAGAAGTCCGAGTCCGAGATCCGCGACATCGTCATGGAGAAGATGGACCTGGTCGGCCTGGTCGGCTCCGAGGACAAGCTGCCCGGCGAGATCTCCGGCGGCATGCGCAAGCGCGCCGGCCTGGCCCGGGCACTGGTGCTGGACCCCGAGATCGTGCTGTTCGACGAGCCCGACTCCGGGCTCGACCCGGTCCGCACCGCGTTCCTCAACCAGCTGATCGTCGACCTCAACGCGCAGATCGACGCGACGTTCCTGATCGTCACCCACGACATCAACACCGCGCGCACCGTCCCCGACAACATCGGCCTGCTCTACCACCGGCACCTCGCCATGTTCGGCCCGCGCGAGATGCTGCTCAGCTCGGAGGAGCCGGTCGTCCGCCAGTTCCTCAACGCCCAGAAGGTCGGCCCGATCGGCATGTCCGAGGAGAAGGACGCCGACGAGCTCGCCGCCGAGCAGGGCCAGGAGCTGCCGCCCCTGCCGCCGATCCCGATGCAGCTCGAGCCCTCCAACGGCATCGCCCGACGCTCCCAGCGCGAGCCGGGCTCGTGGTGTCGCGAGAACGGCGTCGTCCCGCCGCCCGGGTCGTTCGACGCGAAGATGTCGATGGTGACGGGCGGCTGACCCGCTCGATGGCCACCCTCACCGCGACCCGCTTCCTCGCCCCGGTCGGGACCGCGGGCAAGCTGTTCGCGTTCGCTCTCGACGTCGGCCGGGCGCTGTTCAAGCGACCGTTCCAGCTGCGCGAGTTCATCCAGCAGGCCTGGTTCATCGCCTCGGTCACGATCATCCCGACCGCCCTCGTCGCGATCCCCTTCGGTGCGGTCATCGCGCTCCAGGTCGGCGGCCTGATCCGGCAGTTCGGCGCGCAGTCGTTCACCGGCTCCGCGTCCGTGCTCGCCGTCATCCAGCAGGCCGGACCGATCGCCACGGCGCTGCTGATCGCAGGCGCCGGTGGCTCGGCGATCGCCGCCGACCTCGGCGCGCGGCGGATCCGCGAGGAGCTGGACGCGATGATGGTGCTCGGCATCGACCCGATCCAGCGGCTCGTCGTACCCCGGGTGCTGGCCTGCATGCTCGTGGCGTTCTTCCTCAACGGCATGGTCAGCGTGGTCGGGGTCTCCGGCGGCTACGTGTTCAACGTGGTGCTCCAGGACGGCACGCCCGGCGCGTACATCGCCAGCTTCACCGCCCTGGCCCAGCTCCCCGACCTGTGGATCGGACTCCTGAAGGCGCTGATCTTCGGGATGATCGCGGCCGTCGTCGCCGCCTACAAGGGCATGAACGCGGCCGGCGGGCCGAAGGGCGTGGGCGACGCCGTCAACGAGGCCGTGGTGATCACCTTCCTGCTCCTGTTCATCGTCAACTTCGTCCTCAGCGCGATCTACCTCCAGGTCGTCCCACCGAAGACCGCGTGATGGCCGACCTCCGCAGCGTCTACGAGCGCCCGCTGGGCGCGCTCGACCGCCTGGGCGAGCAGCTCCGGTTCTACCTGCGCGTGCTCCGCGCCCTGCCACGCTCGGTGGCCCGCTACCCGCGCGAGATCCTGCGGATCCTGGCCGAGGTCACCCTCGGCTCCGGCGCGCTCGCGGTGATCGGCGGCACCATCGGCGTCATCGTCGGCATGACCTTCTTCACCGGCGCCCAGGTCGGGCTCTCGGGGTACGCCGCGCTCAACCAGCTCGGCACCGCGGCCTTCTCCGGGTTCATCTCGGCCTACTTCAACACCCGGGAGATCGCCCCCCTGGTCGCCGGCATCGCGCTCGCGGCCACGGTCGGGTGCGGCTTCACGGCACAGCTCGGCGCGATGCGGATCTCCGAGGAGGTCGACGCGCTCGAGGTGATGGCCATCCCGTCGATGCCGTTCCTGGTCGCCACCCGGGTGATCGGCGGGCTGATCGCGATCATCCCGCTGTACGTCGTCGGCCTGCTGTCGTCGTACTTCGCGAGCCGGCTGGTGGTCACCCAGTTCTACGGGCAGTCGTCGGGCACCTACGACCACTACTTCAACCAGTTCCTGCCACCCGGCGACGTGCTCTGGTCCTTCGGCAAGGTGCTGGTCTTCGCCGTCGTCGTGATCCTGATCCACTGCTACCACGGCTACAACGCCTCGGGCGGACCCGCGGGCGTCGGGGTGGCCGTGGGCCGCGCCGTGCGCACCAGCATCGTCGCGATCAACGTGATCGACCTGTTCCTGTCCATGGCGATCTGGGGCACGTCCACGACCGTGCGGCTGGCGGGGTGAGCGCGATGCCCACCAAGCTGCTCGGCGTCGTGTTCCTGGCGCTCGTCGTGCTCGCGGCGTACCTCACCTACGGCGTGTTCACGCAGCGGTTCACCGACTACGACCGGGTCACCCTGCAGACCTCGAAGATCGGCATGCAGCTCCCGCGTCGCGCCGACGTCAAGATCCGCGGCGTGATCGTCGGCGAGGTGCTCGACGTCCGGGCCGACGCCGAGGGCGCCGAGGTGGAGCTCGGCATCTTCCCCGACCAGCGCGACATCATCCCGGCCGGCGTGACCGGCTCGATCGTCCCGAAGACCCTCTTCGGGGAGAAGTACGTCTCGCTCGTCGTCCCGGAGCGCACGGGCGGCGACACCCTGCAGGCCGGCGCGACGATCCGGCGTACCGAGCTGCCGACCGAGGTGGAGGAGGTCCTCTCCGACCTCTACCCGCTGTTGCGCACCGTGCAGCCCGCCGACCTGAACTACACGCTGACCGCGCTCGCGACGGCGCTCGAAGGTCGCGGGGACCGGCTCGGCGACAACCTGGAGACCGTCGACAGCTACCTCCGGCGGCTCAACCCCCAGATCCCGGCGCTGGTCGAGGACCTCCGCCTGACCATCCAGGTCGCCGACACCTACGACGAGATCCTGCCGGAGGTGGGCCAGATCCTGCGGGACACGATCACCACCACCGGCACCCTCGAGGAGCGCGAGAAGGCGCTCAACCTGCTCTTCCGCGACGTGTCCGCCTTCTCCGGGACCGCCCGCGACTTCCTCGCCGACAACGAGGCGAACCTGATCCGGCTCGGCGAGGTGACCGAGCCGTTCGTGGGGCTGTTGGCCAAGTACGCCCCGGAGTATCCCTGCCTGCTGAAGGGGATCGTCGGCGCCGGCGCCCTCCAGGCCGAGGCGTTCCGCGGTCACACGCTGCACATCGTGCTGGAGACGCTGCCCAACCAACCCCGACCGTACGGCCCCGAGGACAAGCCGCGCTTCGGCGAGGACCGCGGGCCCACCTGCCTGCACCTCCCGACGCCGAACTCGGGTCAGGAGAACCCGCTGCGCCGCCAGCCCGACCTCGACGACGGCGTCGACGAGCCGACCGGCAAGGGCACCTCGCGGGTCGCGCCGGGCTACGGCCTGCGCGACGCGTACGCCGGCACCTCGGCCGAGGCCGACCTGCTCCGCTCGCTGCTCGCCCGGGGGACGGGGCGGGAGACCGGTGAGGTCGGCGACCTCGGGGTGCTGCTGCTCGGCCCGATGGCCCGGGGCGCGGAGGTGTCGCTGCGATGATGCTCCTCGACCGGCGCACCGGTGCCGACCTGGTCAAGCTCCTGGTCTTCATCGTCGTCACGACCCTGGCGACCGGAGTCCTGGTCATCACGATCGGCAACCTCTCCTTCGCCGACTCCCGCGAGTACTCCGCCGAGTTCACCGACGCCACCGGAGTCGTCACCGGCGACGAGATCCGGATCGCGGGGGTGAAGGTCGGCACGGTCAAGGACGTCGAGATCGTCGAGCGCACCCGGGCGCTGGTCACCTTCGACGTCGCCGAGGACTCGGCGGTGCGCGGGTCCACCACGGCGTCGATCCGCTACCGCAACCTCGTCGGGCAGCGCTACATCTCGCTGGCCGAGGGGGTCGGGGACACCGCGCCCCTCGAGGAGGGCGCGACGATCCCGGTCGCCCGGACGAAGCCGGCCCTCGACCTGACCGTGCTGTTCAACGGCTTCAAGCCGCTCTTCCAGGCGCTCTCGCCGTCCGACATCAACCAGCTCTCCTACGAGATCGTCCAGGTCTTCCAGGGCGAGGGCGGCACGTTGGAGAGCCTGCTCGGCCACACGGCCTCGGTGACCAGCACCCTCGCCGAGCGCGACGAGGTGATCTCGTCGCTGATCACCAACCTCAACGACGTGCTCGACCACCTCGGCGACCGCGACGACCAGCTCTCCCAGCTGATCGTGAACTTCAAGACCCTGGTCGGCGGGCTGAAGTCGGACCGCAAGGCGATCCTCTCCTCGCTCGACCAGATCTCGCTGCTCTCCGAGCAGACCGCCGATCTCGTCACCGGCATCCAGGAGCCGTTCGTCGACGACGTGAAGCAGCTGCGCCGCCTCGCCTCCAACATCGACGACAACAAGGGCGAGCTCGACCGGGCCATGCAGGTGCTGCCCATCAAGCTGGAGAAGGTGGGCCGCACCGCCATCTACGGCGCCTGGTTCAACTTCTACCTCTGCCACTTCCAGGGCCGGGTCCGGCTGCCCGCCGGCATCTCAGTCCCGGTCAAGTACAACGTCGGTGGCGAGAGGTGTGATCTCGGATGAGCGTCCCCTTCCGCCAGCGCAACCCCGTCGTCATCGGCGCGGTCAGCCTCGCCGTCGTCGCCGGTCTGCTCCTGGCCGCGTTCCGCGCCCAGGACCTGCCGCTGATCGGCGGCGGCGACACCTACTACGCCGCGTTCGCCGAGTCCGGCGGGCTGAAGGCCGACGACGAGGTCCGCATCGCCGGGGTCCGCGTCGGCAAGGTGGAGTCGGTCGACCTGGACCGCGGCTACGTCAAGGTGACCTTCCGGGTCGAGACCGACTCCGGCTTCGGTCCCGAGACCCGGGCCGCGATCCGGGTGAAGACCCTGCTGGGCGCGATGTACCTCGCCCTGGAGCCGGCCGGCTCGGGCCAGCTCCCGGAGGAGAGCGAGATCCCGGTCGAGCGCACGAGCTCGCCGTACGACGTCGTCGAGGCGTTCGAGGGCCTCGCGGAGACCTCCGAGGAGATCGACACCGACCAGCTCGCCGACTCGCTCACGACGCTCGCCGACCTGACCCGCAACACCCCGGAGGAGTTCCGCGACGCGCTGAGCGGGGTCTCGGCCCTGTCGACCAACATCGCCGCGAAGAACGAGCAGATCGGGACCCTGCTGCAGAACCTCGACCGGGTGACCGCGGTGCTCGACGCCCGTGACACCGACATCGTCCGGTTGATGAAGGACTCCGACGTCCTCGTCCGCGCACTGGTCGCCCGCCGCGACGCCGTGCACCGGCTGCTGGTCTCGACCACGACCCTCTCGAAGTCCCTGACCGCGCTGGTCCGCGAGTCCCGCGACGACCTCAAGCCCGCCCTGACCGAGCTGGAGAACGTGCTGCGCGTGCTGAACAAGAACGAGGACAACCTCGACAACAGCCTGCGGCTGATGGCGCCGTTCTACCGCGTCTTCGCCAGCACCCTCGGCGGCGGTCCCTGGTTCGACACCTACATCCAGAACCTCCCGCCGGTGCCGGACCTCGCCAACGGCGGTGGTGTCGGATGAGCCTCCGCCGGGTCGTCCCGCTCCTCGTCGTCCTCGCCCTCGTGGTCGCGGCGGCGCTGACCATGTTCAGGGCCGAGGAGCAGAAGCGGCTGACCGCCCACTTCCCGCGCACGATCTCGATCTACGAGGGCAGCGACGTACGGGTCCTCGGCGTCCCGGTGGGCCGCGTCGTCGACGTGACCCCCTCGGGCACGGACGTCGTCGTCGAGATGGAGTACGACGCCGACGTCGACGTGCCGGCCGACGCCCGGGCGGTGATCGTGGCCCCGTCGATCGTCGGCGACCGGTTCATCCAGCTGACCCCGGCGTACGAGAAGGGCGAGATCATCGCCGACGCGGCGACCCTGCCGGTCGAGCGCACCTCGGTCCCGCTCGAGCTCGACCAGATCTACTCCAGCATCGACGACCTCACGGTCGCCCTCGGCCCGACGGGCGCCAACCGGGAGGGCGCCCTGACCGACCTGCTGGAGACGACCGCCCAGAACTTCGCCGGACAGGGCGCCCAGCTCAACCGGACCATCAAGGACTTCGGCCGGCTGAGCACGACCCTCGACGACAACAAGGACGAGCTGTTCAAGTCCGCCGCCCAGCTGGAGTCGTTCATCGGCACGCTGGCCGAGAACGACCAGACCGTGCGCTCCTTCAACGACTCGCTGGGGAAGGTGTCCACGATGCTCGCCGGTGAGCGGGAGGAGCTCTCGGCGTCCCTGGAGAACCTCTCGGTCGCCCTCGGCGAGGTGTCGACCTTCGTCAGCGACAACCGCGAGGTGCTCGGCCGCGACATCGCCGGGCTGAACCGGGTGGCGAAGGTGCTGGTCAAGCAGCGCGGCGCGCTCGACGAGATCCTCAAGGCGGGCCCGCTGGCGCTGAACAACCTCTACCTGACCTACAACCCGCAGACCGGCACGCTCGACACCAACGCCAACATCGGCAACCTGGCCAACGAGATCGTCTCCGACCCGGGGCTGCTGCTCTGCAGCATCCTCGCGCAGAACGACCCCACGGGGACCCTGTGCCAGCTGGTGCAGGGGATCCTGCCGCGGGCCGGCGCGCTGTCGGGCCGGGCGCCGGTCGACCCGTCGGCCGTGCTGGACCCGACCCTCGGCGGACTCGTGGGAGCGAAGCGATGAGGGGGCGGCGCGGGCTCGCCTCCGCCGTGGCGGGGTTGCTGGTCGGGTCGCTGGCGCTCACCGGCTGCGACGTCGACGTCTACCAGCTGCCGCTGCCCGGGGGGACCGACGTCGACGAGGACGCCATCGAGGTCACGGTCATGTTCGCCGACGTCCTGGACCTGGTGCCCCAGTCGACGGTGAAGGTCAACGACGTCTCGGTCGGGAAGGTCACCGACGTCGACCTGTCCGGGTACGTCGCCGAGGTGACCGTCGAGCTCCGCTCGGACACCAAGCTGCCCGACAACGCCGTCGCCGAGATCCGGCAGACCAGCCTGCTGGGGGAGAAGTTCGTCTCGCTCGGCGCGCCCGAGTCGGGCGCCGAGGGGGAGCTGAGCGACGGCGAGACCATCCCGCTGGAGCGCTCCGGTCGCAACCCGGAGGTCGAGGAGGTGCTCGGCGCCCTGAGCCTGGTGCTCAACGGCGGCGGCATCGCCCAGCTGAAGACGATCTCGCAGGAGCTCAACCAGGCGCTGGCGGGCCGCGAGGGCGCGGCCCGGTCGGTGCTGACCCAGGTCGACACGCTGATGGCCAACCTCGACGCCGGCAAGGCCGACATCGTCGGCGCCATCGAGTACCTCGACCGGCTGGCCCGCACGGCCCAGGAGCAGCAGGGCACGATCGACGCGGCTCTGGAGGAGCTGCCGAGCGCGCTGGACTCCCTGGACCGGCAGCGCGAGGACCTGGTCACCATGCTGCGCAGCCTCAACGAGCTCGGCGACGTCGGGGTGCGGGTCATCGAGCAGACCAAGGACGCGACGATCTCGACCCTGGCCCAGCTGGAGCCGACGCTGCGCCAGCTCGCTCGGTCCGGCGACGCCTTCGTCAAGGCCTTCCACGTGTTCCTGACCTACCCGTTCGTGGACGAGGTCGTCGGCCGGGACCCGCAGGTCGCCCGCAACCTGCACATGGGCGACTACACCAACCTCTCCGTCGAGCTCGACATCGACCTGTCCCTCGGCCTCACGCCCGGCGCCACCCAGCTGCCGACCCTGCTGCCCAGCGACGTCGACCCGACGGTGGTCCTCGACAACGTGCTGCGCTGCATCACCAGCGGGGGCCTCGACAGCGACGCGTGCCGCAAGGTGCTGGGCAGCGTCGAGGCGTTGCTCAAGCTCAAGGCGGAGTGCCAGAAGCCCAAGAACCGCGACACCGTCGTCTGCCGGCTGCTCAACCAGGTGCCCGGCCTGCCCTCGCTCCCGGTCCCCGGGGTCAACGACCTGCTCGACGGCCTCGGCCTCAGCCGGCCGGCGCCGGGTGCGGCGAAGGCGGACCGCGGACCGACCCTCGGCCAGCTGGCGGAGGCCTACGACCCGGGCCTGGTCAGCCTGCTCGTCCCGGGGATGGTGAGCCGATGATCACGCGTCGTACCCGGGTCCAGCTGCTGGTCTTCGTGATCGTCACCCTGCTGGGCGTCAGCTTCGTGGGGGCACGCTACGCCCGCCTCGACCGGCTCTTCGTCGACGACACCTACACCGTGGTCGCGCACTTCCCCGACTCCGGCGGCATCTTCGCCGGCGGCGAGGTGACCTACCGCGGTGTGACGGTGGGCGAGGTCAGCCGGCTGGTGCTGACCGGCGACGGGGTCGACGTCCACCTGTCGATCGACGACGAGCAGGACCGGATCCCGGCCGACACCCTCGCCGTCGTCGGCAACCGCTCCGCGGTGGGGGAGCAGTACGTCGAGCTGCAGCCGCAGGTCGACGACGGCCCGTACCTCGCCGAGTCCGCCGAGATCGCCGAGGAGGCGACCCGGATCCCGATCGCCACCGACACCCTCCTCACGAACCTGGCGACCACCGCGGGCTCCGTCGACCCCGACGCGCTGCGCACCACCGTCTCCGAGCTCGGCGACGCCTTCGAGGGCACCGGCCCGGACCTGCAGCGGATCATCGACACCGGCAACTCCTTCCTGGAGACCGCCAACGACAAGTTCGACATCACCAGCGCGCTGATCCGCGACAGCAACACGGTGCTGCAGGGGCAGGTCGACAGCGCGAGCGCGCTGCGCACCTTCGCCAGCCGGCTGAAGCTCTTCACCGGCACCCTGGCCGCGTCCGACCCGGACCTGCGCCGGCTCATCGACTCGGGCTCGCTGGCCGCCACCGAGCTGCGCACCTTCCTGGAGCAGAACGGCGTCGAGCTCGGCGACCTGATCAACAACCTGGTCACGACCGGCGAGGTCGTCACCGCGAACCTGCCCGGCATCGAGCAGCTGCTGGTGGTCTATCCCTACATCGTGGAGGGCGGCTACACCGTGGTCTCGAAGTCGCCCGACACCGGCCTGTACGACGCCCACTTCGGGCTGATCCTCACCACCCACCCCACCTGCCACCAGGGCTACGAGAGCACCGACAAGCGGATCCCGCAGGAGCGCGGCGACCGGCCGATGAACATGAAGGCCGGCTGCACGGAGCCGGCGACGCGCAGCAACGCCCGCGGCCCCCAGAACCTCGCGCCCCGCGCGCCCGCCGACTACGACGCGCCGGTCGTGGCGTCGTACGACCGGGACAACCGAGCGCTGACCTGGCTGCCGGGCGGCCTCGCCGATCTCGGCGAGGCCGGTACCGCCGCCCCAACGTCCCCCGGAGAGGAGTCCTGGAAATGGCTCTACCTGCAGCCCCTGCTGGGCCACGAGTGACCACCGACGCGCCCGAGCCGACCGAGAAGCACGACCCGCCCCGCTCCGCGCGGTTCCGGGTGGTGCTGCTGGTCGTCCTGCTCGTGCTGATGCTCGCGTCCGCCGGCAGCCTGGTCTGGCTGCTGTCCGGACGCAGCGGCGCCGCCGACGACCGGCAGGCGGAGCGGGACGCGGTGATGAGCCAGGCGCGGCAGTTCATGCTGCGCAGCTACACCTACGGCCCCGACGACCTCGACGACGCGGGCCGGCTGACCGAGAATCGCGCCCAGGTCGAGGAGGTCGTGACCGACAAGTTCGGCGCCGCCTACGAGGAGTCGATCACCGCGATCGAGCAGCTGGTCAAGAGCCAGGGCGTCGGTCAGGCCGCGACGGTGCACGGCGTCGGCGTCCAGTACCTCGACGGCGACTCGGCCCGCGCGCTGGTCGCGGGGGAGTCGACCTTCACCCAGCGGGCCGACGACGGCAGCACGCAGGAGGTCCAGACGCAGACCTTCCGGATGGTCGTCGACCTGGTCAAGGTCTCCGGCGACTGGCTGGTCGACCAGTCCAACACCGCGTCCGCCGTCGCCGAAGAGTCGGGCGGCACGTCGCCGACCCCCGCACCCGCGCCCACGAACGGATCCGGCCGATGACCCCGACCTGGTACGACCTGCTCGACGTCGACCCGCACGCCTCCGAGGCCGAGATCCGGGAGGCCTGGCGAGCCGCGATCGCCGAGCTCGACCCGGGCGACCGGCGCTTCCGCACCTTCAACCAGGCCGCCGAGGTGCTCCTCGACCCGGCCCGCCGGGCGGCGTACGACGCCGAGCTGACCGCGCAGCAGCCGGAGGAGGAGGCTCCCGACGAGCCGACTCCGGTGACCGCGACGGCCGCACCGCGACGCCGGGTCGTTCCCACCTGGGTGCTGCTCGGTCTGGGCCTGCTGACGGCCGCGCTCGTCGTCGGGGCGGCCCTGCTCGCCCGACAGCCCTCCGACGACGCGGTCGCCGACGCCGCGCGGGCCGCCCAGGCGGCGGCGGAGCGCGCGGTGCCGCCGGTGCTGTCCTACGACGCGGCCGACCTCGAGGGCTCGCGGTCGTCCGCGGCGGCGTACCTCACGGCGACGTACCAGAAGGAGCGCGACCAGCTCTTCGAGGAGGTGATCGACGAGAACGCACCCAACACCGGCACCACGCTGACCACCTCGGTGGTCGACTCCAGCATCGTCCGCGCCGGCGACGACGACCGGGTCCAGGTGTTCCTCTTCGTCGACCAGGCCGCCACGAACAAGGAGCAGGCCGAGCCGCGCGTCACCCGCACCTGGGTCACCATGACCATGGAGCGCGTCGACGACGAGTGGCTGGTGGCCGCGATGCGGGTGGTCTGAGCCGACGCCCGTCCGGCCCGGTCCCGGCGACACGCGAGGGCCGGTTTCGGGCGAACCGCTTGACCTTCGGGCCGACGCCCCGCATGATCGACGCCAGGCTCGCCAGTTCCGGCGCACGCAGATATTGTGTGGCGCCCTCGACCGGGGTATCGTAGCGCTTTGCGTCTGCCCTCAAATGCGAGTCTCCTGCCCGGTGGTTGACTTAGTGGTGGGCATCGACGCGATCCAGTGCGATCTGTCGAAGGACACCTCTTGGCCGCGCGCAGCACCTCCGGTACCAACCCCCGCCGCATCTCGTTCAACAAGATCCAGGACCCCATCGAGGTCCCCCAGCTCCTCTCGCTCCAGACCGACGCCTTCGACTGGCTGATCGGCAACGAGAAGTGGGACGCCGTCGTCGAGCGTCGCCGCAGCGAGGGCGAGGACGTCTCCAGCAAGTCCGGTCTCCAGGAGATCTTCGAGGAGATCTCCCCGATCGAGGACTTCTCCGAGACCATGTCGCTCTCGTTCGAGAACCCGGTCTTCTACGACCCGAAGTACACCGTGGACGAGTGCAAGGAGAAGGACTTCACCTACTCCGCGCCGCTGTACGTCTCGGCCGAGTTCACCAACAACGACACCGGTGAGATCAAGGGCCAGACCGTCTTCATGGGTGACTTCCCCCTGATGACGCCCAAGGGCACCTTCGTCATCAACGGCACCGAGCGCGTCGTCGTCTCGCAGCTCGTCCGCTCGCCGGGCGTCTACTTCGAGCGCACCGCCGACAAGACGTCCGACAAGGACATCTACACCGCCAAGATGATCCCCTCGCGCGGGGCCTGGCTGGAGTTCGAGATCGACAAGCGCGACCTGGTCGGCGTCCGCCTCGACCGCAAGCGCAAGCAGAACGTCACGGTGCTGCTCAAGGCCCTCGGCTGGACCAACGAGCAGATCCGCGAGGAGTTCGGCCAGTACGAGTCGATGATGCTGACCCTCGAGAAGGATCACACCGAGACGCAGAAGGACGCGCTCCTCGACATCTACCGCAAGCTCCGTCCGGGCGAGCCGCCCACGGAGGAGGCGGCCCAGACGCTGCTGAACAACTACTACTTCAACCCCAAGCGCTACGACCTGGCCAAGGTCGGTCGCTACAAGATCAACAAGAAGCTGGGGCTGACCGAGGCGTTCGACCAGCAGACGCTGACCGTCGATGACATCGTCGCTGCGATCAAGTACATCGTCGCGCTGCACGACGGGCGCGAGGAGATCGAGGCGCCGCAGGGCACCCTCGCCATCGCCGCCGACGACATCGACCACTTCGGCAACCGCCGGATGCGCACCGTGGGCGAGCTGATCCAGAACCAGCTCCGCACCGGCCTGGCCCGGATGGAGCGCGTGGTCCGCGAGCGGATGACGACCCAGGACGTCGAGGCGATCACGCCGCAGTCGCTGATCAACATCCGCCCCGTGGTCGCGGCGCTGAAGGAGTTCTTCGGCACCTCGCAGCTCTCGCAGTTCATGGACCAGACCAACCCGATCGCCGGCCTGACGCACAAGCGTCGCCTCTCGGCCCTCGGTCCCGGCGGTCTGTCCCGTGACCGCGCCGGCATGGAGGTCCGCGACGTGCACCCGTCGCACTACGGCCGCATGTGCCCGATCGAGACGCCGGAAGGCCCGAACATCGGTCTGATCGGCTCGCTGGCCTCCTACGGCCGGATCAACCCGTTCGGCTTCGTGGAGACCCCCTACCGCAAGGTCGAGGGTGGCCGCGTCACCGACCAGATCGACTACCTCACCGCCGACGACGAGGACCGCTACGTCATCGCGCAGGCCAACGCCGTCATCGACGACGAGGGCCGGTTCACCGAGGAGCGGGTGCTGGTCCGCCAGCGCGACGGCGAGGTCTCCGAGATCCTGGCCGACGAGGTCGACTACATGGACGTCTCGCCGCGCCAGATGGTGTCGGTCGCGACGGCCCTGATCCCCTTCCTCGAGCACGACGACGCCAACCGCGCGCTCATGGGCGCCAACATGCAGCGTCAGGCCGTGCCGCTCATCACGAGCGACAGCCCGCTGGTCGGCACCGGCATCGAGTACCGCGCCGCGGTCGACGCCGGCGACGTCGTCGTCGCGGAGAAGGCCGGTGTGGTCAAGGAGGTCTCCGCCGACCTCGTCGAGACCATGAACGACGACGGCACGTACTCCTCGTACAAGCTCGCGAAGTTCAAGCGCTCCAACCAGGGCACCTGCATCAACCAGCGCCCGCTGGTCAGCGAGGGCGACCGGCTCGAGGTCGGCAGCCCGATCGCCGACGGTCCCTGCACCGACGACGCGGAGATGGCGCTCGGCACCAACCTGCTGGTCGCGTTCATGCCGTGGCAGGGCCACAACTACGAGGACGCGATCATCCTCAGCCAGCGCCTGGTGCAGGAGGACGTCCTCACCTCGATCCACATCGAGGAGCACGAGGTCGACGCCCGCGACACCAAGCTCGGCCCCGAGGAGATCACCCGGGACATCCCGAACGTCTCCGAGGAGATGCTGGCCGACCTCGACGAGCGCGGCATCATCCGCATCGGCGCCGAGGTCACCACCGGTGACATCCTCGTCGGCAAGGTCACGCCCAAGGGCGAGACCGAGCTGACCCCCGAGGAGCGCCTGCTCCGCGCGATCTTCGGTGAGAAGGCGCGCGAGGTCCGTGACACCTCGATGAAGGTGCCGCACGGTGAGTCCGGCACGGTCATCGGCGTCCGCGTCTTCGACCGCGAGGAGGGCGACGAGCTGCCCCCGGGCGTGAACCAGCTGGTCCGCGTCTACGTCGCGCAGAAGCGCAAGATCTCCGTCGGCGACAAGCTCGCCGGTCGCCACGGCAACAAGGGCGTCATCGCGAAGATCCTGCCGATCGAGGACATGCCGTTCATGGAGGACGGCACCCCGGTCGACGTCGTGCTGAACCCGCTGGGTGTGCCGCGACGGATGAACATCGGTCAGATCCTCGAGCTCCACCTGGGCTGGCTCGCCAAGCAGGGCTGGGACATCAAGCTCGCCGAGGACGAGACCGACGCGGAGTGGAAGCAGCGCCTGATCAAGATCCACGCCGACAAGGCGGAGCCGGACACCAAGGTCGCGACCCCGGTCTTCGACGGCGCCCGCGAGGACGAGATCACCGGCCTGCTCGGCTCGACGATCCCGAACCGCGACGGCGTGCGGGTGGTCAAGGCCAACGGCAAGGCGTCGCTGTTCGACGGCCGCTCCGGCGAGCCGTTCCCGGACCCGGTGTCGGTCGGCTACATGTACATCCTCAAGCTGCACCACCTCGTGGACGACAAGATCCACGCGCGCAGCACCGGCCCCTACTCCATGATCACGCAGCAGCCCCTGGGCGGTAAGGCCCAGTTCGGCGGCCAGCGGTTCGGCGAGATGGAGGTCTGGGCGATGGAGGCGTACGGCGCCGCCTACGCCCTGCAGGAGCTGCTCACGATCAAGTCCGACGACGTCCCCGGACGCGTCAAGGTCTACGAGGCGATCGTCAAGGGCGAGAACATCCCCGACTCCGGCATCCCGGAGTCGTTCAAGGTGCTCGTCAAGGAGATGCAGTCGCTCTGCCTGAACGTCGAGGTCCTCAGCCAAGACGGTTCGAGCATCGAGCTCCGCGACGCGGAGGAGGACGTCTTCCGCGCCGCCGAGGAGCTCGGCATCGACCTGTCCCGCCGCGAGCCCAGCTCGGTCGAAGAGGTGTGAGTCGCGGGGCCGGCTCCGGTCGGCCCCGCCTCCGCCCCCTACGTCATTTCTTAGAACTACCGAAGGGTTGCAGCCATCGTGCTCGACGTGAACTTCTTCGACCAGCTTCAGATCGGCCTGGCCACCGCGGACGACATCCGCACCTGGAGCCACGGTGAGGTCAAGAAGCCGGAGACCATCAACTACCGCACGCTCAAGCCCGAGCGTGACGGCCTCTTCTGCGAGAAGATCTTCGGTCCCACCCGGGACTGGGAGTGCTACTGCGGCAAGTACAAGCGCGTGCGCTTCAAGGGCATCATCTGTGAGCGCTGTGGCGTCGAGGTCACCCGCTCCAAGGTCCGCCGCGAGCGGATGGGCCACATCGAGCTCGCCGCTCCGGTCACCCACATCTGGTACTTCAAGGGTGTCCCGAGCCGGCTCGGCTACCTGCTCGACCTCGCCCCGAAGGACCTGGAGAAGGTCATCTACTTCGCGGCGTACATGATCACCTCCGTCGACGAGGACGCCCGTCACCGCGACCTGTCCTCGCTCGAGGGCAAGGTCGGTCTCGAGCGCGAGCGCCTCGAGAACCGGATGAACCTCGCCCTGGACGACCGGTCCAAGAAGGAGGAGGCGGACCTCGCCGAGCTGGAGGCCGAGGGCGCCAAGGCCGACGCCAAGCGCAAGGTCCGCGACGGTGCGGAGCGCGAGAAGACCCAGATCCGCCGCCGCGGCGAGGCCGAGATCGCTCGCCTCGACGAGGTGTGGAACACCTTCAAGTCCCTCAAGGTCCAGGACCTGATGGGCGACGAGATGCTCTACCGCGAGATGAAGAACTGGTTCGGCAAGTACTTCGAGGGCCACATGGGCGCCACGGCGATCCAGAAGCGCCTCGAGGACTTCGACATCCCGGCCGAGGTCGAGTCGCTGCGCGACACGATCGCGAACGGCAAGGGCCAGAAGAAGGTCCGCGCGCTGAAGCGGCTCAAGGTCGTCGACGCGTTCCGCAAGACCGGCAACAAGCCGCAGGGCATGGTCCTCGACGCCGTCCCGGTCATCCCGCCGGACCTGCGTCCGATGGTGCAGCTGGACGGTGGCCGCTTCGCGACCTCCGACCTCAACGACCTGTACCGCCGCGTGATCAACCGGAACAACCGCCTCAAGCGGCTGCTCGACCTCGGCGCGCCCGAGATCATCGTCAACAACGAGAAGCGGATGCTGCAGGAGGCCGTCGACTCGCTGTTCGACAACGGCCGCCGCGGCCGTCCCGTCACCGGCCCGGGCAACCGGCCGCTGAAGTCGCTGTCCGACATGCTCAAGGGCAAGCAGGGTCGCTTCCGCCAGAACCTGCTCGGCAAGCGCGTCGACTACTCCGGCCGCTCGGTCATCGTCTCGGGTCCGCAGCTGAAGCTGCACCAGTGCGGTCTGCCCAAGCAGATGGCCCTGGAGCTGTTCAAGCCGTTCGTGATGAAGCGCCTCGTCGACCTGTCGCACGCGCAGAACATCAAGTCCGCCAAGCGGATGGTCGAGCGCGCCCGCCCGGTCGTGTGGGACGTCCTCGAAGAGGTCATCACCGAGCACCCGGTGCTGCTGAACCGTGCGCCCACCCTGCACCGCCTCGGCATCCAGGCCTTCGAGCCGCAGCTGATCGAGGGCAAGGCCATCCAGATCCACCCGCTCGTCTGCTCGGCGTTCAACGCCGACTTCGACGGTGACCAGATGGCGGTGCACCTGCCGCTGTCCGCCGAGGCCCAGGCCGAGGCGCGGATCCTGATGCTGTCGACGAACAACATCCTCAAGCCGTCGGACGGCCGTCCGGTGACCATGCCGACCCAGGACATGATCATCGGCCTGTTCTTCCTGACGACCGACCGGGAGAACCAGCCCGGCGAGGGTCGCGCGTTCGCGTCGCAGGCCGAGGCGATCATGGCCTTCGACCGCGGCGAGATCTCGATGCAGTCGAAGATCAAGATCCGCTTCGACGACATCGTGCCGCCGCTGGAGTCCGACCTCGAGGTGGCGGAGGGTGGCTCGCTCATCCTGGAGACCACCCTGGGCCGCTCGATCTTCAACGACACCCTGCCGGCCGACTACCCCTTCGTGAACTACGAAGTGGGCAAGAAGGCGCTCGGCGCGATCGTCAACGACCTGGCCGAGCGCTACACCAAGGTCGAGGTCGCGGCGTCGCTGGACGCGCTGAAGGACACCGGCTTCCACTGGGCGACCCGCTCGGGCGTCACCGTCTCGATCGACGACGTGACCACCCCGGCGAACAAGATCGAGATCCTCTCGAGCTACGAGTCGCAGGCGGCCAAGGTCCAGAAGCAGTTCGAGCGCGGTCTGGTCACCGACGAGGAGCGCCGTCAGGAGCTCATCGAGATCTGGACCCAGGCGTCGAACGACGTGGCCAAGGCCATGGAGGGCAACTTCGACCGGTCCAACCCGATCTACATGATGGTCGACTCCGGCGCCTCCGGAAACATGATGCAGATCCGTCAGGTGGCGGCCATGCGTGGTCTGGTGGCCAACCCGAAGGGCGACATCATCCCGCGGCCGATCAAGGCGAACTTCCGCGAGGGCCTCTCCGTGCTCGAGTACTTCATCTCGACCCACGGTGCCCGCAAGGGTCTCGCCGACACCGCGCTGCGGACCGCCGACTCGGGCTACCTGACCCGTCGTCTGGTCGACGTGTCGCAGGACGTCATCATCCGCGAGGACGACTGCGGCACCGAGCGCGGTCTGCCCAAGCGGATCGGCGAGCGCCTGGAGAACGGCACCGTCGTCAAGCACGAGAACGCCGAGACCGCGGCGTATGCCCGCTCGGCGGCCGTCGAGGTCGCCCACCCCGAGACCGGCGAGGTGCTGGTCGAGGCGGGCGGCGACCTGGGCGACGTCAAGATCGGCGAGCTCGTCGCGGCCGGCATCGAGGAGGTCAAGGTCCGCTCCGTGCTGACCTGCGACGCCCGCACCGGCACCTGCGCCAAGTGCTACGGCCGCTCGCTGGCCACCGGCAAGCTCGTCGACATCGGCGAGGCCGTCGGCATCATCGCGGCCCAGTCGATCGGTGAGCCCGGCACGCAGCTGACGATGCGTACCTTCCACACCGGTGGTGTGGCCTCCGCGGACGACATCACGCAGGGTCTGCCCCGCGTGGTCGAGCTCTTCGAGGCCCGCTCGCCCAAGGGTCGTACGCCGATCGCCGAGGCCGCCGGCCGCGTCGAGATCGAGGACACCGACAAGTCGCGCAAGGTGCTGGTCACCCCCGACGACGGCTCCGAGGTTCAGGAGTACCCCGTCTCCAAGCGGTCCCGCCTCAACGTCGCCGACGGCGACCACATCGAGGTCGGTCACCACCTGACGTCCGGTACGCCCGACCCGCAGGACGTCCTGCGGATCCTCGGCGTGCGCCGGGCGCAGGAGCACCTGGTGGACGAGGTCCAGCAGGTGTACCGCTCGCAGGGCGTGTCGATCCACGACAAGCACATCGAGATCATCGTGCGGCAGATGCTGCGCCGGGTCACGGTGATCGAGTCCGGCGAGACCAACCTGCTGCCGTCCGACCTGGTCGACCGGGTGCGTTTCGAGGAGGAGAACCGCCGCGTGGTCTCCGAGGGCGGCAAGCCGGCCTCGGGTCGCCCGGTCCTCATGGGCATCACCAAGGCCTCGCTGGCGACCGAGTCGTGGCTGTCGGCCGCCTCCTTCCAGGAGACGACCCGCGTCCTCACCGACGCCGCCATCCACGGCCGCTCGGACTCGCTGCGCGGTCTGAAGGAGAACGTGATCATCGGCAAGCTGATCCCGGCGGGTACCGGCCTCGAGCGGTACCGCAGCATCCGGGTGGAGCCCACCGAGGAGGCCCGCGCCGCGGCGTACTCCGTCACCGGCTACGACTCCTACGACTACGAGTTCGGTGCCGCCGGCACCGGTCAGGCCGTCGCTCTCGACGACTTCGACTTCGGGTCGTACCAGAGCTGACGCTCTCTGCCACACACGACGAAGCCCCCAGTACCGACAGGTGCTGGGGGCTTCCTCGTCCCCAGGCGCCGAGTCGGCAGAAGTTGCGCCTCGAGTCGGCAGAAACTACTGCCGACTCGGGCTCTCCTGCTGAATGTGTGGGTGGGTTGAGCGTGCCGTAGACGAGCGCACGCCGCTCTCTGCCTAGGTTCTGGAGCTATCTAGGAACCGGAACCGGGCGTCAAGGAGAGCGGCG
>Ga0335075_10000428_pt1 | contig 76049 bp, 76 predicted proteins | sample Lox_Sample_24_FD_206723 | JGI IMG/M metagenome (GOLD analysis project Ga0335075, IMG submission 206723) | Soil microbial communities from Loxahatchee National Wildlife Refuge, Florida, United States - Lox_Sample_2.4 | ecosystem: Environmental > Terrestrial > Soil > Wetlands | place: USA... | reverse complement strand
TCATCGTCCACAGCCTGCATGAAGTGAACGACGGCCTCGCCCATGGCCGCTACTTCTTCATGGACGTGAAGGCCGAGGGCATCGCGCTCTACCAGAGCGACGATGGCGAGCTGCACACCCCTAGGCCCAAGACGCCCGCGCAGGCGCTGGCGATGGCGAAGGAGTATTTCGAGGAGTGGTTTCCCTCTTCAATGCGCCGCTTCAAGCTCGCCAATGATGCCATCGCTCAGGACTTCAAGCGCGAGGCCGCTTTCGACCTGCACCAGACCACCGAATATCTCTATCACTGCGTCCTGCTGACCTGCACCTTCTACACGCCGCACGTGCACAACCTCGCCTTCCTGCGCACCCAGGCCGAGCGGATCGATCGGCGGCTCGTCCGTCTCTGGCCGTCGGACACGCGGCAGGAGCGCGCGCGCTTCGCGAAGCTCAAGGACGCCTATGTGAAGGCGCGCTACTCGAAACATTACCGGATCGGCGAGGAGGAGCTCGCCTGGCTGGCCGCGCGGGTCGAGGAACTGGGGCGCGTCGTCCATCAGGTCTGCACGGAGCGGATCGCCGCCCTGGAGGCCGAGGCCTGAATATGATGGCCGCGCTCGCCGCCTTTTTGCTGCTGGCGCAGCCGCCCGCCGGCGCGGAGCCGCGTATGCTGTCGAACGGCTGGTTCTACGGAGAGGCCGGCAATGGCTGCCGCGCCGCGCGGGAGCTGCCGGACGGCACCCGGCTGATCATGAACCTGACGCGCTGGCGAGACATGTCGGATTCGCTGATCCTGTCGCGGCCCGGCCTTGCGCTCCTCTGGTCCGAGTCCGGCCTGCCCAGCGGCCGCACCGAGGCCGAGGAGCGCGCGGACGGGTAAGCCGGCTATCACCTGACGGTCCATGTCGATGGCCGGCGCGTTCCCGTCACGCCGATGAATTCGATGCTGCTCGATTTCCAGGGCCGGCCGGGGCCCTCTTATCGGTTCGGTATTCGACGCGAGCCCTTCATCACCGCGCTGCGCACCGGCCGACGCCTCGAATTGCGCCGGCAGGGCCGGTTGCTCGCCGCCTTCCCGATCCCTGGCAGCGCGGACATGGCGCGGCGGATGGCGGCCTGTGTGGCGAGGCCCGCCCGCTTTCCCTGAACCGCGAACGGCGCCAGCGTCTCGTTCGATACGAACCACCGAACGGCCTCTCCGATTGGCTGCCTGACGAGGCGGTACGGGCGCGCTTCGCGCGCCCCGGCCTGAACCCCGCAACGGCTCCGCCCAACCTTCTTCCCCGCCGCTTCGCGGCTCCTCGCGGGACAAGAAGCCTGGGCTTCGCCGTCCTTCGCTTCGCTGCGGCCCTAGGACCCACCCCATTGCGCGGGCGCAATGGGGACCCCGGGGGGTGCGGGCCGGCCGCCGCCTCGTCTCCATGGCGCCATCGAGGCCGCATCGGGCGGCTTCGCAAGATGGAGACGAACAGTGGCACAGATCGGCACTTTCAAGCGCGACGCGAGCGGCGGGATCGCCGGCACGATCAGGACGCTCACCCTCAACGCCAAGGCGGTGTTCCGCCCGGCCGACAAGGACAATGACAAGGCGCCCGACTACCGGCTGTTCGCCGGCCCGGTCGAGATCGGCGCGGCCTGGAAGAAGACCTCGCGCGAGGACCGCGAATATCTGTCGGTGAAGCTCGACGACCCGAGCTTCGCCGCCCCGGTCTACGCCTCGCTCGTCCAGGGCGATGGCGACCAGCACCGGCTGCTCTGGTCCCGCTGAGCGGGATGCCGCGGCGCCCGAGCGGGCGCCGCGGCTCCTCGTGCGACGGGCTAGAAGTTTCGCGCGGCGCGCGCATCCGCTTCGGGATCGCGGTCGCGGCCGACCGTCGAATAATAGAGCTCGCGCAGGTCGGGCATCGGGACGGTCGCGAGGCTCGGCGGGAAGCCGACCGGATTGCTTTCGTGCACCAGCACCAGCCAGCGACCATCGTCCTGCCGTTCGAGCACGAAGCTCGCGGACGCCATGCGTTCGTACGTCCGCTGCGCGGCGGCCGCGTAGAAATAGCCACGCTCCCGGACCCAGACGCGCGCGAAGCGCGTGTCGAGCACGATGCGCGTGATCTCATGGCGGAAGGTGAGCGCTGTCGCCGCAAGCGAGACATAGACCGGTGGGCCGAGGACGAGCGCGCGCGCGCCAGGACGCAAATTCTCTCGCACATAGCCGGGGCTGAGATCGTGGGCGCCGGGCGCAAGCAGCGGCTGGACGCGGCCCTGTTCGCGGGCACGTTGCTCGACATACCAGCGGTCGATGAGAGTGCGGATCGCCGCCTCGCGGGTTGCCGGCGTGTCCGCAGGTCCGGGCTGCGCCAAGGCGGCACCGGCCGTGAGGCTGAGCAGCAGAAGAAAGAAAAGTGATCGGACGTGGCGCATCGCATTCTCCGCTCCGCACATGATCGTGTCGGACCTGAATGAGCGCTTGCCGCCGTCCTTCGAAGTCGAACGGGCGCGATCGACACACAGGGCGCCGGCAACCAGCGGGCGCGCATGGCGTTAAGGACGATCATGCCTTTCGTCGCGAAGGCCGGGAGCAAGGGCATGTTTCAACTCGTCTACATCAGCACCGCGCGCGAGCCGATCACGTCGGCGCTGCTGGACGACATCCTGGACTCCGCCAGGCGCAACAACGACCGGGATGGCATCACCGGTCTGCTGGTCGCGGGCGCGCGTCGTTTCCTGCAGGCTCTGGAAGGGCCCGAGCAGGCCGTGCTCGACACCTATGCCCGCATCAAGAAGGACCCGCGCCACCATGCGCTCGTCCTGCTCACCGGTCGCGGCGTCGAAGGCCGCGCCTTCGGGGACTGGGCGATGGCCTGCGAACGGGGAACGGACACCGAATCTCCGGACCTTCGCGCGCTCGTCTCCGAGCTCACCGCCAACCTGTCCGACAAATCGCTTCGAGTGCGGCTCATAGGGTTTGCCGAGGCCCACGGGTCGTCCACGAAAGGCTGACGAGACAGCCTTCTCTCCCGCGCCCGTGCTCAGCGCCGGCGCGCAAGGATCGCGCGAACGCGGCGCGCCTGGTCGCCGCGGGCGTCGACAATAAAAGGGTCCGAGCAGATATGCTGCATGACGGCGAGGCCACCCGCCGGAGACCGGCGCAGAGCGATCAGCGCCGGACCCCGCAGCATCGCCTGCGGGACGACCGCGCCGGGCTCCATATCGATCCGGAAGCTTCGCGCGACCCGGCCGGCCAGGACTTGGTCCACCGAAACCGTGAAGACTGGCGGCGTGCGCCACACGCGTTGGGCGGAGATCCGTCCGATCACGACGACATCCGCATTTCGGGCATCGGCGAGATTCAGCGGTTCGTGGACGGCGCAGGCTCGAGCAGGGGTTACAAAGCCGATCGCTGCGAGCGCGAGTGCGGCGGCAAGCTGATATCGGGGCATCGGGCAGCTCCGGAATTACGGCCACCCTGGGATGTGGCCGCTGTCGCGCCGGAATTGGCATAGCGCCATCCCGTGGTTGTTGGAAACCACGCATCTGAGAAGCCCCGGTTGGATCGACAAAGCCGATCTTCACCGCGTGGCGCGAGGGCCGTCCGTTTCGAACGCGCGCCTGCCGCGTCGCCGCCACAGCATGAGCGCCCGCTCGCGATCTTCAGCGCGCAAAGTCGCGGCGGCGGCAGTCAGCGCGCCGTAGATGACCGCACGATCGTCGTCGGTCAGCTCGACCAGGCCCGACTTGGCGACAAGCCCGCCAAGCTCGATCAGCTGCCGCGTGCGCTCGCGTCGTTTCACGACCCAAACCCGATCGTCATGCCTCGCCCGGCTCAAGGCCAAGCGGAAGCGTGCCGCCTTCAGCCGGCGCGTTGCTGCGCGCGCCGCCGCCAGTGCCGCCCGAAGCTCGGCGCGTCGGCCGCTGAAAGAAGGCCGCGCCGCGCCGCCGCCACGCCTCCTTCGCGCCCGCGTCCTTGGACTCGGCGGCGGCGAGCATTGCGCCGGCCAGCGTCTCAGGATCGAGCGCGTCGGCACCGGTGGCGATGATCAGCTCGCCGAGCTGGCCGAGCTTGCGTGTCCGAAGCTCGCGGGCGCGCTCGTCGAGGGCTTTGAGTTCGGCGTCATAGTCGCGGGGTTTGCGCATAGTCTGTCCTCCATCTGTGCGGGGACAGTCCAGCTATCGATCACGGCGCTCCGCCTCAATCGGCTGGGCCTTAATGGGACGGACGCCGGTCCCGAGACGAACGAGATTCGTCGAGGGCGCGCTTATACGTCGTGCCGACGTGCGCTTTGATGGTGATCGTTATGGCGATCTACCATTTCTCGGCGAAGGTCATTTCCCGCGCGTCCGGATCCTCGGCGCTGGCGGCGGCTGCCTATCGCTCGGCCTCGCGGCTGCATGACGAGCGGCTTGGCCGGTCGCACGACTTCACGAATAAGGCCGGCGTCATCCACTCCGAGGTGTTGCTGCCGGAAGGCGCGCCGGCGCATCTGTCGGATCGGCAGACCCTCTGGAACGCGGTCGAGGCCGTGGAACAGCGCAAGGACGCGCAGCTCGCGCGCGAGATCGAGTTCGCTATCCCACGCGAGCTATCCCCAGAAATGGGCATATCCCTTGCCCGCGATTTCGTCGAACGCGAGTTCGTCGGACTCGGCACGTGCGCCGACCTCAATGTACATTGGGACATCGGCGCCGACGGCGAGCCCAAACCGCATGCGCATGTCATGCTGAGCATGCGTGAAGTCGGGCCGGATGGGTTTGGTGCCAAGGTGCGGGACTGGAACCGCACCGCCCTCCTGCAGCACTGGCGCGAGCGCTGGGGTACCCACGTCAACGAGCGGCTGGCGTCGCTCGATATCGATGCGCGTATCGATCATCGCAGCCTCGAGGCGCAAGGGATCGACCTTGAGCCGCAGCACAAGATCGGCCCGGCCGCGTCGCGCATGGCAGGCGACGGCTTGGCGCTCGAGCGGGTCGATGAGCATCGCGAAATCGCACGGCGCAATGGCGAGAAATTGCTCGCGAACCCGGAGCTGGCGCTGGACGCGATCACGCACGGGCAGACGACCTTCACGCGCCGCGACGCGGCGATGTTCGTGCACCGACACAGCGAGGGAAGAGACCAGTTCGACGCGATCATGGCGGCGATCCGCGCGTCGGACCAGGTGGTCTATGTCGGCAAGGATCGGCGCGGCGAGGAGAGGTTCACAAGCCGCGCCATGCTGGAGACCGAGCAGCGGCTGGAGCGGGCGACCTGGTCGCTCGCGGAGCGGCAGGGTCACGGCACCGATGCACCCGGCCGGGCGCGGGCGATGGCCATCGTCGCGCGGCGGGAAGGCATGCTCTCCGCGGAGCAAAGGGACGCGCTCACGCATGTGACGAAGCTGAACGATCTGGCGGTCGTCGTTGGCTATGCCGGCACTGGCAAGTCGACCATGCTCGGGGTCGCGCGAGAGGTATGGGAGAGCATCGGTTATGAGGTGAGGGGTGCCGCTCTGTCCGGCATTGCCGCCGAGAATCTGGAGGCCGGCTCGGGCATTCAATCGCGCACGCTTGCGAGCCTAGAGCATCAATGGGCACAGGGCCGCGAGTTGCTCACATCGAAAGACGTGCTGGTCATCGACGAGGCGGGGATGATCGGCACGCGGCAGATGGAGCGAGTGATCTCCGAGGTGGAAAAGCGCGGCGCCAAGGTTGTGCTGGTCGGCGATCCCGAGCAGCTGCAGGCGATCGAGGCGGGCGGTCCGTTCCGCGCGATCGCGGAGCGGCATGGCGCGCATGAGCTGATCCAGGTTCGCCGGCAGCGCGAAGACTGGCAGCGCGACGCGACGCGCATGCTGGCGACCGAGCGGACGGCGGAGGCGATCGCAGCTTACGCGGATCGCGGCGCTGTGCATGAGGCTGACACGCGCGAGGCCGCGCGCGCCGCATTGGTCGAGCGCTGGGATCGGGACCGGGTTGCAGATCCCGATGCCAGCCGGATCATACTGACTCATCTCAACGAGGAGGTCCAGGCGATCAACGAACTGGCGCGCGAGCGGATGCGGGCGAGCGGCGACCTTGGCGACGAGGTGGTTGTTCGCGCGGACAAGGGCGAGCGCCGGTTCGCGGCCGGCGACAGGATCATGTTCCTGCGCAACGAGCGTAGCCTAGGAGTGAAGAACGGGTCATTGGGCAGGGTGGACAGCGTGACCGCGGCGCGCATGGCGGTGATGCTGGACGATGGCCGCAGCGTCGCGTTCGACTTCAAGGACTATGCCTATGTCGAGCATGGCTATGCCGCCACCGTCCACAAGGCGCAGGGTATGACCGTGGACAAGGTGCAGGTGCTGGCGACCCCGGGGCTAGACCGGCACGCCGCCTATGTGGCGCTGTCGCGGCATCGGGACAAATTGGAGCTGCATTACGGCCGCGACGACTTTGCCGACCAAGGCAGGCTCGCGCAGGCGCTGTCCCGTGAGCGCGCCAAGGACATGGCGACGGACTATATACGCGATCCCGCCATCTCCGTCCGCCAGCCGGGACGCGATCACATGCTGTCGAGCGCGATCAGTCGCCATAGCCGTATCGTCCAGGCAATGCAGGTCGCGCAGTCGATCGAGGCTCCCTATACCGATGCGCAGCGCGCGGAACTGACACACAGTCGGGCGAATCTCGATGCGATTAGGCCCCTTGCCGCGCGCGACTTGGAGGCGGCCATGGCGGCGACGCCGGCGCTGGTGTCGCAAGCGGCAGCCGGGCGGACGTCAAATGCGTTGCGGGCGATGCGGCTCGAGGCGGAGATGCGGGGCAATCCGCAGCTGCGCGCGAATGTGTTCGTCCAGCGGTGGCAGGCTCTCGACCGGCAGCGGCGGCAGTTGCTGAGCGATCACGAGAGCAGCGCGGCGCGCGCGGTCGCCGGCAGGATGATCGGGATGGCGAACAATCTGGGGCGGGATCCGCAGGTGGAATCGCTCCTCCGCAACCGCAAGGCGGACCTCGGCCTGCCGGGTCACGTGCGCGACCAGGGCATTGGCCACAGCCTCGGAGAAAAGATCGGGCGAACGATTGGACGAGGTCTGGGAATTGGGATGTAGCGATGCAATGACAGCTTTGCGCCCAAATGTCGCGGGCCGCGTAGTCCGAAATTGCCTCGTCGGGTGGCGGGTCATTGTCGGCCATCGTTGTGGCAAAGCACGCGAACTGCCCTTAGCTGTGAGCGCAAGATGTGTGCGGTACTGCAGTCCCGCATCGATCTTGCCAAAATGGGAGCGCAACTCCCATAGTTGGACACCCCCCTCCATGACGCGGTTCATGAACTGACGCGAAGGCGCGTCAGTCATCCTTGCGTCATGCCAACGTGGAGCCGCTGGATCACTCGTCAGGGAGCCTTCGTCGCTCCCCGACCCCCTATCGACCGCGGGGCTTTCGCGCCCCTGCCGAAGCCGCTAGTCAGCCAAATGGGGCGCGCATTGGTTCAACCGCTCGGCAATGTACGCACGGACGCCGTTCACAATTGCAGCTTCATCCTCGTTGCATTCCGCGAGCTGCTTCACGGCGTCACCATCGGCGACCGCCAAGGTGAGCCACGGCGGCTCGACATGCCCGTGACCAGTCACTCGTCTTGCCAAGGTCACTTCAACTTCTGACCTTACGCTTGCATCCAGCGCGTCCGGTGCGTGGTGGAAGATAAGACGTCTCCCGAGCTCGATCAGGCGATCGTCATCGAATGTTTCAACAATAATTGCGCGGGACGGCCAATCGCTCGCATGAAACTGGAGCATACGCGCCTTGTCGGCGTCACCGCTGAAAGTGCCGTGAATCCGTTGCTCGACATGCTCCGATACCTCCCGCTCGGCGCGCTTCGCTGCAAGCACGAGGCGATCACACAGGGCTTGATCGCTCCGAATTTTCTCGGCGCGGGCGATCAGATTTGGAATGGGTGCGCCGTGAAATGAAGGTAAGCCGGAAAGCTCATGGAGAATGGGCGCCGCGTTGAGCCGAACCCGTCTGATGGGCTTGATCTTTCGGCCTAGTCTTGAAACCAGCGCGTCATGGCTGAGGGTTTGCAGCTCGTCTGGATTCACATCAAGATCGAAACAAATGGCTGAACTGGGGTTGTCGGGGTCCACCGCGATCTTCACGAGCGCGAATTGATAGGCATTCCCGAAGTAGCACTCGGTGATGAGAAAGGCCGGCTCTTCGTCGATGAATGTAGAGGCAGCGGCCTTCTGCGAAAATCGGATTGCGTCTGACCAATGATCACCCGCGGCGTCTCGAACGATGCGCCCGATATGGATCGTCGCCTCCACATCCGCCAATGCGTCGTGGGCGTTGGAGTGATTGAACCCGTTCGCTGGCGCAAGCAGATCCAACTTGTAGGTCAGTTTGCCATTGGGACCGGTAGGCACCTGCAATACGCCTGGCTGCAGCAAGCCCAGCGCTTGAGCCAGCTTCATGAGGTCGGCTCTGCAATTGCCGTCCGTGTTGGTCAAATAGGGTGGATGAAGACACTGAAACAGCGCCTGTCGTAAAAGCGCCTCATCGAACTCTAGGGTATTCCAGCCGATGAAGATCGCCGGTGACCACGCGCTGAGACGCTCAGCGATTTGGCACATCATTTCGTAATGCGTGGGCAGGCTGGAGTCCAAGAGCTGATCCATTGATACCCGCGTCACGGTCAACGCCTTGGGGTGGGGAACAACGTGCGGCAGTAGGCGGCAGCGAATTTCAAAACGGTCCAATTCGACCAAATCGTGATCGGTGCGGATCGCAGCGAACTGAAGAATTTGGTCGAAGTCGAGGTTAGTGCCAGTCGTCTCCGTGTCATAGAACACGAAACCCATGCGCAATCACCTCCCCTCAATCGATAGATGCCAGCCTATACTGCAACGCTGCCACGCTCACCTTAAACCGTCGCGCAATTGCAGACAACCGAGCCTCGTCATTTAGATCGATGGCAGGTCCCACAATCTGACCGAACAGTTCACGGGGCATCAGAAGTTCGGAAGCAAATGTGTTGGCCTCGATTTCCAGATCGTCGACCCCCCTTGTCGCCAACACGTCTCTTCGGAGGATGACTTTATCGACGTGGACGCCGGCCGCCAGCCTGTCCGCGTGCAAAACGTGGTGAGCCATTTCATGCGCGATCGTGAAGCGTTGACGATGAGGATGATGCAATGCGTTCACGGCTATCACCGACACGCCTTCTTTGATGAACGCCATGCCAGACAACTCGTCACCAAGCGGCGCATATCGAAGCGAAATACCCATTGCCCGTGAAATCCGATCCACGGGGACCGGAGGAGCTATGATTTGATGCTGAGCAACAAGCTGACGCGCTCGCCCCCGTATCTCCTCTTTCCGCGCAGCTGAAACGCTCATGACGTCTGCGCCGAGGTTTCAAGATAGAGACGTTCAACTTGCCGCCGCTCTTCGTCAGTCAAACCTTCCTTCGGGAGTTTAATGCTCACAGATGGCGTCGCGGGCTCGGCTGCGGCCGGTGCAGACGACCGTGGCAATAGGTCGTGGGGATCGTGCAGTCCTAGCGCCTCCGCCAGCTTGTACGCCTGATGCAGCGGTAGGTTCTGGTGACCCCGTTCTATATTCGCGATCGAAGCTCGAGAGAGTTCGACGCGTTTCGCCAGCTCAGCTTGAGTCAGTCCCGCATCGCGTCGCTTCGCCGCGAGACGTCGCCCGAACAATTCATACATCCGCGTTTGATCCACCGGCGCCTTGTGAGTCAGTCACGAGCGCGTGTCAATGCCGCAAACTTTGTCAATACAGCAAACACGATATGTTTATGGTATTGAACATCCAAGAAAGCGGCGCTAATCCGAAGCCACGACAGACGAGTCGCCTGCCGGAGCTGCCCGATGAGGGAGCGACGCCTTTGATCCACGGGAGGGTCGAGGTGAATTTCAGAGCTAGGAGATGGTAATGAATACCTACCCCCAGTACCCGCTCCCACCCCAACGGCCGGAGCCGCCTGAACGGCCGCCGTTCGTACCGGAGCGCCCGAGCTATCCGCCACAGCAACGGCCCAATCCCAGGGCGCAATCTGATCGAAGGAATTGAAAAATGGCCAAGCGCTACGTGCACAAGACCGGAAAGAATCAGCAGGGTGACATCACCAAGCTGTGCCATGACGGTCAGTCCTGGTCCCCGCGCCTCAAAGCGGATGCGATCAGCGACATCGAGAACGGCATCCACGAGTATTGGGTGCCGTGGGCTCACTATCCCGAAACCAAGATCAGGGTCGTGAACGGCTCGACCGGAAAGTACCTTCGGACGGATCGGGATCAAACCGCCCGCAACAATCTCGACGACCTTCCCGACTGCTAATGGAGGAGAAGATGGCAAAGAACACCGGAAATGACTTCCGCCGCGGTGCTGTGACAGCCCGCACTCAGTTCCAGCGCCCTGACGGCCACTGGCAGAAGCGCGACGAGCGCACCGGTCAGCTGATGAGCGTGAAGAACGACGGCAGCCCCTTCAAGGGCGTCGCGAAAGAACCCGACGGACGCGACACGCCGAATTCGTAATGGCTGGCGGGGACCGATCGTCGGTCACCCGCCCGTCATCTCGATTTAAATCGAAAAGTCGGACGGCTTCACGCCCAAGCCCCGTGCAAGCGCGAACAGCGCTTTGGCCTGCATTGTGCTCACCCCGCTTGTCTATGGGCTCAACCGGCGCGCGCTGATCCAAGAGCACGCGACCCCTTCGAAAACTTGAGTTGCAATGATCATTGTCGACCTGTCGGGGTCGTCGATGATGTAGAAGCGATGAAGGTCCCAGCGAAAGAAGAGGCAGCGAAAGAAGAGGTGGTCAAAGCCCGAGCCGCCGGGATGACGCCATGCAGCATAACCGAAACTTTTGGCTCCGCGCTTCGGGCCTCACGATTGGCAGACTCTCGAGATTCCCTGGGAGGTGTCGCGGGTGCTGAGGCGGTTCGCCCGCGAGTGGCGCGTGGAAGGCGAAGCTACGCTCAGAGACCGCTTCCGTCTAAGAGGCGGGTGACACGGGGAACCGGAAGGTGAATGAGACCCATGCGCATCCTACACACCAGTGATTGGCATCTAGGCCACGAGCTTGCCTCGCATCGCCGGGAGACTGAGCACGAGGCCTTCCTGACGTGGCTGCTCGAACAATTGGATATGCAGGACGCCGATGTCCTTCTTGTGACGGGCGATATCTACGATGTCGCCAATCCGCCTGTCTCCGCGATGCGACGGCTCTTCGATTTTCTGCGCGCAGCGACGACGCGCCGGCCGAACCTCCAGGTCGTGGTGATCGGTGGCAATCACGACAGTGCGGCGCGCATCGATTTGCCGTCTGCGCTGTTAGGGGAGGGCCGGGTTCGGTTCGTGGGTGCCATGCCGCGCGCCGAGGGGCTTCCGGATTGCGAAGCGTTGTTGATGCCTCTGCTCGATGGGGATGGAGCAGTCGGGGCATGGCTTGCCGCCGTCCCCTTCTGCCGCCCCGGAGATCTCGGCACGCACACGCTATCGTCCCTTTACAAGGAGGTACTCGACAAAGGCGCGGTAAGGGCCGGCGATTTGCCTTTGGTGGTGACTGGCCATCTCCACATTGCCGGTGGCGCGGTTTCAGAGCTCTCCGAACGATGCATCGTGATCGGCGGTCAGGAAGCGGAAGCATCGTCGCTGTTCGACGAGCGCGCTGCCTATGTCGCCCTCGGTCACCTGCACAGGCCCCAGTGGATCCCGGGTCAGGTGCCAATTCGTTATGCAGGGTCGCCCTTCCCGCTGTCCTCAACCGAACGGAATTATCGCCATTCGATCAGCGTCGTGTCCCTGGCTCGGGGGAAGTGCGAGGTTTCCGAGATCGCGATTCCCCGGCCGGTCCCGTTCCTCGCACTTCCCGAAGGCGGCGCGGCGCCGCTCGATCAGGTCATCCGTGCGATCGAGCAGCTCGAGATCGACGCAAGCCTGCCGCGGGAGTCTCATCCCTTCCTGGAGGTAGCCGTTCTGGTCGACGGGCCGGAGCCGCATTTGCAATCCCGAGTGCTGGCCGCGCTCGAGGGAAAGCCCGTCCGGCTGACCCGGATCGAGAAGGTGACCGCACAGGAGAAGCGGACGGAGACGCGGCCATTGGCCGGAGAGGATCTCGCGGAGCTTCAGCCCGGCGCGGTGTTCGAGGCGATGTTCCGTTCGGAATATAGCGACGGACCGCCCGAGGAACTGGCGCGCGCGTTCGATGCCCTGCTGGTCGAAGTCGAAACGGCCGGAGGGGATGACTGATGCGCATTCTCGCTATTCGGGGCCGCAATCTCGCGAGCCTCGCCGGAGATTTCGAGATCGACTTCGAGGCCGAACCGCTCGCCGGGTCCGGGATTTTCGCGATCACGGGGCCAATGGGTGCCGGCAAATCCACTTTGCTCGATGCCCTCATGCTTGCACTGTTCAACAAGTTGCCTCGGCTCGCCGCCGCTCCCGCCGGAGCGCAGTTGCCCAGCGGCCCTGATCAAGGGATCAGCGCCACCGACCCGAGGGCAATCCTGCGCCACGGGGCGGGCGAAGGCTTCGCCGAAGTGGACTTCGCCATGCCGGGGGGAGGCATCTATCGTGCCCGCTGGTCGGTCCGGCGCGCCCGAGAGGCGGCTCAGGGACGCCTTCAAAACTATGAGCACAGCTTCGAGCGGATCGATACCGGCGAGCGGCTCGGCGGAAACCGGACGGAGACGCTGGCGGCCATTCAGGAGGTCGTGCGCCTCACGGCGGAGCAATTCGGACGCGCAGTGCTGCTTGCCCAAGGCGATTTCGAGGCCTTCATTCGGGCCGATGCCAACGAACGCGCGCTCTTGCTTGAGCGGCTGACCGGCTCGGACATTTACGCCCGGCTTGGCCGGAAGGCTTACGAAAAGGCCAGCGATCTCAGGACCGGGCTCGATGCGATCCGGCAGCAGATCGCAGCACAGAACGGCCTCGACGAAGAAGGGCGCGCTGCAGCCGAGCTGGAACTCGCCAACGCCCGCGAAGAAGAAGAAGGGGCGACCGCGCGGTTGAACGAACTGCTTCAGGCCCGACGTTGGGAGGAACGCGCCGAGGAACTCGCAACGGCGGTTGAAGGGGCCGAAGCCCATGAAGCTGAGGCCCTCGCAGCTATGGATGCTGCCTTACCGAGGCGACAAGCGCTCGAGCGCGACCGCGCTACACTCATCCATGTTCCGACTTGGCGCGACATGGATCTGGCGCTTCACGCGCGGACTGAAGCCACCAATCGTGTGACGCTGGCAGAGGCCGGTGTCGTGGAGCGCGCAACGGCGGAGCACCTGGCGGCCGAAGCGGAGATCGAGGCGCAGATAGCCGCCGAAGCAGTGAAGGCCGAGGCAAAGGCGCAGGCGGGGCAGCTCGATCAGGCCCGTGCCCTGGATCGTCAAATCGAGGAGGCCGGTGGCCGACTTGCGGGGCAGGAGAAAGAGGCAGCGACGCGGCGAGAGGAGCTTGCGGCGGCCACCGTCATGGAGTCCGAGAGGCGGGGCGAGTATGACGCGGTCGCGTCAGCGCACGGAGAGCATGTAGCGTGGCTCCACGAAAATGCCGGGCTTCAGCCATTGGTCCAGCGCGAGGAGGAACTCGTTGCCTGCATCGCCGGGCAGACCAATGCGGTTGCGCAAGCTGCCGCCGTGTCCACCCAGCGCGAGGCGGCGGAGACGCGGAGGCTGGAAGCCACCGCGCGTGCCGAGGCGGCTGCCGATAGTCTGGAGGCCGTCGCGACACGCCACCGTGCCTTGGCCGCCGCCCTGTCGGACGCAGAGGCGGCTCAGCCCGCCGAGGGCCGGCTTGGCGAACTCGCTGCGGAAAGCGAGCGGCTGGGCCAACTCGCGCTCCTGGAAAGCGACGTTGCTTATGCCGACGCAGCGCTGGTGGTGGCGGGCAGGGCGGTCGCCACGACGCGCGCGCGGCACGCCGAGACTAGTGCGTCGCGCGACGAGGCGCTGGCCCGCGTAATAGCCCTTGAAGCGGAATTACCAGCCTTCCGCATGCGCCGTGACGATGCGCGACGCGAGTTCAGTTTGCTGACAGCCGCTGTGAGCGAGGCGGCCGAAGCTTTGCGCGCTGATCTCGAAGAAGGGGAACCATGCCCGGTATGCGGATCGGAGCAGCATCACCTCGACCGGTTCGAAGGCCGAGTGGGTGCCCTCGTGAGTGCACGAAAGCAAGCGCTCGCGGGTCTTGAGGCAGACACGGCGAAGAAGGAGCAGGATTTGTTGGCGCAAAGCGCCGCGCAGCGCGCCTTAGAGAGTCAGCTTGAACGACTTGCCGCCGATCTGGAGGAACAGGGCCGGGCACTGTCGGTTGCGGAGGAACGCCGCAACTCGGCAACCGCCAAATTGCGGTCCCGCGCGGTAGAGGCCGGTCTTGCGGTCAGTGACGCCGAGCTCGCTAACGCCCTGACTCAGCGCAGGGAGGCCGTTCAGGCCGAACTCGACGCGCTGCAAGCGGCGCTGAGCGCGGCAGAAGCCGCGCGGAGCGTGGAACGCGGCGCCCGCGCCGAGATGGAGATGGCACGGGTCGCACAAGCGGACGCGCGAGACGCCATGGCCAACGAGGCGGACATCGTCGCCGAGCTCGACCGGCAGGGGACGGCGCATCGCGCGTCCGCCGACCAGCTGGCTGCGACGTTGGACAGGATGCTGGCGCCGCTGGTCGACTGGCGCGCTTTGCCGGATGCGGGCGTATGGCTCGCGGCGCAGGCCGCCTTATGGCGGGAAGAGGAAGGAGGTCGCGATCGTGCCGCGCGAGCACTGCCCGCACTCAGAGAAGCGAGGGAGGCCGCCGCCACGGCGCTCTCCGTTGCTCGCGCCCGTGCCGAGGCGGCGGATGCAACCCTGGCAGAGGCGCAACGCGGCGCGCAGACGCTTCGGGGCAATCGCGCTGCTTTGCTGGATGGCGAAGCCGTCGCAGAGGTCGAACAGCGTCTGGCCAGCGCAGAAGAGAGCGCTGGCGCGGCATTGACCGCGGCCCGCAACGACCGGGTGGAAGCAGCGCAAGCGCGTGTTGCCGCCGAAGCGCGGCGCAGCGAAGCCATTGGCCGCCGCGATGAGGCCGTCAGCGACCATGCGGTGAAAGAACAGCGGCTGAACGAGGTGCTCGGCGCGGCCGGTCTGGCGATCGCCGATGTCGTGCGCATTGCGGAAGGAGGTCAGGCTTCGATCGATGCGGAAGCGGGCGCGCTGCAAATCCTCGATCGCCGATTGGCGGATTGCCGCGTCGTCTCCGCGAAATGCCGCGCTGATTTGGCCAGCCACAAAGAAGGCCTAGCACCTGCCTTGCTCGGCGCGGCGCTGGCGGGCGCGATATCAGAGGCGAATGACGTCCGTGACGTCGCGGCGGCGCGAAAAGGGGAGGCCGACCTCAAGATCAGGATGGATGACCAGGTTCGGGCGCAAACCGCGGCATTGCGCGCAACCCTCGAGCGCGCGACCGCCGATGCCGACATCTGGCTCAAATTGTCGGATCTTATCGGTGACCGGGAGGGCCGCAGGTTCCGGCGTTTTGCGCAGGGACTGACGCTCGACCGCTTGCTCGAACATGCCAATCTTCGGCTTGCCGACATCAAGCCACGCTATGTGCTGGAGCGGGGCCTGGGCGGCGACATGCTCATTCAGGTGGTGGACAATGACATGGCCGGCGAAGTGCGCGGCCTTCACAATCTTTCCGGCGGAGAACGCTTCCTGGTGAGCCTGGCACTCGCGCTGGGACTCGCGGAAATGTCGACGACCAGCGGGGTCAGCATCGAAAGCCTGTTCATCGATGAAGGGTTTGGGGCGCTTGATCCGGCCAGCCTCGGCCAAGCTGTGGCGCTGCTCGAACAGCTCCACGCCAGCGGGCGCCGGGTCGGCGTGATCAGCCATGTCGAGGAATTGAAGGAGCGGATTCCGGTGAAGGTCGAGGTTACGCCCACCGGTCGTGGCTCCAGCCGGATTGACGTTGTTGTTAGCTAGGATGGCCGGGAATCGGAAACGCTGATGTCGGGTTTTGAGACATGGCGTCCTGCGAACTGACGTCTGAAATGGGCGCAGACCTGACGCATCTGGAAGCCACAGCCCAACAGCTCAGAATGTATCATTGAGACCCACAGCAGACCGCAAAATCTCAATTATTTTGTGGGAAATTCTGTGGGGTCGCGAGGTGGCGATTTCGTCGAAATCCTCACAAAACCGCCATTTTTCGCTTGAAAATGGTGACCCCTACGGGAATCGAACCCGTGTTTCAGCCGTGAAAGGGCCGCGTCCTAACCGCTAGACGAAGGGGCCGTGAGGCGAGGTGGCGCCTTAGGGGCTGGCCCCGCCGCGGTCAATAACCAAGGCCGCGCGTGCGGGTGCGCAGCCGCGCGATCAGGTTGTTCGAGGTCATGAAGAGCGTGCGGCCGTCGGCGCCGCCGAAGGTGCAATTGGCGATCGGCTGGCCGGTCGCGATCCGCCCCAGCCTGGTGCCGTCGGGCGCCATGACCAGGATGCCGCCCGGCGCGGTGGCGAAGAGATTGCCCCGGGCGTCGATCGCCATGCCGTCGGGCAGGCCGGGCCGCTCCCGCGCGACCTCGCTCGTCACATCCGCCAGGACGCGCCGGCTCGCCACATTGCCGCGGGCGTCGAGCCGGTAGGCCATCCAGATCGCGCGGCGCGGATCCGAATTGGCGACGTAGAGCGTGCGGCCGTCCGGCGAGAGGATGATGCCGTTCGGGAAGCTCAGCGCGCCGTCGATCAACGTCACGCGGCCGTCCGGAGCGAGCCGGTAGACGCCGTTGACCGGCTGTTCCTTCAGCGGCGAATCGTTCAGCCCGGCGAGGCCGTAGGGCGGATCGGTGAAGTAGATGGCGCCATCGCGGGCGAGGACGAGATCGTTGGGCGAGTTGAAGCGGCGGCCCCGATAGGTGGTGGCGAGCATCGTCTTCCGCCGCGTGGCGAGATCGAGCCAGGCAATGGCACGGCTGCCGGAATCGGCCATGAAGATGGTGTTGCCCGGGCCGGGGATCAGACCGTTCGAGCCGGCCTCGCGCAGGGTCGCGGGAACCGGCCCCGCGAGGCCCGACGGATCGAGGAAGACCGAGACGCCTTCCTCGGACCAGCGGTACATGCGGTTCGCGGGCACGTCGCTGAACAGCAGATAATTGCCCCGGCGTACCCAGACCGGCCCTTCCGCCCAGCGATAACCCTCGCCCAGCCGCTGGATCGGCGCGGCCCGATCGACGAGGGCGTCGAAGCGGGGCGAGAGCCGCTCGATGCCGCCGATCATCGGATAAGGCGCGGGCGGCAGGCGCGGCTGGCTCCCGAGCGGCGCGGCGAGCAGGGCGGCGGCAAGGATCAGGCGCTTCATCGGACAGGCTCCTCGGTGATGCGTTCGATGAGGGCGGCGGGGGGCTGGCCGGCCCAGCCCGGCTCCGTGAGGCGGAAGGCGGCGCGGGCGCGGATGTCCGCGGAGGAGGAGCCGACCATGAGCCTGATTTCGCCAGGCTCGATCCGCCAGCCATTGTCCCAGAAGGCGAACTGGGCGGCGGACAATATGAAGGTCACGCGTTTCGCCTCGCCCGGCGCCAGCGCGATCCGCCGGAAGCCGCGCAATTCCTGGATCGGCCGCGAGACGCTGGCGACGGGATCGTGGGCGTAGAGCTGGACGACCTCCTCGCCGGCGCGCGTCCCGCGGTTGCGGACGATGACGCTGGCGGCGAGGCCGCCCGTCAGGGAAAGGCTGTCCCGGGACAAGCTCAGGTCCGAATAGGCGAAGTCGGTGTAGCTGAGCCCGTGGCCGAAGGCGAAGAGCGGGGTGACCGGCAGGTCGCGATAGCGGACGGTGTCGCGGGCCGGATCCGGATCGGCGGGGCGGCCGCTCGGCAGCCGGTTATAGGCGAAGGGCAAGGCGCCGCTTGCGCGGGGGAAGCCGACGGGAAGCCGCCCGCCCGGTGCGGCCCGGCCGGTGAGGATGTCGGCGATGGCGGGTCCGGCCTCGATGCCGAGAAACCAGGTTTCGAGGATCGCGGGTGCGCGCCGCGCCAGCCGGTCGATCGCCAGCGGGCGGCCGTTCATCAGGATGACGACGACGGGCCGGCCCGTGTCGAGCACGGCCTCGGCCAGCGCCTGCTGTCCCGTCGGGAGCGCGATGTCCGCGAGGCTGCGCGCTTCGCCGCTACGATCGAAATCCTCGCCGAGGACGAGCAGGACGAGCTCGGCCCCGCGCGCGGCCGCGACGGCATTCGGGACGTTCGCGCCGCTGCCATAAGCGATCTCGGTGCGCGGCAGCGCCTCGCGCAGGGCCGGCAGGAGCGGGCGCACGTCCTCTATCTGGCCGCGCGCGCGCCACGAGCCGAGCTGGCTGCTGGCGTCCTCGGCGAGCTCGCCGATCACGGCGACGCGCCGGACGGAGGGGGCGAGGGGCAGGAGCGCGCCGTCATTCTTGAGCAGGACGATCGAACGGATCGCCGCCGCGCGCGCCGCGGCGCGATGCTCCGGCGTGAGCATCGCGGCGGTTTCGCGCGCGGCGTCGCTGCGCCGATAGGGATCGTCGAACAGGCCGAGCCTTTCCTTGATCGCGAGAACGCGGCGCACCGCCTCGTCGAGGCGGGCCATCAGCGCCGGCTCGCGCCGGACGCGCGCGGCGAGCTGCCCGGCATAGAGCCCGCTCGCCATGTCGATATCGACACCCGAGGCCAGCGCCAGCGCCGCCGCATCGGCATCCGTTTCCGCGACGCCGTGCGCGCGCAGCTCGGCGACCGCATTCCAGTCGCTGATCAGGACGCCCGGCCAGTGCCAGCGGGTGCGCAGGGTCTCGCGCAGCAGGCCGGGATCGGCATGGCTTGGCATGCCGTCAATCTCGTTGAACGCGGCCATGAAGGCGCCTGCGCCTTCCCGCGCCGCGGCGTAGAAGGGCGGCAGGTAGATGTCCGCCAGCGCGCGCGGCCCGATCTCCGCGCCGCCATAATCGCGCCCGCCCGTCGCCGCGCCATAAGCGCCGAAATGCTTGGCGGTGGCCATGATCGTGTCGGGCGCCCTGAGGCTGGCGCCCTGATAGCCGCGCACCTGGGCGGCGGCCATGACGGCGCCGAGATGGGGATCCTCGCCGGCGCCCTCGACGATCCGCCCCCAGCGCGGATCGCGGGCGACGTCGACCATGGGCGAGAAGGTCCAGTGCAGGCCGGCGGCCGACGCCTCGGTCGCGGCAATGCGGGCGGCGCGCTCCGGCACCGCCGGATCCCAGCTCGCCGCCATGGCCAGCGGCACCGGAAAGATGGTGCGGTAGCCGTGGATCACGTCCATCGCGAACAGGAGCGGAATACCGAGGCGGGATTCCTCGACCGCGATTCGCTGCAGCGCGCGCGTCGCCTCGGCGCCGGCGACGTTGATGTAGGAGCCGACTTGGCCCGCGCGGACGAGGGCGCGCTCCTCATCGTTGATCCGGCTGTTCGGGCTGCGCTGCCGCCCGCCGGGCCGCTGGACGAGCTGGCCGATCTTCTCCTCGACCGTCATCCGGGCGAGCAGACTCTCGACCCTGGGTGAGGCCCGGGCCTGGACGAGGGCGGGGGCGAGCAAGAGGCAGGCGGCCAGCCATATAGCCGCGACCCAGCGCCCCGCCATCCGCTCCTCCTTTATTCTGTTAACGCTAACATATCGCGATGCGCGGCGATGGCCAAGAGGCTCGTCAATCGGCCCAGGCGGCGTCCTCGAGATGCAGCTCCGCCGCGCCGCCGCCATTATAATCGTCGCGCTTGATCCGGCCGGCGAGCCAGAGCTTGCGGTGCGGCGGGGTGGCGAGCAGGGCCTGGCCGAGCGGGCTTTCGGCCATGCGGAAGGCGATCGCCTTCACCCGGCGGCCGTCCGCGCCTGCGGCGATGACCCGCAAGTGGCCGTTGCCGACCACATCCGCCTTGACGATGGAGACCGGGCCGGCGGCGACATGGGGGCCGGGCCAGCCCGCGCCATAGGGGCCACCCGCCTCGATCGCGTCGCAATAGGCCGCGGAGACGCCGCCGGGCGCGAGCAGGGCGTCGAGCAGCAGCGCGCGGTCGTCGCGGCTGCGGGCGACGTCCGCGGCCAGCCGCGCGTCGAGAAAGTCGGCCAGCGCCTCGATCCGGTCGCCCGCCACGGTCAGGCCCGCCGCCATGGCGTGGCCGCCGCCCGCGAGGAGCAGGCCGCTGTCCTTCGCGGCAAGCACCGCGGCGCCGAGATCGACGCCGGAAACGGAACGGCCCGAGCCCTTGCCGACGCCGTCCTCGCCGAGCGCCACGACGATGGCGGGGCGGTGGAGCTTCTCCTTCAGGCGCCCGGCGACGATGCCGATCACACCCGGATGCCAGCCGGGCGCGGCGACGAGCGCGACGGCGCGATTGCCCTGGGTTTCGGCGAGCGCCTCGGCCGCCTCGCAAACCGCGGCCTCGATGGCGCGGCGCTCCTCGTTCAGCCGGTCGAGCTCCTCGGCGATGGCCCGGGCCTCTTCCGGATCCCCGGTGGTGAGCAGGCGGACGCCGAGATCGGACTTGCCGACCCGGCCGCCGGCATTGATGCGCGGGCCGAGCGCGAAGCCGAGGTCCCGGCATTCCGGCGCGCGGTCGAGCCGGGCCGCGTCGGCGAGGGCGGACAGGCCCAGGTTGCGGCGCCCGGCCATGACCTTCAGCCCCTGCGTCACGAAGGCGCGGTTGAGGCCGCGCAGCTGGGCGACATCGGCAACGGTGCCGAGCGCGACCAGATCCAGCAGCTCGATCAGCTTCGGCTCCCCGCGCCCGGCGAACCAGCCGCGTCCCCTGAGGGTGCGGAGCAGAGCGGCGCCGAGCAGGAAGGCCATGCCGACGGCGGCGAGGTGTCCCTGGGCGGCACCCTCGTCCGTCTCGTCGAGCCGGTTGGGATTGACGATGGCGAAGCCGTCCGGGAGCCGGCTGGCGCATTTGTGATGGTCGACCACGACGACGTCCACGCCGGCCGCCTTCGCCATGGCCAGGGCCTCGAAGGCCTGGGCGCCGCAGTCGACGGTGACGATCAGCGAGGCGCCCGCCTCGGCGAGCCGGACCAGGGCCTCGCCCGAGGGACCATAGCCCTCCATGAGCCGGTCGGGGATATAGGGTTTCGCCTCGAGCCCCAATTGCCGCAGCAGCAGGATGAGCAGGGCCGCCGAGGTGGCCCCGTCCACGTCATAATCGCCGAAGATGGTCACATGCTCGCCCGCCTGGACGGCGTCGGCGAGGCGCTCCGCCGCCTTGTCCATGTCGCGGAACACGGACGGGTCCGGCATGAACTCCCTGAGGGTCGGGCGGCGGTGGCGGGCCAGCTCGTCCCGGGTCACGCCTCGCGCCATGAGCAGCCGGTCGACCAGATCGTCGGGCCGGAACGCCGCGTCGTCTCCGCCCGCCGCCAGGCCTCGCCAGCGCCAGGGCTGACCGAGGATGGAGCGGGTTACGCCGCAGACATGGGCTTCGGGGTTGAACACGGCCCGACCCTAGGGCCGGGCGGTGCAAAAGGGAATCGCTCCCTTCGTGCTCAGTTCGCCCCGGGTTCGTGGTCCGGCCGGTGGCGGCCTTTCACGACGCGGACGGTGCCGGTGGAGGCACGCATCACCACGCTCTCGGTGGTCACGCAGTCCTTGCGGCGCTTCACGCCCTCGAGCAGCGAGCCGTCGGTGACGCCGGTCGCGGCGAAGATCACGTCGCCTTTGGCCAGCTCCTCCAGGTGATAGATCCGGTCCAGGTCCTCGACGCCCCACTTGGCGGCGCGGGCGCGCTCGGCATCGTTGCGGAACAATAATTTGCCCTGGAACTGGCCGCCGACGCAGCGCAGGGCCGCGGCCGCGAGCACGCCCTCGGGCGCGCCGCCCGAGCCCATATAGAGATCGATGACCGTGTCGGGGTCGGTGACCGCGATCACCCCGGCGACGTCGCCGTCCGGGATGAGCTGGATGCCGCAGCCGAGGCCGCGCAATTCCGCGATCAGTTTCTCGTGGCGGGGCCGGTCGAGCACGCAGATGATGATCTCATCGGGGCGGACGCCCTTGGCCGCGGCGACGGCGCGGACATTCTCGGTGGGGCTCTTGCGAAGGTCGATCACGCCGTCCGGATAGCCGGGGCCGACCGCCAGCTTCTCCATATAGACGTCCGGGGCGTTGAGCAGATTGCCCTTCTCCGCGATCGCCAGCACGGCCATGGCGTTGGCGCCGGCCTTGGCGGTGATGGTCGTGCCTTCCAGCGGATCGAGCGCGATGTCGATGCGCGGGCCGCTGCCCTGCGCGGCGCCGACCTTCTCGCCGATGAACAGCATCGGCGCCTCGTCGCGCTCGCCCTCGCCGATCACCACGGTGCCGTCGATGTCCAGCGTGTTCAGCGCGGCGCGCATCGCCTCGACCGCCGCATGGTCCGCCGCCTTCTCGTCGCCCCGGCCGATCAGCTTCGAGGCGCCGACCGCCGCGGCCTCGGTGACCCGCACCATTTCCATCACCAAGACGCGATCGAGAACCTGGCTTGCCTTGACCATCTTTTCTGTCATCCTCCCTGCCCGAACGGGGGCGTTCACGGCCGACTACGCGAGGGCCATGACAATGTCGAGAACGCTCCCGGCGCTGCTTCTGCTGGTCCTGATCCCGCCGCTGCCGGCGGTCGCGCAGCCCGGCCCGTCCCAGGGTGGGCCGCCTTTGCCGCAGGCCGGTACGCCCGAGCTGCCGACGATCGTCACCGCCGACGAGGCGATCGCCATGGAACGGGCGCGGGTCCGCGACGTGCTCGACCGGGATTGCCCGCCGGGCCAGCTCGACGAGGAGGTGATCGTCTGCGGCCGGCGTCCCGCTTATCAGCGCTACCGCGTGCCCATGGCCGGGCCGGACATCAGCCCCGGGACGCGCGAGCGCGCCGGCGATGCCCAGCTCTACGCGATGGACGCGGGCAGCACCCGCTGCTCGGCGGTCGGGCGGGATCAGCAGTGCGGCGGCGGTCTCGACGTGATCGGCATCGGCTTCGCCATCGTCCGCGGCATCACCCAGGCCCTGCTCAACCGGGATTGAGACCGGCTTAGCGGACCAGCACCCTGACCCGTGCCGTCGCGCCGGCGGCGAGGCTGGCCGGATCGGCGGTGAAGCTCACCGAGGCGAGCTCGGCCTCCCGGTTGCGCAGGCTCAGGATGCGCGAGCAATCGCCCGCCCTGACCCGGGCGCGGACGTTCAGCGTCTGCGGCTCGCCGGTGCGGTAGCGGAATTCGGCGCTGACGATCTGCACGGCCGCGTCGTCGGAGCAGAACATCGTTTCGCGCGGCACGTTGGTGCCGCTGACCTCGATCGTGTGGCTGGGTGTCGCCGCGTTGATCGGCCGGACCCCGATCCCCATCCAGGCGCTCTCCCGCGCCAGCGCCGGCGTGACCAGCAAAGCGGCCCCCGCGGCCGCGAGCAAGATGTTCCGCACGTTATTCTCCCCACGCTCCGCCGGGGTCGAACGCCCCGGTCCGAAACGGCGAGGATAACATAAGAAGAAGAGGGCGCAATGCCGGTCAGGCGCGGTCCGTTTCGGGCAGGATCGGGGCGATCACCAGGCGCTCGAGCGCGGCGGCGAGCGCGTCGGTACTCATCTCGTCCCCGTTCTGCAGCCACCAGCCGATGATGTTGAGCGTCGCGCCGACGCCGTGGACGATGGCGAGCTCGCGCGGAAGCCAGGACGGCGTGGGTGTCTGGGCGGCGCGGGTCCGGTCGATCGCCCGGCGGGTGATCTCGGCGCGGATCGCCTCGCCCGCGCCGAACAGCAGCGCGCGGCAGATCGGCCGGTGCTCGTCGACATAGGCGGCAAGGCCGCGCATCGCCGTCCGGCCGTCGCCGTCCAGCAGGAGGGGCAGCAGGCGGGCGAGCAGGTCCGCGATCATCGCGTCGGCGACGTCGGCGAGCAACGCCTCCTTGTCCGGATAATGCCGGAAGAAGGTCGCGTAGCCGACGCCCGCTTTGTCGGCGAGCATGGCGATATTGATCTCCGCGAAGGGATGTTCGGCGACGAGCGCCAGCAAGGCGTCGCGAAGCGCAGCGCGGCTCTTCAGGACGCGCGCATCGGGGCGCCTTGCATCCTTTTCCGTCTTTCCTAAGTTATGAGCCATCGTGTATCATATCTTGGAGTGAGTTATGCAAACCGCAACCCTGGAGCAGAGCGCCTGTCCGTTCCACGGACAAGGCGACGAACGCAAGACCGCGGACGCGGCGCGGGCCGGCGGAATGGTCGCGGACGCCGCGCCGGTGAAGGGCTTCGACGCCGCGCGGGCGGTGCTCCGCGACGAGGGCGCGCGCCAGGCCGGCTTCCGCGCCGAGCTGATCGCGCGCTTCGGCAAGAAGCGACGCAAGCCGATCCTCTTCCTCAGCGGCGAGGCGCATCGGCGCCAGCGCGCCGCCACCGCCCGCTTCTTCGCGCCGAAGATCGTCGCCACCCGCTATCGCGACGTGATGGAACGGACCAGCGACGCCCTGATCGCACGCCTGCGGCGGGACGGCGAGGCAGTGCTCGACGATCTCAGCATGGAATTGGCGGTGACCGTGGCCGCGGACATTGTCGGCCTGACGGAGAGCGACCTCGGCGGGATGAAGCGCCGTCTCGACGCCTTCTTCTCGACCGGCATCGAGACGCGCACCGACTGGTTCGGGCAGGTCGCGACCTTCCTGCTCGGCCAGTGGCGGATGCTGCGCTTCCACTTCAAGGACGTGCGCCCCGCCATCCTCGCCCGGCGCGAGGCGCCCGGCGACGACGTGATCTCGCACCTGATCGCCGAAGGCTATTCGAACGAGGAGATCCTCACCGAATGCTTCACCTACGGTGCCGCCGGCATGGTGACGACGCGCGAGTTCATCACCATGGCGGCCTGGCATCTGCTGGAGCGGCCGGCGCTGAAGGCCCGATTCCTCGCGGCGGACGAGGCGGGACGGATCGCGCTTCTGGAGGAGATCCTCCGGCTCGAGCCGGTGGTCGGGATGCTCTACCGGCGCATGGCGGACGAACGGGTGGTCGCGCTCGACATCCGCGCGGCGAACCTTGACGAGGCGGCGATGGGCGCCTGTCCCCATGCGATCGCGCCGGACCGGGTGCGGGCGCCGAAGACTGGCGCCGCCGGCCTGGCCTTCGGCGACGGCCCGCACCGCTGCCCGGGCGCCAGCGTCGCCATGCATGAGGCGGCCGTGTTCCTCGACCGGCTGTTGCGCGTGCCGGGCGTCAGGCTGGCCGCGGCGCCCCAGGTCGGCTGGAACCCGCTGATCGCCGGCTACGAGTTGCGCGGCTGCCGGATCGCCTGCGACGGCTGAGCGGGCACTTTCCCGTCCCTCCGCCATTCTCTAGAGGAGGGGCAGGACGAGGAGCCCGCATGGCCGACAGCACAGACACGCCCGAACCCCCGGCCGCCGCGCCGCCTTTCTCGGCGCCGAGCCTGGAGGACATCCAGCACTGGACCTTCGTGATGGGCCGGGCGCAGCAGCTGATGATGGAGCATCTCGCCCAGCAGATGGGCGAGGCGACCGAGAAAGCGGCGGAAGCCGCCGAACCGAAACATGCGGAGCGGCTCGCGCAAAGTTGGCCGGGCATGGGCCTGTTCGCGGACCCGGCGAAGCTGATGGAGCAGCAGGCGCAGCTCTGGACCGAGGGGCTGGGCATCTGGCAGCGGGCGCTCGCCAGGACGGCGGGCAGGCCGGAGGGCGAAGGAGTAGAGCCGTCGCCGCTGGCGGCCAAGGCGGACCGCGACCGGCGCTTCTCGGCGCCCGAATGGCGGGACAATCCGCTCTTCGACACGATCCGGCAGACCTATTTGCTGATCTCCGAGCGGATGCTCGGCGCGGTCGACGCGATCGAGGGCGTGGACGCGCCGACGCGCGAGAAGCTGCGCTTCACGACCCGCGCCTTCGTCGACGCGATGAGCCCGTCCAACTTCGCGCTGACCAACCCGCTCGTGCTGGAAAAGGCGATCGAGACGAAGGGCGAGAGCCTGCTCAACGGCCTCCAGCACATGCTGACGGACCTGGAGAAGGGCCAACTCACTCATGTCCAGCCCGGTGCGTTCGAGGTCGGGCGCAACATTGCGACCACCCCTGGCAAGGTGGTGAAGCAGACCGCGCTCTACCAGCTCATCCAGTACAGCCCGGCGACGGATCAGGTGCTGGAGACGCCGCTGATCATCTTCCCGCCCTGGATCAACCGCTATTACATCCTCGATCTGAATCCGAAGAAGAGCTTCATCAAATGGGCGGTGGAGCAGGGGCTCACCGTGTTCGTCGTCTCCTGGAAGTCGGCCGACGAGAGCCTCGCCGACGTGAAGCTCGACGATTATGTGCTGGCCGAGCTCGAGGCGATCGACGCGGTGCGCGAGGCGCTCGGCGTCGAGAGCGTGCACGCGATCGGCTATTGCGTGGCGGGGACGATGCTGTCGGCGGCGCTTGCCGTGCTCGCGGCGCGGGGCGAGGCGGAGAAAGTGGCGTCGGCGACCTTCTTCACCGCCCAGGTCGATTTTTCCGAGGCCGGAGACCTGAAGCTGTTCATCGGCGACGAGCAGATGGAGCTGATCCGCCTGCTTTCGGCGGAGAAAGGCTATCTGGACGGCCGCTATATGGCGGCGACCTTCAACCTGCTCAGGGGCCGCGACCTGATCTGGTCCTACGTCACCAGCAATTATCTGCTCGGCGAGGATTATCCGCAGTTCGATCTGCTCCATTGGAACGGCGACACCACCAACCTGCCGGCGGACTGGCACCGCGCCTATCTGCAGCAACTCTACCGGGAGAATAAACTGGTCCAGCCCGGCGGGATCAGCGTCGGCGGCACGCCCGTGGACCTGCGGCTGGTGAAGACACCCACTTATGTCCAGGCGGGCCGCGAGGATCATATCGCGCCGGCGCAGAGCGTCTGGAAGATCACCCACCATTTCAGCGGGCCGCTGCGCTTCGTGCTCGCCGGCTCCGGCCATATCGCCGGCGTCGTGAACCCGCCCGAGGCGGGCAAATATCAATATTGGACCAACGAGGCCAAGGCGGAGAGCCTCGAGGCCTTCATCGCCGGCGCGACCGAAACCAAGGGCAGCTGGTGGCCGGACTGGATCAGGTGGATCCGCACCCTCTCCGACGAGGAAGTGCTCGCCGCCGGCGTACGCGTGCCCGGCAAGGGCCGGCTGAAGGCGATCGAGGACGCGCCGGGCAGCTATGTGAGGGCGCGCTGAGGCGGAGCGTGTCGCAAGTGCGCCGCGGCGAACTGTTGCCGCGCTGCAACGATGACCGGTGTGTGACGCTTTAACCGACTGAAATGTTTCAGGCTTGACGGTTTTGTTGCAGTGCACAAAAAGCACTTGCAATTAACCTTTTCCGCTCCTAGATGCTGCATCGCAACATGAGTGCAGCCGGCGCCCCCAACGCCGGACGAGATGAGAGATTCGAGGAGCAAGAACCATGGCTACCAAGTCGACCACCAAGGACGCTTCGGCCGCCGGCTTCGCCGCCGCCGAGCAGATCAAGACCGTCGTGACCGAGGCCAATGACCGGGCCAAGACCGCGATGGAGAAGAATGCGAAGATCATCGAGGAGCTCGCCGAGCTCGGTCGCGGCAACATCGAGGCGTTCGTCGCCTCGTCGAAGGTCGCCGCCAAGGGCGTCGAGACGATGAGCCAGGACGCCGCCAACTACAGCCGCAAGAGCTTCGAGGACGCCACCGCGGCGTTCAAGAGCTTCGCGGACGTCAAGTCGGCGACCGACTTCTTCAAGCTTCAGGGCGACTTCGCCCGTAGCGCGTTCGACAGCGCCGTCGCCGAGAGCGCCCGCGTGTCCGAGAACGTGCTGAAGCTGGCCGGCGACGTCGCCGAGCCGCTGACCAGCCGCTACGCCGTGGCGGCCGAGCGTGTGAAGACCCTCGCTGCGTAACCGCGAGAGTCCGAACCAGTAGAAAGGGCGGCGCTCCCTGTCGGAGCGGCCGCCCTTTTTGCGTCTGGGCTCCTTCCCGGCGAGGATCACACCCCTTGCGGGCAAAGGGCACGATGCCATATTTGGCCTGTTATGCGGGACATGCGTGATTCAGTGATCAGGGCGATGGCGGGCGATGACGGCCGCCAGGACGGCGAGGACGGCACCGGGCTGGGTGTCGCCACCCGGACGCGGACGCGCACGAAGACACCGTCGCCCTACAAGGTGCTGATGCTGAACGACGACTACACGCCGATGGAGTTCGTCGTCCACGTCCTGCAGAGCTTCTTCAAAATGGATCTGGAGGACGCCACGCGGGTGATGCTCCACGTCCACCAGCGCGGCGTCGGCGTCTGCGGCATTTTTCCCTACGAGGTGGCCGAGACCAAGGTCGCCCAGGTGATCGACTTCGCCCGGCAGAACCAGCATCCGCTGCAGTGCACGCTGGAAAAGGCGTAGGCCTCAACCCGTCATCGCTTCACCATGGCGGGGACGTGCAGGCTCGAACCGGTGCCTAGCGCGCCGCGGGCAGCCAGCCCGTTTCCAGGCCCGTGCGGTCGATGAAGTTCGAATCCGCGACCAGGCGCTTTTCGTCCAGCAGCCGAATCTGATTGCCGCCGTTGCGCTCGATGATCCCATCGTCGACCAGGGCCCGCATCATCCGGTTGACGTGGACCGAGGTGAGGCCGGTGGCGTCGCCGATATCCTCCTGCGTCAGCGGCAGCTGGATGTAGCCGCCGCTGCCGACCGCGCCGATCCGCCGCATGCGGGCGAAGATCTCGCAGATCAGCGAGCCGACGCGGGCGCGCGCCGAGGTGCGGCCGATCGACGCCAGCCGGTCCGCCAGCGCGACCCGCTCCGCGACCGAGAGGCCCAGGATCAGGGCGCCGAGGCGCGGATGGTCGGCGATCATCTGGGCGAGCTTCTCGCGGCTGAACGGGGCGACCACGACGTCGGTGACCGCGGTCACTGTCTCCGGGGAATCGGCGAAGGCGAGCAAGGGCAGGCCGAGCATGTCGCCCTGGAAGTGAAAGCGAAGGATCTGGCGGCTGCCATTGCCGAGGACCCCGCTGGAATGGAGCCAGCCGGAGCGGACGATGAACAGCTCGCGCGGGCTCTCATTCTCCCGGATGACAACGGCGCCGCGACGATAGGCACGGTCCTGATCTTCAAGTTGGGCGAGCGAAAGGCTCTCCGCTTCGGACAGCCTGACATAGTGGCTGAGCCGCTCAGCGAGACACGATCCCAAAATCTACTTTCCCCCAACACGCTGATTTCCGCGCAATTTGTAAGCACGATTTTTTCGGGATGCCCTGATCGAAATCAAGAACCCATTCAATCTGCGTCCTTTTTTGCCCAGCGATTCCGGCGGCTTGCGAAGGCGCGGGGAAGGGATAAACGGGAGCGCATGGACAAGATCATCATTCGCGGCGGCAAGACGCTTTCCGGCACCATTCCCGTTTCCGGCGCGAAGAATGCGGCGCTCACCCTGATGCCCTGCGCGCTGCTCACCGACGAGCCGCTGACACTGCGCAATCTGCCGCGGCTCGCGGATGTGGACGGCTTCGGCCATCTGCTGAACGAGCTCGGCGTCTCGATCCAGGTCGAGGGCACGCGCAAGGGCGAGTTCGGCCGGGTGATGACCTTCCGCGCCGCCAATATCGCCTCCACGGTCGCGCCCTACGACATCGTCCGCAAGATGCGCGCCTCGATCCTGGTCCTCGGCCCGTTGCTCGCCCGCGCGGGCGAGGCGACGGTGTCCTTGCCGGGCGGCTGCGCGATCGGCAACCGGCCGATCGACCTGCATCTGAAGGCGCTGCAGGCGCTTGGCGCGGACATCGAAATCGCCGCCGGCTATGTGAAGGCGGTCGCGCCCAAGGGCGGGCTCGTGGGCGGCAAGATCAATTTCCCCTTCGTATCGGTCGGCGCGACCGAGAATGCGCTGATGGCCGCCGTCCTCGCCAAGGGGACGACGGTGATCGAGAATGCGGCGCGCGAGCCCGAGATCACCGATCTCGCCCAGTGCCTGATCGCGATGGGCGCGGAAATCGAGGGGCTGAAGACCGATACGCTCACCATCCACGGAAAGGACCGGCTGCACGGCGCGACCCATGCGGTGATGCCGGACCGGATCGAGGCCGGCTCCTATGCCTGCGCGGCGATGATCACGGGCGGGTCGCTGCATCTCGCCGGCGCGCGCGAGGGCCAGATGCACGCCATCCTCTCCGGCCTCACCGACGCGGGCGCGACGCTGACGCTGGAGAAAGGCGGGATCACGGTGGCGGCCGATGGCGCGACCAGGCCGCTCTCGCTTTCCACCGCGCCCTTCCCGGCCTTTCCCACGGACATGCAGGCGCAGTTCATGTCGATGCTGGCGCTGGCCGACGGGACCAGCCTGCTGACCGAGACGATCTTCGAGAATCGCTACATGCACGTGCCGGAGCTGAGCCGCATGGGCGCGGACATCGAGGTGCGCGGGCGTTCCGCGGTGGTGCGCGGCGTGAAAGGGCTGATCGGCGCGCCGGTGATGGCGACCGATCTGCGCGCCTCGATGAGCCTCATCCTCGCCGGGCTCGCGGCCGAGGGCGAGACCCAGGTGAACCGTGTCTACCATCTTGATCGAGGTTACGAGCGGCTGGAGGAAAAGCTCCAGGCGGTGGGCGCGGATATCGAACGGGTCAGCGACGGCTGAGTCAACGTGGCGGCTCGTCCTGCCGCGCCCGCATCGCCGCCGCCAGCGCCTCCGCCTGGCCGAGCGCGGAGTCCTCGGCGGTGCCCATCTCGTCCCACTGGATGGCGAATTTGGTGGGATCGGCGCGGTCGACGATGACCGGAATCTGCTTGCCGGGACTGGGCCAGAGTGACGTCCGGATCAGGCCGCCATATTGGACGGCGGTGGGCGCGACGCCCTCGGCCGAGATTACGCCGGTGATCCGGCTCATATGATAGAGCGCGTTGCGCGACGGCATGGCGGCGGCGGTGACCAGCATCGTGCCGGGGACCGGATCGGCCATGGCCGCGAGATCGGCGCCGCCGCTGCCTCCGGTCCTGGCCCTGGAGATGCGGTAGATTAGGAAGGCGAGCAGGCCGCCGACGACCAGCGTCACGACCAAGGTCGAGATCAGCGAACCGGCGATCATGGCGCCCATCCCTAGCCCTCCAGCGGCTTGGCGAAGCGGTGGCTGGTCCGCTCATAGCCGAGCCGCTCGTAAAAAGCATGGGCGCGCAGCCGCTTCGCATTGCTGGTGACCTCGATCAGGCCGCAGCCTTGCGCCTTCAGCCGGGTTTCGGCCTCGGCGACGAGGGCGGTGCCGAGGCCGTTTCCGCGTTCGTCCTCGGCGACCACCATCATCGAGATGCGCCCGACCGGCCTGGGCCGGTGCAATACGTGCATGACCGAGGTGGTGAGCACCCCTTTCACGCCGCCCCGGTCCGCGACGAGCGCGCTCTGGCCGGCTTTTTTCAGGGCGGCGAGGCGTTTCTTCACGTCGCCCGCGCTCACCTCATAGCCGAGCGCGACGATAAGGGCGGCGAGGATGTCGGCATCCTTCGGCCTAGCGTCGCGGATGACGAGCTTCGGCGCCGGCCTTGGCCTGGCTTCGGGCGTTGGCGCCGCCTTGGCGCGAGGCCTGGCCTTGCCGACCGAGCTTTTCCAGGCCGAAGCACCGTCGCCGCGCAAATGGGCCTCGATTTGCTCGGCGGAGGCGACGAGGCCCTTGCCCTCGAAGCCGAACACCTCCTTGCCCTTGGCGTCCTTGAGGCCGAACTTCCCGTAATCGCCGCGCCCCGGGGTGCGGATCCGGGAGCTAACCAGCTTCAGGCCGCGATTCCTGGCCATGTCCCGAAGAGCATCGTCGGCCACGCTCATGTCGCGACCTCGATCGTGTGCAGGGCGAGGCCGACGAGGCCGCCGACCAGGGTGCCGTTGATCCTGATATATTGGAGGTCCCGTCCCACGGCGCCCTCCAGCCGGTCCGACACCGTCGTCGCGTCCCAGGAGCGCACCGTCTCCGACACAAGCTTCACGATACCGTCGCCATAGGAATCGACGATCCCGACGGTGGCGCGGCGGGCGAACTGGTTGATCGCCGCCTTCAGCCTCGGCTCCGACTGCAGCGTCTCGCCGAGCTGGCGCAGCGCCTCGCCGAACTTGCCGGCGAGCGCGGCGTCGGGATCGCGGGCGCCCTTGAGCAGACCGGCGCGCGCCTTCTCCCACACCCCGTCGAGCCAGGCCGAGACCGCCTCATTCTCGACCATGTCGCTCTTCCAGCCCTCGACCTTCGCCCGGGTCTCGGGATCGTGCTGGAGGCTGCGGGCGAGGTTGGCGAGGCCCTCCTCGGCCTTCACCCGCACCGGATGATCGGGGTCGACCGCCATGTCGATGGTGAGCTTCCTGAGGCCGTCGACGATCGCGTCGGCGAGCTTCTCGTCGAGGCCGACCATGCGCAGGAAACGACCCGCGCGCTGGTGGACCATGTCGCGGATCAGATCCTCGTTTGCGTCCAGCGTGCGCCCGGCCCAGGTGACGATCGAATCCACCATCGGCACGTGCCGCTCGCTGGTGATCGCCGCCTCGAGCGTCTGGCCGAGCATGGGCGCGATCTCGACGCCGCGGATGCGCTGGGCGAGGGCGGTCTTGACCATGCCGCCGAGCCGTTCCTGGTCGAGCGCTTCCAGCAGGTCCGCGAGCAGCCGCGAGCCACCGCGGCGCAGGCGCCCGTCGCCGGCCGCGGGGGGCTGGGCAAGGAAGCGCCCGACCGCGCCGGCCACGTCCAGGTCGCGCATCCGCCGCGCCACCACCCGGGGGGTGAGGAAATTGTCCCGGAGGAAGGAGGCGAGGGCGTCGCCGATCCGGTCCTTGTTCCGCGGCACGATCGCCGTGTGCGGGATCGGGATGCCCAGCGGATGGCGGAACAGGGCGGTGACCGCGAACCAGTCGGCGATGCCGCCGACCAGCCCGGCCTCGGCGAAGGCGCGGACGAAGCCCCAGGCGGGATGCTGCGCCTCCAGGCCCGTCGCGGCGACGAACAGCGCCGCCATGCCGGCCAGCATCGCCGTCGCCAGCGCCCGCATCGGGCGGGCGGACTGGTGAGCATTTGAGCGAACGGGCGCCTTCATGCCGGTTGAATAACCGGCACGGGGCTTTGTTCAAACCACCGGGCGCTTATTCCGCCGCCTGCGGCGGGGAGGACCGGCCATGATCCTGCTTCCCGCGATAGGTGAGGATCCGGCCGAATTTCGGCCCTAGCCACCGCTCGAAGCTGTCGGCCAGGCTGAACGTCGCCGGCACGAGGACGAGGGTGAGCAGGGTCGAGAGCAGCAGGCCGCCGATCACGACCACGGCCATGGGCGCGCGCCAGCTGGAATCGCCCTCGAGGCTCAAGGCGGTCGGCACCATGCCCGCGACCATGGCCATCGTGGTCATCACGATCGGCTGGGCGCGCTTGTGGCCGGCGTCGAGAATGGCCTCGTTCTTCGGCACGCCCTTCGCCATCTCCTCGATGGTGAAATCGAGCAGCAGGATCGAGTTCTTCGCCACGATGCCGAACAGCATCAGGATGCCGATATAGACCGGCATGGAGACCGCGTGGCCCGAGATCCACAGGGCGATCAGCCCGCCGAGCGGCGCCAGCAGCAACGAACCCATGTTCACGAACGGCGCCATCAGCCGCTTGTATAGCAGCACCAGCACCGCGAAGACCAGGAAGACGCCGGAGATCAGGGCGCCCATGAATTCGGACGCAAGCTGCGCCTCTTCGCGCTGCTGGCCCGAACGGGCGCGCTCGACGCCCTCCGGCAGGTTGCGCAGCGTCGGCAGGCGGGCGAGGATCGAGTCCTTGTCGACGACGCCGGGCGCGAGATCGGCGCCGATCAGGATCCGCCGCTCCTGATTGATGCGCTGGATGATGGACGGGCCAGCGCCGAAATCGATCTCGGCGACGACGCGCAGCGGCACCGAGCCGCCGCTCGCGGTCGGCACCGGCATGTTCTCGATGGTCGAAAGATTGCGGCGCGAGGTTTCGGTCAGCATCACGCGGATCGGCACCTGCCGGTCCGACAGCGAGAAGCGGGCGCTGCCCTGATCGATTTCGCCCTGGGTCGCGACCCGGATCGCCTGGCTCATCGCCGAGGTGGTCACGCCCAGGTCCGCCATGAGCGCGAGCCGGGGGGTGATGGTGATTTCCGGACGCCTGAGATCGCCGGCGATGCGCGGCGCGCGCAGCTCCGGCTGCTGCCGCATCTCCTCGACGATCTGCAAGGCGGCGCGCTGCAGCTTCGCCGGATCGGAGCTGGTCAGCAGCACCGAGACGGGACGGCCGCCGACCTGGTTCTGGCTGCGGAAGAAGACCCGCGCGTCGGCGATCGACTGCAGCTGGGGCCCGACCTGGCGCTGGAATTCGGTGCTGGTGCGCTCGCGGCCATTCCCCTGCTCCCTGAGGGAGACGAAGATGGTGGCGTTGCCGGCGCGGACGGATTCGAAGACCGACGACACGTCCGACTGGCCGCGGACCAGGGCGGCGGCGCGATCGGCGACGACGCGGGTCTGCTCGAGCGTCACGCCCGGCGGCATCTCGACCGAGACCTGCACCGTGTCCTCGTCCGTGTCGGGCTGGAAGGTCTGGGGCAGCTGGATGAACACGAAAATCTGCAGGACGAAGCAGAGGAAGCCGACGCCGACCGATTTCCAGCGGTTCCTGAGCGTCCAGCGCAGCAGGCCGACATAGCGATCCATCAGCCAGCCTTCGCCATGGCTGGCATGGCCCTTCGCCTTCAGGAAATAGGCGGCGATCATCGGCGTGATGAGACGCGCCACCATGAGGCTGATCAGCACGGAGATGACGATGGTCAGGCCGAAGCTGATGAAGAACTGACCGATGATCCCGCTCATCATCGAGACGGGCAGGAAGACGGCGACGATCGAGAAGGTGGTCGCGACCACCGGCAGGCCGATCTCGTCGGCCGCGTCGATCGAGGCCTGGTAGGCCGATTTGCCCATGCGCATGTGGCGGACGATATTCTCGATCTCCACGATCGCATCGTCGACCAGCACGCCCGCCACCAGGCTCAGGGAGAGCAGGGTGACCATGTTCAGCGAGAAGTTCATGAGATCCATGAACCAGAAGGCCGGGATCGCCGAGAGGGGGATGGCGATGGCCGAGATGAGCGTCGCCCGCCAGTCGCGCAGGAACAGGAAGACGACGATGACGGCGAGCAAAGCGCCTTCCACCAGCGCCCGCATCGAGCTGTGATACTGCATCTCGATATATTTCACGGGCGTGAAGAGCAGATTGTAGCTGACCCGCGGATCCTCGCGGTTCAGCGCCGCCAGTTCCGCCTGCACCGCGTGGAAGACGGTGACGTCGGAATAGCCCTTCGCCTTCTGGATCATGAAGCTGACCACCTGGCGTCCGTTCTGGATGCCGTAGGAGGTCTGCTCGGCCCATTGGTCGCGGACGTTGGCGACGGCGTTCAGCCGGATCGTGCGGCCGCTCCCCAGCGCGATCTGGGTCTGGCCGAGATCGTGGGCGGTGACCGCGCTGCCGAGCACGCGGACGGACTGCTCGGACCCGGCGATCTCCGCCCGACCGCCGGCCGCGTTCAGGTTCATCGCGCGCAATTGCTGGTTGATCTGGGAGGCGGTGACGCCCTGCGCCTGCATGCGCACCGGATCGAGCTCGACGCGCACCTCGCGGCTGACGCCGCCGGTGCGGCTGACGATGGAGACGCCCTCGATGCCCATCAGGCGGCGGTTCAGCGTATCGTCGATGAACCAGCTCAATTGCTCCACGGTCATCGCCGTGCTCTCGGCCGAGAAATAGCCGATCGGCTCGTCGGCGAAGTCGACGCGCTCGACCTGCGGTTCGAGGATGCCGTCGGGCAGATCGCCGCGGATGCGGGCGATGGCGTCGCGCACGTCGGAAACGGCGCGGTCGACCGGCGTGCCGATCTCGAAGCTGACGAAGGTGTTGCTGCTGCCCTCGCGGATCGTCGAGTTGATCTCGTTGACGCCGTTGATCCCGCGTACCGCCGCCTCGACGCGCCGGGTGATCTGGATTTCGAGCTCCGGCGGAGCGGCGCCCGGCTGGCTGATCGACACCGTCGCCGCGGGCGAGGTGATGTCCGGATTGAGATTCACGTCCATGCGCTTGAAGGCCATGAGCCCCATGGCCAGCATGAAGGTGAACAGGACGAGCGGAATGACCGGGTTGCGGATCGCCCAGGCTGAGATGTTACGCATGTTAACCCATCCTGCTTTCGCTTCGCCCTAGACTTACCGACGCGCGTTCGCGGCGCGGCGTTCCGGCCGGATGCGCTCGCCGGGGTTCAGGAACGCGCCGGCCGATTCCACGACCTGCTCGGCGCCGGTCAGGCCGTCGGCGATCACGACGCCGCGATCCGTCACCGAGCCGATGCGCACGGCGCGCCGCTGCACCGCATTGTTCGGCCCGACGATCATCACATAGGAGCCCGCATCGTCGGTTAGCACCGACGATTCCGGCAGCAGCGGCGCGCTGACCGAGCCAGCGCGGATCTGCGCGGTGGCGAAGCCGCCGGGGCGGAGCTCCGCCGTATAGGGAACGCGGATGCGGGCGACGCCCTGCCGCGTCTGCGGATCGATGACCGGCGAAATCTGCCAGACGACGCCCTGGACGGGCGGGCCGTTGGAGCCGGCCGGGAGCACGTCCACCGGCACGCCGACGCTGAGCCGGGCGAGATCGGTCTGGGGCAGGCGGGCCATCATCTCCATCTCGCCGCCGGCGGCGATGCGGAACAGGGCGCCCGAGCCGCCGCCGACCACCTGGCCGGCCTCGACGCTGCGGGTCAGCACCAGGCCCGCGGTGGGCGCGCGGATGTCGAGCCGGCCGATCTGGGCGCGGGTCTGGCCGAGCTGGGCGATGGCGACGCGGACCCGGGCCGCGGCGGCGTCGCGATTGGCGCGGCGCTGGTCGAGGTCCGCCCGGCTGATGAAGCCGCGGCCGACCAGGGACTGGGCGCGCTGGAGCTGGTTCTCGGCGAGCTGCAGGTCGGCCCGCGCCACCTCGATCGAGGCGGCCTGCTGCGCGGCCTGCTGGCTCTGCACCGAGCGGTTGATGGTCGCGAGCACCTGGCCGGCGCGGACGCTCTGGCCGGGCTCGACGAGCACGCGCTCGATCTGGCCGCCCTCACCGGGGACGCCGACCGGCATGTCGCGCACCGCGGCGAGCGAACCGGTGGCGGAGATCATGGACGGCACGTCCTGCCGGCCCGGGACGACGACGGTCACGGTCGGGAGCTGCTGGCCCCCGCCGGCGCCCTTGGGCGGCGCCTGCTTTTCGCCGCCGCCGCTGCCCATCATCAGATAGGCGACCACCAGCACGACGAGCACGAGCACCACGGCGATGATGATTCGCCGCCGCTTGCGCTTGCGGGCCAGCTCTTCCTCGTCGACCTGGACGTCGTCGATCGCCTCGCGACTCCACTTGCCCGACTCCAAGTTCATCGTCTTCATCGTCCCCACTCGTACAATGCGGCGCATGGCCGCCCGAGAGCGGCTGTGTTAGCCGAATAAATCACCTCGAACAAGCCAAAAACGCCTCTCGGGCCGCTGTGCGGGCTCGCTGGAACCGCCCCCTACAACCTTAGTTTCGCCATTGCCACTTTCGCGTGACGGAGTGTCCGTGGGGCGAGGGGAGTCGAGGAGGAACCTATGTCACAGTTTCTGGCGGATCATGGCTGGCTTTGGTGGATCATCATCGGTCTGGTCGCGGGCGCCATCGCCAAGGCGATCATGCCGGGCCGCGATCCGGGCGGCTGCCTGCTCACCATCCTGCTCGGCATCGGCGGCGCCGTCGTCGCCGGCTTCCTGGGCCAGCAGCTCGGCTGGTATCAGCCCGGCGAAGGGGCCGGCTTCCTCGCCGCGATCGTCGGCGCGGTGCTGATCCTGGCCATTTACCGGCTGGCCGCCGGCATGAGGCGCTGACGCGGCGGCGCTTGCCGCCGCTCCCGCGCGGGCGCATGGTCCCCTCTCCAGCTGAGCGTGGGGAGGGGACGATGCTTCACAGGGCAGGATTGGCGGCTTTGCTCGCGCTCGCGGCCGCGGCGGCCGGCCCGGCGGCCGCCCAGAACGAGGTCGCGCCGATTCCGGCGCTGACCGGCACGCGGCTGGACATCACCGCGACCGTCGAGGTTTCCCGCGTGCCGGACGTCGTGCGGATCACCGCCGGCGTGTCGACCCGCGCGCCGACCGCGGCGGCGGCGCTTCGCCAGAATGCGGAGCGGATGACGCGGGTGCGCGCCGCGCTGACCCGCGCCGGCATCGCGGACCGGGACGTGCAGACGCAGAGCCTGAGCCTCACCGCCGTGACCCGCAATCTCGAGCGCGCCGACGACGGGCTCGACCAGGATGTGGTCGGCTATCTCGCCAGCAACGATCTCGTCATCCGGTTCCGGGAAATTGGGGTGCCGGGCGCATCCTCGATGCGCTGGTGACCGAGGGGGTGAACCAGATTCGCGGGCCGATCCTCGGCTTCGACGATATCGAACCGGCGCGCGACGAGGCGCGGACGCTGGCGATCGCCGCCGCCCGGGCGCGCGCCACGCTCTACGCCCGGGCGCTGGGCATGCGCGTGAAGCGCGTGGTCTTCGTCACCGAGGGCGCGGCGAGCCGGTACGAGGGCAGCCTCGCCAATTCGATCACCGCATCGTCGGATACGATGCTCGATCCCGGCGGCCGCAAGATCGCCGCCACCGTCAGCGTGGTGTTCGAGCTGGAATGAACGAAGAAGGGGCCGCGTCCCGGCCAGGACGCGGCCCCTTCCTTCCGGTCGGGCGGGGCGGGGGGCGCCCCTTCCTGCCCGCCTCAATAATTCTGCTGGCGCTCGTAGAGCGTGCGATAATGCTGGATGCGGGTCACCCGCAGCCCGGGCATGCCGGACCGGTCGACCGCGCGCTGCCAGCCCGCGAATTCCTCGAGGCTGAGGCCGTAGCGCTCACAGGCCTCGTCGACGCTCAGCAGGCCGCCATTGACGGCCGAGACCACCTCCGCCTTCCGCCGGACCACCCAGCGGGTGGTCGAGGGGTGGGGCAGCGAGTCGATGGTCAGAGGCTCGCCGAGCGGACCGATGACCTGAGCGGGACGGATTTTCTGATTCTCGATCATTCGTACCTCAAACTAAACACGCTTTCGGCTCCCCGGCCCTCCGCGTCTCCACCCATTAGCGGGAGACGGTTGAAGGAAGGCTAAAATGCCAAGGTAAATAACCCGGTGATCTTGGTTTACGGCTCTTTCCTCCGTCGCTTCACTTCGGCACGGTTGAAACAGCCGCGCCGCGCGCTCGCCGCCTCCTGCCATGCGGGTCCCGCGAGCACTGTCTCGGTCAGCAATTCCGGCTCCGGCGCGGCCGTCGCGGCGCGGTCGAACCGGCCCTGGGCGCGGGCGGCGGGGCTTCCCGCCTGCTCTGCGATCAGGGCGGCGCTCAGCACCTGATAGTCGAGCGGCGCCGGCTGGCGGGGCCCAAGCATGCGTTTTGCGCGAAGCTGAAAGGACTCGTCCATTGGGGGAGAGTCCTAGGGAAATAGGGTGAAAAGGGCGTAAAGCACCGCCCCTGTGGATTCCACGGGAACGGCCCCGAAACGACGTCGCCCCGGACGGCCGGAACCGGCGGGGGTGGGCGCGGCGGGCCGGAGCGCCTATCTAGCGCGCCGATGGACGCGGATTTCCAGCTCGGCCGGCCCCTGAAGGGCGCGCGGATCGTCGTCGCCATGTCGGGCGGCGTCGACTCTTCGGTCGTGGCCGCGCTCGCCGCGCGCAGCGGCGCCGAGACGATCGGGGTGACGCTCCAGCTCTACGATCATGGCGCCGCTGTCGGCGCGCGCTCGCGCACCTGCTGCGCGGGCCAGGACATTTTCGACGCGAAGGCGGTGGCCGCCCGGCTCGGCATCCAGCATCATGTCTTCGATTATGAGAGCCGCTTCCGGGAGAGCGTGATCGAGCGCTTCGCCGACGAATATGCGCGCGGCCGCACGCCCATCCCCTGCATCTCCTGCAACCAGGGGGTGAAGTTCACCGATCTGCTCGACTTCGCCCGTGAGCTTGGCGCGGACTGCCTCGCCACCGGCCATTATGTGCGCCGGGCCGTCGGCCTGCATGGCGCCGAGCTGCGCCGCGCGGCGGATCCGGGCCGCGACCAGAGCTATTTCCTGTTCGCGACGACGCGCGCGCAGCTCGATTTCCTGCGTTTTCCGCTCGGCGACCTGCCGAAGCCGATGGTGCGGGAGATCGCGCGGGAACTGGCGCTGGTCGTGGCGGACAAGCCCGACAGCCAGGATATCTGCTTCGTCCCCGACGGCGATTATGCGCGGATCGTGAAGAAGGTGCGGCCCGAGGCGGCCGCGGCGGGCGAGATCGTGGATCAGGCAGGGCAGGTGCTCGGCATCCATCAGGGCCTGATTCACTTCACCGTCGGCCAGCGGCGCGGGCTGGAGATTGGCGGGCAGCCCGAGCCGCTTTACGTGCTGAGGCTGGAGCCGGAGGCGAAGCGGGTGGTGGTCGGGCCGAAGCGGGCGCTGGCGGTGCGCGCGGCGCGCCTGTCCGGGGTAAACTGGCTCGGCGAGGCGCAGCGCGCGGGGCTGACGGTGAAGGTCCGCTCCCTCGCCAGGCCGGCGCCCGCCTGGTTCGACGGCGAGATCGTGCATTTCGAGGCGCCCGAATATGGCGTCTCGCCGGGCCAGGCGGCGGTGCTCTACGAGGGCGACCGGGTGCTGGGCGGCGGCTGGATCGAGGACACCGTGTCGGCCGAGCTCGAGGCCGCCTGAAGCTTCGGCAGCGCCAGCAGGCAAAGTACCGACGCGGTCGAGATGGCCGCCGCGAAGCCGGCCAGCGCGGGCAGGCCGGCCATGATGAAGGGCGCGGCCGCCGCCGTCCCGCCCGCGGCGGTCAGCAGGATGAAGAGGATGACGAGCGCCGAACCCCGCGCATCGTCGCCATGGGCGGCGAGCACCGCCTGCATGAAGCCGGGCGGGCCGCGCAGGCCGAGGCCGAGATTCACCGGCACGAACAGGATGGCCAGCATGGTCGGCCACGTCCCGCCCGCCAGCGCATAAGCGAGGATGGCGAGCGCGCCGGCGGCGGACAGCGCGCTGCCGGCGAGGATCATCCGTTCGGTGCCGAAGCGCGCGGCGAGCTTGCCGGCATGATTGGCGCTGACCGCGAAGAAGACGATGCCGCTGATCTGCATGATCACGAAGTCGGTCAGTGTCCCGCCCAAAGCGGCGACGATCACCACGGGCGCGCCGAACACGAAGACGAGCAGGCCGCCGAGCGTGAAGGCCTGGGACAAGGCATAGCGCAGGAAGATCGGGTCGCGCAGCAAGGTGCCGTAGCCGCCGGTCCGGGTGGGACGCGCCGGTGCCGGAAAGCGGTCGCGCAGCGCGGCAACCAGCAGGGCCAGCAGGAAGGCGAGGATGGCGATGACGTCGAACGAGCCTTGCCAACCCCACCAGGCGAGCAGCCAGAGGCCGGCGACGGGCGCCAGAGCGGGCACGATCGATTCGATGCTGCCGAGCAGGCCGAGCGCCCGCACCGCCGTCTCGGGCGGGAAGCTGGCGCGGATCAGGCCGGGCGCGAACACCGCCGCCGCCGCGCCCGCCGCGCCCTGCAGGAAGCGCAGGGCGACGAGCAGCTCGATCGAACCGGCCTGGGCGCAGCCGGCGGAGACCGTGGCATAAGCGAAGAGCGAGAGCGCGAGCAGGCGCGGCTGGTCGTAACGCGCGCCGAGCTCGCCGAACAGGAGCAGGCCCAGCCCAGCGCCCGCGACGAAGGCGGCAAGGACCAGCTGGGCGGTGGCGGGCGTCCCGCCGAGCGCGGCGGGCAGGCCCGGAATGGCGGGGAGGATCAGGTCCGTGCCGGCGATGCCGAGCACCGTCCCGCACAGGACGAGGGCGAAGGCCGCCCCCGGGTTCATCGTCTCAGTCCTGCTCACCGTGCCCGCCCCGCTGGATGCGGGCGAGGCCATAGAGGATGAAGCCGGCGAGGACAAAGCCTCCCAGCATCGCCCAGCTTTGCCAGGTCGACTGCGCCGCCGCCCAGATGCACACGGCGAAGCCGCCCGCGAGCAGGATCCAGCTCAGCCAGTCCGGCCGCGCGCGCGGCAAGGCGGCGATGCAGGCCGCGTAGACGAAGAGGCGGGCGAGCGTGCTGACGATGGCGAGCCAGACGAAGCTGCCGGTCAGCGCCAGCACCGCGCCGAGCGCGCCCATGAACAGGATCGAATTGGCCGGGGTCGCGAAGCGCCCGGCAATCCGTCCGAACCATGTGGGGAGCGCGCCCTGCCGGCTCAGCGCATAGGTGACGCGCGGCGTCGAGGTCATCGAACCGCCGACATTGCCGGCGACCGAGGCCATGGCGGTGACGGCCAGCAGGATCGCGCCGGCGGGGCCGAGCAGCGCCTCGGCATAAGCGGCGAGCGGGGCCGCCGGCGCCGGCCCGGCCGGCATCACCGCCGCATAGCCGAGCTGGACCAGGCTGTAGAGCACCACGGTGGCGAGGACGGTGAACAATATGGCGCGCGGGATGGTGCGTTTGGGGTTCGCCGTCTCCTCCGCGGGCACCGAGGCATTTTCGAAGCCGACGAAGGCGTAGAGCAGGACCAGGGCGCTGGCCTCGAGCGCCGAGAGCGGCGGCACCGGGCCGGGCGCGGGCAGGCCCTGCGCGGCATGGCCGAGGCCCCAGAGCGCGAGCCCGACCAGCGGCACCGCCTTCAGCAGGGTCAGCAGGTCCAGCGCCCGGACGGCGCGCTTCACCCCGACGATGTTCACCCAGGTCAGCAGGGCGGTCAGGGCGACGATCGTCGCGCCGCGGCCGAGCGCGGTGCCGAGCGGCGTCCAGAGTGTGCCCGCATAGGTGGCGAAGACGTTGGCATTGGCCGCGAGCGCGGTGATCCGCGCGACATAATAGAGCCAGCCGACCTGGAAGGCGGCCAGCGGCCCGAAGGGCGCGGCATATTCCGCCGGTCCGCCGGTACGCTCATGCGTCGCCGCCAGCCGGGCGAAAGGCAAAGCGATCAGCAGGACGAGCAGGCCGAAGAGCGGGAACAGCCAGGGCGCGAACCCGCCGAATTTCTCGTGGAGCGGCCCGGGCAAAGCGAAGATGCCGGCGCCGACAATGCCGTTGAACGCGAGGAAGGCCGACCCGGTCAGCCCGATGTCGCGGCGAAGCCCCCCTTCGGCCACGCTTTAGGGAACGGGCTGCGGGTTCGCCGGGGCGGCTTCGCGGCGCTGCGCCTCCTCCTCCGCCTCCTGCGCGTCTTCCTCGATCTGCGCGTTGCGGCGCTGGCGGGCTTCCTCGACCATGCGCGTCCAGTTGACGTCCGTACCGGCGGCGCGGCGCTCCGCGCGGGCCTGGTTGACGAGCTGGTTGAAGCAGCCGGTAAAGCCGCCGCCGCCGACCGTGGAGCAGCTGTCCGTGCCGGTGCGGCCGACATAGCTGAGCTCGGTCGCCCGGTTCGCCCAGCTGTTGCTCGCCGGGTCGTTCGGGTTCTCGCGCAGGTTCGGCGGCACCCGATAGCGGTCCGAATCCGGCAGGCGGGCGCAGACCGTCACCTCGTTGGGGTCGGTGCTCTCGGGGCAGGGATCGTCGCCATAGATGATCAGCTGGTTGACGCGGACGTCCGCGGGCCCGGAGACCTGGCTTCCCGTCGCCCCGGGCACCGGCACGCCGGGCTGTTGGGCGAGGGCCGGGCCGGCCAGAGCGGCGGTGGCGAGAAGGGCAAGCAGGGTGCGCATGACTCAGATCCTCTTCGAAAGCTCGATCGCTATACGACAGCCGGCGCGGATCGCGGAATATAATAAGGGATAGGCCGGCGCGGCCTCGGCCCCCGCGGCGAGCGCGATGTCGCGATGCTCTCGTTCATCGGCCTGGAAACGCGCGATGCTCGCCTTAAGCTCCGGCTCGCCGTCGCCGAGCGCGGCCAGCTGTTCGGAATAATGGGCGTCGATCTCGTCCTCGACGGCGGCGGTGCAGGCCATCGCCGCCTTCGGGCCGAGCAAGGCGGTGGCGGCGCCGAGCGCATGGCCGGCGACGGCCCAGAAAGGCTGGAGCGCGGTCGGCCGCACGCCGCGCGCCGCGAGCAAAACGTCGAAATGGGCGAGATGCTCCTTTTCCTGGGCGGCCATGCGGCCGATCTCGCCCGACATCGGATGATGCTCGCCGAGCACCGCGAGCTGGCCCGCATAGATGCGGGTCGCGCCATATTCGCCGGCCTGGTCGACGCGCAGCATCGACGCCACGTCGGCGCGCGCGTCGCCCGGGCGCCAGGCGGGCGCGGCGCCGCTCACGTGGTCTGCCTGTTCCTGAGGCTCAGCCACAGGATGGCCAACGCGCCAAGGATCGAAACGATCGCATTCCAGCCCGCCATGGAAATGCCGAGCCACGACCATTGGATGTCGTCGCAGCGGACCATCGGCCGGTCGAACGTGGCCTTCAGCATGTCTTCGGCCGACCCGCTCAGGGTGGCCGTGCAGCTGGTGACGCCCGGGAAGATCTTGAGCTCGATGCCGGCATGCCAGATGCCGATCGCGCCGCTGACAAAAATGGCCAACGCCGCCAGCCAGACCAGCAGCCGGCCTTGATCCTTGAACCGGCCCCCAAACAGGATCGCGCCGAGCGCGAAGGGCAAAGCCGCGAAATGGGCCCAGCGCTGCCACCAGCACATCTCGCAGGGCGAGAGCGCCGCCCAGACATATTGGAAGCCGTAGGCGCCGCCGACCAGCGCCAGCGGCAACAGCAGGGCCAGCGCCTTGGCCTTGGCGAGCGCGCTCATGCCGGGCCTCCCCTCGGGTCCGGGCGTCAGCGGCGGGCGCGCGGCTGGGCGGCGCCCGCGACCCGCGCCGGCGGCTGCGCCGGGCCGAGCCGCGCCAGCGTGCGGATCGCATAATCCAGCTGGAAGTCGGTGATCCCGCGCTGCTGCAATTGCTCGGCGGTCAGCTGGAAGCGCGGATCGGGCCGGCCGTCATCCTGGACCAGATCGTCGCGCACGCCCGCCTCGTTGACGAGGTGGCGGCGAAGATCGGATTCGCGGACGCGGTTGCGCGAGCGATAGTCCGGATCGGAGATCTGGGGCACGTTGACGTCGGGCGCGATGCCGCCCTCCTGCACCGAGCGGCCCGACGGCGTGTAGTAGCGCGCCGTGGTGAGCCGGAGCGCGGTATTGCCGTCGCCCAGCGGGAGAAGGGTCTGCACGGAGCCCTTGCCGAAGGTGCGCTCGCCCATGACGATCGCCCGACGGTGATCCTGCAGCGCGCCGGCGACGATCTCCGAGGCGGAGGCGGTGCCGGCGTCGACCAGCACGATGACCGGCGCTCCACGCGTCGCATCGCCCGGGCGGGCATAATAACGCTCGATGTCGGTGCGGCGGCGGCCGCGCTGGGAGACGATCTCGCCCCGCTCGAGGAACAGATCGGTCAGGCCGACCGCCTGGTCGAGCAGGCCGCCCGGATTGGAGCGCAGGTCGAGCACATAGCCGAGCGGCTGGCGGCCGAGCTGGCGCTCGATGTCGGTGATCGCGCGGGCGACGCCGTCGGTGGTGACCCGGCTGAAGGTGTTCACCGTGATGATGCCGACATTGTCGCGCACCTCGGAGCGGACCGCCGGAATATCGATGATCGCGCGGGTGATGTTCACGTCGAACGGCCGCTCGCGGCCCGGGCGCACGATGGTCAGCCGGACGGAGCTGCCCGGATTGCCGCGCATCCGGTCCACCGCCTCGTCGAGCGTGCCGCCGTAGAAGAGCCGGCCGTCGATATGGGTGATGAAGTCGCCTGCCTTGAGGCCCGCCCGGTCGGCCGGCGTGCCGCGGGTCGCCGCGATCACCTTGACCGCGCTGTCCTCCATGGTGACGGTGAGGCCGAGGCCGCCATAATTGCCGTCGGTCGCGGTCATCAGGGTGCGGAAGCCGCGGGCGTCGAGATAGGAACTGTGCGGATCGAGGCTGTTCAGCATGCCGTCGATCGCGCCGCGGATCAGTTGCTCGTCGGTGACTTGGTCGACATATTCGCCCTTCACGCGCTCGAACACGCTCATGAACTGGCTGATCTCGCGAACCGAGTCCGCGTTGTTCTCCGGCTGGGCGAGCGACGCCGCGGCGGGAATGAATGCGATGGCGCCGAGGACAGCGAGCGCGGGAAGCATATTCTTGGCCATGAAAAATCCTGCTTGAGCCTTTCGGCGGGCTTCTACCCCTTTCCTAGGGCTTGGAAAAGCAACGTTCGATGAACGTCATCCGTCGGAAACTGTGCCTGGCGGGACCGGGATGCAAGAGGCTCAGCCGCCCAGGAATTGCGCGAACGGGACGGGGCGGCCGTTGCGGCGCAGCTCCAGCGTCAGGCGCGGGCTGCCCGGGCCGGTGCGGCCGAGCGCCTGGCCGCGCTGAACGGTGGCGCCATTCGCGACGTCGAGCGTGGCGAGATTGGTGATCACGCTGGTCCAGCCATTGCCATGGTCGATGATCACGACATGGGCGTAGCGGCGGAAGGGCGCGGCATAGACGATGCGGCCGGCGGCGGGCGCGATCACCGGCGCCTCGGCCGCCGCCTCGATGGTGAGGCCGCGGGAATGGACGCCGCCGTCGGAAATCTCGCCGACGCCGGTGACGAGCCGGCCTTCGACGGCGAGCGAATAGGGGATGGCGTCGGCCGGCGCGTCGCCGGGCGCGCCGGGGCGCGGGACCGGGCCGGGCAGGCGGGCGAGCGCGGCGGTGAGCGACTCCTCGCTTTGCCGCGTGTCGATCCGTCCGGCCACCACCCGCGCTTCCTCGCCGAAAACGAGGGCGCGGTCCGATTCGGACAGCGCCAGTCCGGCGAGCTGCTGGGAGCGGTTGCGCTGCTCGGCCTCGAAGCGGGCGAGCGCGGCGCGGCGCTCGCCGAGCGCGGTCCGGCTGCCGGCGAGCGCGGCGCGCGCCTGCTCGGACTGGCCGCGCAGGCTGGTGCTGCGCGCCACCTCGGCGCGAAGCGCGGCGGTGCGGCGGCGGATTTCGGGCATGGTCGCGGCGAGCAGGGAGCGGACATGGACGGCGTTGCGCACCGAGCCCGGCTGGACGAGGGCGAGCGCGGCGGGCCGGCGGGTCATCGTCTGGAGCGCCGCGGTGAGGCGGATGACCGGGCCCTGCTGCTCGGCGAGCCGCGCCTTCTGCGCGCCCTGCAGGGCGGCGATCATCGCGATCCGGCGTTCGGCGGCGGTGAGGTCGGCTTCCGCCGCCTCGATCCGGGCCGCCAGCGCCTCGGCGGCGATGCGAGCCCGGTCCGCCTCGCTGGTCGCGCGCCGGGAGGCGGCCTCGAGCTGCTGGGAGCGCTGCGTCGCCCGGGCGGCCTCGCCCCGCGCCTGCTGCAGCGCGGCGGCATCGCTCCGGGCTTCCCGCGCGCTCGCCGCGGCGAAGGCGCCGGCGGCGGCCAGCGCGATGGATGAGGCGAGAAGGAAGGCCCGCATCCGCTCATCCTTCCCGATGATAGGGGTGGTTCGCAAGCAGGCTCGTCGCCCGGAACAATTGCTCGGCGAGCATCGCCCGGGCGAGCAGGTGCGGCCAGGTCGCCTTGCCGAAGGCGAGCAGCAGGTCCGCCTGCGCCCGCTCGGCATCGCCGAAGCCGTCGGCGCCGCCGATCAGGAAGCGGGCCTCGCGCCGGCCGCCGTCGCGCCAGGCCTCCAATTTCCGCGCGAAGGCGACCGAGCCGAGCTGCTCGCCTTTCTCGTCGAGCAGGACGGTAACGCCGTTGTCGGCCGGCGGCGGGACCTTGCCGCCGCTCTCGGGCAATTCGGTGAGTCTGGTCGGCCAGGTCACCCGCTTCAGATAGCGCTCGACAAGCTCGGCCTCTGGCGAACGCCCGATCTTTCCTCGCGCGATGATGTGAAGGAGCATTCAGGGATCATCCCGGCGAAGGCCGGGACAGCTGGCGGCGGCGATGACCTCGTGGCGCAACTAGCGCGCGGCCGTGGCCGTCGGCGCATTGTCCTCGAACGCCCACATCCTCTCGAGATTGTAGAAGCTGCGCACTTCCGGCCGGAACAGGTGCACGATCACGTCGTCGGCGTCGATCAGCACCCAATCGGCCACGGGCAGGCCTTCCACGCGGACGTTGCGCCCGAGATCGCGCTTGATCCGTTCGGAAAGCTTCTGCGCCATGGCGGCGACGTGGCGGGTCGAGCTGCCCGAGGCGATCACCATGTGATCGGCGATGTTCGATTTTCCCGCCAGTGGGATGGTGACGACTTCGATGGCCTTGTCGTCGTCGAGCGAGCCGAGCACGAGATCGTGCAGGGCCTCGGCGTTCTCGATGGCTCCGTCCTGGGTCGGAGCGGATAGAGTTTGGGGCAAATGACCTCCTTAAATGACCGGCCTGCGCGTTACGCCATCGCGCAGGGCCTTCTTATGAAACGAATTTGTGGCATTTTCGTGCCAATCGGGATTGGCGGCGCGGATGGCGGTGGCGGAGGTCGGATCGGGCGGCGATTGCAGCAGCACGAGCGCGGGCGGTCTCCACAACGTCCAGTCCTTCGCCATGGCCACGGGCCGGACGAAGCGCCGCAACCAGCCCCAGGCCGGTGCCTTCAGGGCGCCCGCATCATAGCCCGGCCGAGTCGCGACCGCAATCGCCATGCTGCGCGCCATTCTCCGCCAGTCGCGCCAGCGGTGGAACTGGGCGAGATTGTCGGCGCCCATCAGCCAGACGAAGCGGTGCTGCGGGAAGCGGCGGAGCAGGGCGGCGAGCGTGTCGGCGGTGTAGACCGTGCCGAGTTCCCGCTCGATCGCGGTGACCCGGATCGGGGCGTGGCGGGCGACGGCCAGTGCCGAGGCGAAGCGGTCGGCGAGCGGCGCCATGCCTCTGGCGGGCTTCAGCGGATTGCCCGGCGAGACCAGCCACCAGATCTCGTCCAGGCCGAGCGCGTCCAGCGCGGCGAGGCTGAGCCGCCGGTGCCCCTGATGGGCGGGGTTGAAGGAGCCGCCGAGCAGGCCGATCCGGGACATGCGGGGGGCATGGCGGATTTGTCGCCCGGTTTCAACGAAGCGCCCTCTCGACGCCTTCCCGCGAAGCGCGCAATATGCGGCCCGACGCGGGGGCGGCGATGAGCGAGACCGAGGGTGATGGCGCGGACGGGGCGCCCGGCAATTGCCTCAATTGCGGGGCGGCGCTGGCCGGGCGCTTTTGCCAGCAATGCGGGCAGCGCGCCCATGTCCACCGCACCTTGGGCGCCTTCTGGCACGATCTGCTGCACGGCGTGCTTCATTTCGAAGGCAGGACCTGGCGGACCTTGCCGCTGCTCGCCTGGCGGCCGGGCGAGCTGACCCGGCGCTACATTGCCGGCGAGCGCGCGAAATTCGTCTCACCCATGGCCCTGTTCCTGTTCTCGGTCTTCCTGATGTTCGCGGTGTTCAGCTGGGTGGGCGGGCCGCTCGGTCCGGTCGCGCCGAGCGGCCCGAGCGCGGAGGAGGCGGCGGCAAGCCGCGCCCAGGCCGAGCAGCGCCTGCGCGCCCTGGAGGGCGAGCGGGTCGCGCGCCTCGGGCGCCGCGAGGATGTCCGGGTGATCGACGCGCAGATCGCCGCGATCCGCGGCACGCTGGAGGAGGTCAGGCTCGCCGAGGGGCGGACGGACGACGGCCTGAAGCTCAGCTTCGGCGCCCGCGAGACCGGCATCGCCTGGCTCGATCGCGCGATCCACAAGGCGGAGGAAAATCCGTCGCTGCTGATCTACAAGCTGCAGTCCAACGCCTATAAATTCTCCTGGCTGCTGATCCCCATCTCGGTGCCGTTCCTCTGGCTGCTCTTCTTCTGGAAGCGGCGCTACGGCGCCTACGACCATGTCGTGTTCGTGACCTATTCGCTGAGTTTCCTGACCCTGATGCTGGTGCTGCTGGCCCTGCTCCAGCCGCTTTTCCGCATCGGCGGCGAGGCGATCCTCGCTCTGTTCGTGCTGCAGCCGGTGCACATGTACCGACAGCTGCGCGGCGCCTATGCGCTGCGCTGGTTCGGCGCGCTCTGGCGCACGATCCTGCTGCTGCTGTTCGCCTTCGTCGCGCTCGGGCTGTTCACCCTGGTCCTGCTCGCCCTCGGCCTGCTCGGCTGAGGGCGAGGGAAGCGACAGCTACGCCCCCTGCGGCGCCGCGCCGCCGAAGTCGCCGCCGCGCGGCCGACGGGTGGACGGAATGGAGGCGCCGGTGATCGGGGTCACGGTCGGGCGCGCGCTCGGATTGTCGCGGCCGATATCCTCGCCCTTGATCGCCCGCTTCGACTCGTCGCCGGTCAGCGTCTCATATTCGAGCAGGGCGCCGGCCAGCTTGTGCAGCTCGTCCAGATTGTCGGTCAGCACCTGGCGGGCGCGGTTCTCGCCTTCCTCGACCAGGCGGCGGACCTCCTGGTCGATCATCCGCGCCGTTTCCTCGGACACGGTCTGCGAGCGGGCGACGCTGTGGCCGAGGAAGACCTCGTCCTGATTGTCGCGATAGCGCAGCCAGCCGAGCTTCTCCGACATGCCATATTCCATCACCATGGCGCGGGCCATGTCGGTGGCCTGCTGGATGTCGTTGGAGGCGCCGGTGTTCAGGCTGTCATTGCCGTAGATGAGCTGCTCGGCGATGCGGCCGCCGAAGCAGAGCGCGAGCCGCGCCTTCATCTGCTTCATGCTCATCGAATAGCGGTCGCGCTCCGGCAGGTTCCAGGTGACGCCCAAAGCGCGGCCGCGCGGGATGATCGTGACCTTGTGCAGCGGATCGCAGCCGTCGACATGGAGCGAGACGAGGGCGTGGCCGGCCTCGTGATAGGCGGTCGCCTTCTTCTCTTCCTCGGTCATCACCATGGACTTGCGCTCGGCGCCCATCATCACCTTGTCCTTGGCGAGCTCGAACTCCTTCATCGCGACCAGGCGCTTGCCCATCCGCGCCGCGAGCAGCGCCGCCTCGTTGACCAGGTTGGCGAGATCGGCGCCCGAGAAGCCGGGCGTGCCGCGGGCAATGGTGCGCGGGTCCACGTCGGGGGCCAGCGGCACCTTCTTCATATGGACGTTGAGGATCTTCTCGCGGCCCTCGATATCCGGACGCGGCACCACGACCTGGCGGTCGAAGCGGCCCGGGCGGAGCAAGGCGGGATCGAGCACGTCTGGCCGGTTGGTCGCGGCGATGATGATGATCCCCTCATTCGCCTCGAAGCCGTCCATCTCGACGAGCAGCTGGTTCAAAGTCTGCTCGCGCTCGTCATTGCCGTTGCCGAGGCCGGCGCCGCGGTGACGGCCGACCGCGTCGATCTCGTCGATGAAGACGATGCAGGGCGCGTTCTTCTTCGCCTGCTCGAACATGTCGCGGACCCGGCTCGCGCCGACGCCCACGAACATCTCGACGAAGTCGGAGCCCGAAATGGTGAAGAAGGGGACGTTCGCCTCGCCGGCGATGGCGCGCGCCAGGAGCGTCTTGCCGGTGCCGGGCGAGCCGACCAGCAGCGCGCCCTTCGGAATCTTGCCGCCGAGACGGGCGAATTTGGTCGGGTCCTTCAGGAACTCGACGATCTCCTGCAATTCCTCGCGCGCCTCGTCGATGCCGGCGACGTCGTCGAAGGTGACCCGGCCATGCTTCTCGGTCAGCAATTTCGCCTTGGAGCGGCCGAAGCCCATCGCCCCGGAGCCGGCATTCTTCTGCATCTGCCGCATCACGAAGAAGGCGATGCCGAGGATCAGCAGGAAGGGCAGCGACTGGTAGAGGAGCAGCATCCAGAGCGAGGTCTGCGCTTCCGGGGCGCCGTCGAAGCGCACGCCCTTCTCGCGCAGGCGGGTGGTCAGCGAGGGATCGGCGACGAGATTGGAGCGGAAGGTCGCGCCGTCCGTGGTCTGGCCGACGATCGAATCCTTGCCGATCGAGACCTGCTTCACCTGGCCGTTGTCGACCCGGGTCAGGAAATCCGAATAGGCGATCGCATCGCGCGACTGCGACGCGCCGCCGCTCATCGTCTGCACGACGAGCACGAGCGCGAGCAGGATGCCGGCCCAGATCAGCAGGCTCTTCATCCAATTGCCCCCGCCGGAGGGCTCGCGGTCATTGTTGTTCGGGCTGCGATTGTCGTCGGCCATGGTCGATAAATTCCCTTCACCGCCTAAAATAGGATTTCAGGCGGGAAGCGCAATGTAGAGAAGGCGCGTGAACGACGGGTTAGCGGCCGGCGCGCACGATATGGCGCGCCGGCCGGCAAACCTGGAGCAGGCGTGCGCCTCAGCCCTTCTTCTTCGGCGCGGCCTTGCTCGCGCTCGTGCCGCCGGTCTTCTTCCGCCGCGTGGCGATGACCGCCGCAGCCGCGACGCCCGCCGCCACCGCGACGCCCGCGGCGATCGCGGTCTTCGGGTTGCGCTTGGCGGCGCCGGCGACGGAGCTCGCGGCCCGGCCGGCGGCCTTGCCAGCGGCGCCGCCCGCCTTGGCGGCCGCGCCGCCCGCTTTCTTCGCCGCGCTGCCGGCGGCGGCGGCGGCGCTGCCCGCTTTCTTGGCGACACGCTTCACGACGCCCGCCTCGGCCTCCTCGGGGGCACTGGTGGCTTTGGGCATGGCGTCGGTGGGGATGCTGGACATGGCTCTTGCTCCGTCATTCAATGAAAACCCGAACGGCTAACTCCGGCATTCAGGCGCCGGTTCCGCGAACCGCATAATGACGCCTGTCGGTCGCTTTGGGCAAGCGCAGCGACCAATGCCGCCGATGTCGCGACGAAGAGATGATTTCGCGGCCGCTTTGCGGCTATCCTGCGTCGCATGCCCATGCCCGCCGCCCCCCGGATCCTCGTCGACGCCGATGCCTGTCCCGTGAAGGACGAGATCTACAAGGTCGCCTGGCGGCACGCGGTGCCGGTGACGGTGGTCAGCAATGCCCGGCTGCGCGTGCCGGACCATGCGCTGATCGAGCGGGTGCTCGTGTCGGAGGCCTTCGACGCGGCGGACGACTGGATCGCGGACCGGGCCGGGCCGGGCGCGGTGGTGGTCACCGGCGACATCCTGCTCGCCGACCGCTGCCTCAAGGCCGGCGCGGCGGCGGTGCTCGCGCCGAACGGCAAGCCCTTCACGGGCGCCTCGATCGGCGGCGCGATCGCGACCCGGGCGATCATGGCGGACCTGCGCGCCGGCGCGGACGGCATCACCGGCGGACCGGCGCCCTTCGCCAAAGCGGACCGCTCGCGTTTCCTGCAGGCGCTGGACGAGGCGCTGGTCAGGGCGAAGCGCGGCTAGGCTCGCTTCAAGGTCTAGGCGCCGTCGCGCCGGACCGGCGCCGGGGCGAGCCGCCAGACCCGCCCGCCCGTGCACTTCACCCCCGCCAAGGTCGCGGTCTCGCCCGCCTCGAGCGCGGCGAGCAGCCGCTGCACCGCCTCGCCGCGCGGAGGCTCCGCGGGGACGAGCAAGGCGAGCAGGCGCAGCAGGGCGCGGCGGCGCAGCTCCGCCGGGACGTCCGCGGCGTCGAAGCTGAGGCCGTCCCGGGTGGCGTCGGTGCGCTCCGCGATCAATTGCTCGACCGTCCAGTCGAGCGCCTGCTCCGCCTCGGCGAGCGCGGCCGCGCTGCGGGCGAGGGCGGGCGGATCGAGCCAGTCCGTCTCGCCGAGCTGCCGCCGCAGGCGGGCGCGGTCATAGCGTTCGTCCATATTGCTCGGATCCGCGACCGGGGTCAGGCCGGCCGCCGCGACCACCGCCGCCAGCGCGGCGCGGCGCCAGCCGAGCAGGGGGCGAAGCACGGCCAGTCCCTCGATCTCGGCGCGCGGGCGGATGCCGGCGAGCCCGGCGAGGCCGGCGCCGCGCCGCAGCCGCATCAGCAGGGTCTCGGCCTGGTCGTCCTGATGGTGGGCGGTGAGCAGGAAGGCGAGGCCGCGCTCCCGCGCCCAGGCCGCGAGCAGGCGATAGCGCAGCGCCCGCGCCCCGGACTGGACGTTGCCCGCGACGGGCGGCCCGGCGAGGCTCGCATGGGCGATTCCGCGCGCGCCGCACAGGTCCCGGACGAAGGCGGCCTCGCTGCCGCTCTCGGGGCGCAGGCCGTGATCGACCGTCGCCGCTTCCAGCCGGCCGGGGAAGGCGGCCTCGGCGAGCAGCAGCAGGGCGAGGCTGTCCGGCCCGCCCGAGACCGCCACGCCGAACCGCGCCGGCGCCGGCCCCGCCAAAGCGGCCAGGTCGGCGCGGAAGCGCGCAACTCGTTCCGGCAAGCCAATGTTCATCGGGCCGATCCTAGCCTCCGCGGGCTGCTTTGGGAGAGGAAAGATGCACAGGAGGCCGCGGCTCAGCCGCCGCTCGTTCATGGCGCGGGTGCTGGGAAGCGCCGCCGCGGGCGGAGCGCTGGTGCTGGTCTCCGGCGACGCCGAGGCCTTCCAAGTCACCGACTCGGACAGCGGGGAACGGGCCGATCCGCCCGGCCGCGGGCGCGGCCGCACCGGCGAAAGCGACGGCGACCCCACCGATCCCGCGGGCTATGGCCGGCCGCGCACGGGCTGCACGGACGGCGATAGCGGCACGAACGGCGATCCCGCCGGACGGGGGCGCTGCCGCACCGGCTACAGCGACTCGGATTCCGGACCCAATGCCGACGCGGCGGGCCATGGCCGGCCCCATACGGGGATCAGCGACGGCGACAGCGGCAGGGGCTCCGATCCCGCCGGGCGCGGGCGGGGACGCGGCGAATGCAACGACCGCGACCGCGGCCCGACCGGCGATCCGCGCGGCCGGGGGCGGCGCTGCGTCCGCCGGTAGCGCTAACCTTCCCAACTTGCGTCAAGAAACCAGGGAAAGGCCCGGAAAAGAACGCCAAAACGGATTTTTTCGCTTCCGAAAGGTTTTCCCGCGCCACTTTATCTGATACGCCTTGTGCGGCGCGGGAAACGAGCCCGCCTTTGGCGAAAGGGGAAGAGGTCGCCGATGAAGACGACACGCAAACTGAGCCGCCGTTCATTCTTCATGACGGTTGCAGGCACCGTTGCCGTTGCAAGCACGGTCGGCCTGATCGCACCCGGGGAGGCCGAGGCCTTCCAGTGCAGCGACTCCGATAGCGGATCCTATGCGGATCCCGCCGGTCGTGGCCGCCGCTGCGGCAATCGCGGCCGCCGCCGCACGGGCTGTACCGACCGCGACAGCGGCCGGAATTCGGATCCCGCGAACTATGGCCGCTGCCGTACGACGCGTCGGTCGGGCTGCACCGATTCCGACACGGGCCGTTATTCGGATCCGGCGGGCAATGGCCGTTGCCGGCGTCGCAGCTGCAGCGACTCCGACTCGGGCCGCTACGCCGATCCGGGCGGACGCGGGCGCCGCTGCTAGGACCAGTCCGGTCGCGGACTCGAACAGGGCTCTCCGGCTTCGGCCGGGGAGCCCGTTCGCGTGTCCGCGGCTTGCGATGCGCGGCCGGGCCCGACCTGTTCGCCTTTCGGACTGTGGAATAATGTCATGGTCGTCCCCGGCCTTCACCGGGGTGACTTCCTTGCTATTCGTCGCGAAAGCGTCCGACGATCGACGCCGCGCCCTGGTCGACTCGCCGGCCGTCAGTTCGCGGCGCAGCGGGCGGCGCGGCGGGCCTGGGGAATCTGGTCGCGGAGCTGGGCGCGGGCGTCGGGATAGACGCGCGCCAGTTCGTCATAGACCCGGCAGGCCTCGGTGCGGCGGTTGAGCTGGGTCAGCGCCTGGCCGAGATAGAAGAGACTGTCGGCGGCGCGGTCGCCCCGCGGGTTCTCCTGATAATTGGCGAGCAGGACGCGCGCGGCCGTCGCCGGCTTGCCGTCGTCCAGATAGGCGCGGCCGAGCAGGTTGCGGGTCCAGCTGATCCAGCGGCCGGTCGGATAGCGGGTGGCGGCGGCCTCGAGCGCGGCCTGCGCGTCGCCGAAGCGGCGCTGGTCCCAGAGCCGGTAGCCGGCATTATAGGCCTCCTCGGCGCTGGTCGGGACCGCTGGCGCGTCCGGGGCCGGACGGGTCGACCGCGACGGCGGCGGTTCGGCGGGCTCCTCCGCCGGCTCGTCGGCGGGCGGCCGGGGGCGGGGTTCGGCCTGGGGCGGCGCGGCGCCCTGCTCCACCCGGTCGAGCCGCGCGCCGAGCTCTGCCCGGAGCCGGGTGACGGCCTCGTCGAGCTGGCGGGTGCGGTAGCCATTCTCCTCGATCTGTCCGGTCAGCGCGCGCAGCTGCGTCTCCAGCGCGTCGACCCGCTGGGTGAGGCTGGTGACGGCATCGCCGCCCGGGGCGCCGCCCGGCTCGGTGACGGCCGGCTGGCCGCCGATCTCGGGCTCGACCGGCGCGCCGTTCGGGAAGACGCGGCGCTGGACCGCGCGCAGCTGCTGCTCCACCCGGTCGACCCGCCGCTCGATCGTGTCGCCGCGCGACTGCGCCTGGACCAGGGCCGGCACGGCCGTGGAGGCGAGCAGGATCAGGCCAATAAGATGTACGCGCATGACAATCCCCGCATCCTCGAAACTGGTGGACCGGGATGATATGGGACTGGCGCCGCTGTCGCCAGCCTTAAGCTACCGTTCGCCGATCAAAGTGCACAGGATACGGTGGTTGCGTCCCGCAACGGCGGGCAGGCTGCCCTGCACGGTCCCGCAGGCGAGCAGATTGTCCTGGCTGGAGCGGCGGGCGCTGTAGACGTTGACCAGCACCTCCGGCGCCCCCGTGATCCATGAGAGGCGCCGCCGGTTGAGCGCCGTTTCCGGCACGGTGACGGGGCCGGCGCGGCCCGGCACGGTCATCTCGTGCTGGCCCATGTCGAGCTCGCCGCTGGTCTCGTCAGCATGGCGCGCATAGGCGGGCCTGGGCATGCCGCTGTAGAAGGTCGAGACCGTGATGCCCTCGTTGCGGCGCTGCAGCTCGGCGGCGGCGCGGGACGACAGGACGATGTCGAGGGTGAAGCCCGAGACATTGCCCTGCGCGGCCGCCGCGGCGCGTGGCTGCCAGCAGGCGGCGAGCGCCTCGGTGAGGGCGCGGCTGGAGCCGGCCATGGAGAGGCGGCCGTTCGGCCGGCCGTTGAAGCTGACGTTCAGCGCGGCATCCGGCCCGGCGAGCACGTCGACGAACTGCCCGTCGCTCAGCCTCTTGCCCCAATATTGGCTGTTGCCCTGCCGCTCCCAGCCCGTGTCCAGCCAGCCGACCTGGTTGTTCCCGCCCCTGAGGATCAGGGAGATATGCTCGCCCGGCCGGTGGCGCGGCAAATGGACCAGCACCATCGGGACGCGCGACGTGTTCAGGCACATGACGGCGAGCGATTGCACCTCGGGCGTGCCGGTCACCGTCGTCGCCAGCACCGTGCCGCGCTCGGTGCGCTGCACGATCCAATTGGGCTGGCCGGGCTGGGCGGGGAGAGTGGTGGGCAGGGACAAAGCGGCGAGCGCCGCCGCGACGCAACGTTTCATGGACGAAGAAACCTCGGTCAGGGTTGCGGATTGGACGGCAAGGCGAGCGGCGCCTCCGGCTGCGCGCCCGCGGCCGGCGCCTGTCCGGCCTGGCGCGCGGCCAGGTCCTGCGGCAGCAGGCTGACATCCTCGACGGTGCGCTCCTCGGGCCCGATCAGGCCGAGATCGCTGCCCCCGGCGCTGGCCCGGAGCATTTGCGGACGGCCGGTGTCGAGCAAGGGCCGGGTGGCGGTGGCCGGGACGGTGTAGGTCTGGCCGGTGTTGAGGATGCCGGTGAAGAGCGCGGCGCCGGTGCCGTCAGTGACGCGCAGCCAGACTTCGCCGAGCGCGGTCAGGGTCACGGTCTGGCCGGTCAGGTCCGCGGCCGGCGCGGCGGCCTGGCCGTTTGCCGGCGCCTCCCCGACATTCTCGACCGTCGCCTCGGCGGCCGGTTCCGGCGCCGCGCCGGCATCGGCGCCGAGCGTGTTGCGCCAGAGCACATAGCCGCCGACCAGCAGCACGGCGACGATGAGGACGACGATCACCAGCGACTTGGGCGGCACCCGCGCCGGATCGGCCGGCTCGTAATATTCGGGCGCCGACGCCCGGCGGCGCGCCCCGCCGATCTGGTCGCGCAGCTCGTTGGCCATGGCGGAGCCGTCGAGGCCGACCGCATTGGCGTAGTTGCGCGTGAAGCCGATCGCATAAGTGGGGGCCGGCAGCGCGTCCCACTCCTCGGTCTCGATATGCTGGAGATGGCGCATCGGGATGCGGGTCTGGCTGGCGACGTCGTCGAGACTCATCGCGCGGGCCTCGCGGGCGCGCCTCAGCCGCTCGCCGATCGAGACGAAACGGTCTTCCCCCTCGTCGAAATCCGACATCCGATTCGCCTCAGCCGTGCACGCGCCCCCAAAGAAGCGTCATCGTCATAGCCGTGGGGGGAAGTCAACCTAGGGGGAACCGCGTCGCGCGCGGCGCTGCGATTAATCGGCTCTAGGCCATGGCCACCCGATGTTTTTCCGCCCAGGCGGCGAGGGCGCCGCGGAAGTCGGCCGGGGGATCCTTGAGCAGCTTTTCCATGGCGCGCGCGGCGGCGCCCGCGTCGAGCGAGCGGATCATCGCCTTGACCGGGCCGACGCCCGCCGGCGTGATCGAGAGGCGGCGGATGCCGATGCCGACCAGCGCCATCGCCTCGAGCGTGCGCCCGCCCATCTCGCCGCAGACGCCGAGCGGGACATTGTGCTTGTCCGCCGCCTTCGCGATCCGGCGCAGGAAGCGCAGGATGGCGGGCGACAGCCAGTCGTAGCGCTCGGCGAGCCGCGGGTTGGAGCGGTCCGCGGCGAACAGGAACTGGGTGAGATCGTTGGTGCCGACCGACAGGAAGTCGAGCTTGGGCAGCAGGATGTCGAGCATCTCGGCGAGCGAGGGCACCTCCAGCATGCAGCCGTAGAGGATCCGCTTCGGCAGCGGCTTCTTGCGCTCGCCGAGCCAGGCGCGCTGCTCCTCGACGATCTTGCGCGCCGCGTCGAACTCCCAGGGCTCGGAGACCATCGGGAACATGATCTGCAGGTCGCGCCCGGCGGCCGCCTCGATCAGGGCGCGGGCCTGCGCCTTCATCAATGTGTCCCGATCGAGCGCGAGACGGAGCGCCCGCCAGCCCATGGCGGGATTCTCCTCATTCTCCGGATTGGTGTCGAGATAGGGTAGGCTCTTGTCGCCGCCGATGTCGACAGTGCGGAAGATGACCGGCTTGTCGCCGGCCGCGTCGAGCACCGACCGGTAGAGCCGCTGCTGCGCCTCGCGCTTCGGCAGCTGGGCGGAAACGAGGAACTGGAATTCGGTGCGGAACAGGCCGATCCCCTCGGCGCCGGTCGCGGACAAAGCGGCGACGTCGTCGCGCAGGCCGGCATTGACCATCAGCTGGACGCGCTGGCCGTCGATCGTGACCGAGGGCCGGTCCTTCACCGCCGCATATTCGGCGCGGCGCTTCTGGCCGACCGCCAGCTTGGTGTCGAACGCCTCCTCGATCGCCGGCGTCGGACGGGCGAAGACGGTCGCGTCGCCGCCGTCGACGAGGACGAGATCGCCCTCGGAGATCAGCCGGCGGACATTGGGCACGCGCCCGATCACCGGCACGCCCATCGCTCGCGCGACGATGGTGACATGGGCGGTGAGCGAGCCTTCCTCCAGGACCACGCCGCGCAATTTGCGCCGGTCATATTCGAGCAGCTCGGCGGGGCCGAGATTGCGCGCGATCAGCACCGCGTCCTGCGGCAGGCCGGTCTGGGCCGCGGTGCCGAGCTGGCCGGAGACGATCCTCAGCAGCCGGTTGGCGAGATCGTCCAAATCGTGCATCCGGTCCTGCAGCAGCGGGTCGTCGATCTGGCGCATGCGCTGGGCGGTGCGCTGGCGGACGCGTTCGATCGCCGCCTCCGCGGTGAGGCCGCTGTCGATCGCCTCGTTGATCCGCCGCGACCAGCCCTCGTCATAGGCGAACATCTTGTAGGTCTCGAGCACCTCCTGATGCTCGCCGACCGTGCCGAACTCGGCCTGGCCCATCATCGCGTCGATCTGCTCGCGCATCTTGGTGAAGGCGGAGACGAGCCGGTGCCGCTCGGCCTCGATATCCTCCGCCACCGTATGCTCGATCAGCACGCGCGGCTGGTGATAGACGGCGATGCCCTTGCCCATGCCGGCGACCAGCTTCAGGCCGTCGATCCGGGTCGCGCCGGCGTCGCGCTCCTCGCCCGCCTGCACGGCGCGGTCGGCGAGGCCGGCATTGGCGATCAGCTCGCTCAGCACCATGGCGACGGTCTGCAGCGCCTCGATCTCCAGATCCTCATAGGCGCGCGGATCCGCATGCTGGACGGCGAGCACGCCGATCGAGCGCTCCTTGCGGATGATCGGCACGCCCGCGAAGCTGTGGAAAAGCTCCTCGCCCGTCTCGGGCCGATAGGCGAATTCGGGATGGCCCGCCGCCTCGGCGAGGTTGAGCACCGCCACGTCCTTGGCGATCGTCCCGACCAGGCCCTCGCCCATGGCGAGCTTGGTGACGTGCACTGCGGCCTGGTTGAGGCCGACCGTGGCGAACAGCTCCAGCACGCCGTCGCGCAGCAGGTAGATGGAGCAGACCTCGCTCGCCATCGCCTCGGCGATGATCTTCACCACCTTGTTGAGCTTCGCCTGCGCGCCGAGCTTCGACGCCATCACGTCGTGCAGGCCCGTCAGGATTTCCCGGGCGGAGGTGGCGGAAGCGGTGGGCATGCAGGGAGCGCTATCAGAAAGGCGGCGCTCTTTCCAATGGGGTCGAGAACGGCGCCGTCAGCCGCCCCGCGCGGCCAGCCAGGCGGCGACGTCCATGCACTTCGGATTGTTCGTCACGGTCGCCGCCGTTTCCGCCCAGCCGCGCGGGGTTTCGCGATGGTCCGCATCGCGGGCGTGGAGGTCCGCGCCATACTCGACGAGCAGCTGCGCCATGTCGAGGTCCCCGTTCCAGGCCGCGGCATGGAGCACGGACTGGCCGGACCGGCCGGCGGCGCGGGCATTGGCGTCCGCGCCCATCGAGAGCAGCCAGCGGACCAGGTCGGGGTGGCCCGCCTCGACGGCCGCGATCAGCACCGCCTCGCGCCGCGCAACCTCCGGGTCGCTCTCGACGAGCGCGGCGAGCATGTCCCGGTCGCCGAGCCGGGCGAAGGCCTCCGCGTCCACGCGGACGCCGTGAGCCATCATGTGGCGGACCAGGGCGCCGCCGCCCGGGCCGAGACGGCTCATCGCCTCGACCGGAATCGTGCCCCAGCGGTCCTTCTGGTGGACCGGCGCGCCCGCGGCGATCAGCCGGTCGATCGCCAGCGGCGTTCCCGCGAAGGCGAGGAGCGAGCCGCCATTGGGCGCGAGCGGCGGCAGGCCGTCGGCCAGGAGGGTGTCCACCGCCGCATCGTCCTTCAGCATCAGCGCCTCGACCAGGCCGATCCGCGCGCCGCGGGAGATCAGCGCCTCCTGCAGGTCCGGCCGGCCGCGATGGATCGCCAGCATCAGCGGCGACCACAGGTCGTAGTCGCCATTGCGGCCATTGGGGTCGGCGCCGGCGGCGAGCAGCAGGTCGACCATCTCGGCCCGCTTGGTCTCGATGGCGACGTGCAGCGCCTGCGGGCGGCCGCCCCAATAAGGATGCGGGCCGACGGCATGGACCAGGTCCGGATCGGCGGCGAGCAGGTCGCGGACCGCCCAGAGGTCGCCGTCGCCGACGGCGCGGAGAAAGGCGGCGACCTCGGCCTCGCCGCTCACCGTCGCAGGCCGACGCCGCCGACTGGGACGGTCTCCTGCCCGCTGTCGAAGCCGGCGATGAGCGGACGGGCGCGCTGGATGGCGGCGCGGACGGCCGGCAGCTGCAGCGAGGCCTGGTGGCTCGCCCGGCTGTCCCAGACCTCGGTGATCCAGATCGCGTCGGCGTCGGCCGGATCCCTGGCGACCACGTAGGACAGGCACCCCGGCATGGTCCCCGTGCCCTCCAGCAGGATCGCGATCAGCGCGTCGCGCTGCCCCGGCCGGGCGCGCAGCTTGCCGATCAGCCCGTGCATGGCGGCGGTCTGCGTCGTCGCCATGACCTCCATGGGCAGGCCGGCGGCCGCGGCGGCGCCGGCGACGAAGGCCCGCCGGCCGATCATGCGTGGACCGAGCGCCGTTCCAGCGCCTGTGCCGCCTCGTCCATCAATTGGCCGAGAATGGCGGCCACCGGCGCCTCGTCCTTGACCATGCCGACCGACTGGCCGGCCATGACGGAGCCGGTCTCGACATCGCCCTCGATGACCGCGCGGCGCAGCGCGCCCGCCCAATAATGCTCGATCTGGAGCTGGGCCTCCATCATCTCCACCTTCTGCTCGTCGAGCAGCTGCGCGACCTCGCGCTGCTTGGCGGCGAAGCTTTCCATCTCGCGATTCTTGAGCGCGCGCACCGGGATGACCGGCAGCCGCGGATCGATCTGCACCGAAGTGATCGCATCGCGGGCGGAGGCGCGGATGAAGGCCTTCTTGAAGTTCGGATGGGCGATGCACTCGATCGCGCAGACGAAGCGGGTGCCGAGCTGCACGCCGACCGCGCCCATCTCCAGATAGCCGGCGATCGCGCCGCCATGACCGATGCCGCCAGCGACGAAGATCGGCACCTCGGCGGCGAGCGGCGGCAGGATCTCCTGGGCGAGCACGGAGGTCGAGACCGGGCCGATATGGCCGCCCGCCTCCATCCCCTCGATCACCAGGGCGTCGACGCCGGAGCGGACCAGCTTCTTCGCGAGCGCGAGCGCGGGGGCGAAGCAGATCAGCTTCGCGCCGTTCGCCTTGATCCGCTCGATCGAGCCCGCGGGCGGCAGGCCGCCGGCAAGGACGACGTGGCTGACCCGGTGCTTCGCGCAGACATCGATCAGGTCGCTCAGCATCGGATGCATGGTGATCAGGTTCACGCCGAACGGCTTCGCGGTCAGCGCCTTCGTCGCGGCGATCTCCGCGTCGAGCAGATCCGGTGTCATCGCCCCGCAGGCGATCACCCCGAAGGCGCCGGCATTGGAGAGCGCGGAGACGAGGTTGCGCTCCGAAATCCAGCTCATCGCCCCGCCGAGCACGGCATGGTCGCAGCCGAGGAACTCGGTGCCGCGCGCCATCAGGCGCTGGAGGCGGTCATGGCCCAGAGCAGGACCCTGGGAATCGGTGTCGCTCATTGTTTCGTAACCTGCGAATGATGTAAGTTGTTGCCATGCACGGCGTGCGCGCCCTCTCGATCTTTGCTGCTGCAGCGGCCCTCCAGATCTTTCTGGTGGTGGCCATAGCGGATCTGCCGAAGCCCGAATATTCTGGCTGCGGCCCGGTCCGCCACCAAACGCTGGCGGAGAAACTGGGTCTTCAGGACCTGCCCGAAGTGTACGAGGTTTTCGGCATTGCCGACGCGCCGCCGCCACCGGCCGTGACCTATGGGCCAGCCAAGTTCGGCTGCATCCAGTACTAGCGTCGCCCGTCCGCTCAACTCGCCGCGTCCTCCTTGTCCAGCCCGAACGCCGTGTGGAGCACGCGCACCGCCAGCTCCGTATAATCCTCGTGGATCAGCACCGAGACCTTGATCTCCGACGTGGTGATGGCGAGGATGTTGATGCCGCGGTCGGCGAGCGTCTGGAACATCTGCGCGGCGATGCCGGCATTGGAGCGCATCCCTACGCCGACCGCGCTCACCTTGACCACGTCGGTATTGGTGAGGATTCCGCCGAAGCCGACATTCTCCTTCACCTGCTCCAGCGCCGCGACGGCATGGGCGAGCGAGGCATTGGGGACGGTGAAGGTGACCGTGCTTTCCTCGCTGCCGCTCTGGTGCGCGCTCTGCACGATCATGTCGACATTGATGCCCGCCTCGGCGAGCGGCCCGAAGATCGCGGCGACCGTGCCGGGCCGGTCCGGCAGGCCGGTCAGCGTGACCATCGCCTCGTTCTTGTCGTGGGCGATGCCGGTGATGACGTTGCGTTCCATGGTGTCCTCGATTGCTTCGTCGCTGACGATCATCGTCCCGGGCAGGTCCTCGAAGGAGGAGAGGACCTGGAGCGGCATGTTGTAGCGCATGGCGAGCCCGACCGAGCGCGTCTGCAGCACCTTGGCGCCGACCGAGGCGAGCTCGAGCATCTCCTCATAGGTGACCTTGGCGAGCTTGCGCGCCCGCGGCACGATCCGGGGATCGGTCGTATAGACGCCGTCCACGTCGGTGTAGATGTCGCAGCGGTCCGCCTTCATCGCCGCGGCGAGCGCGACGGCCGAGGTGTCGGAGCCGCCCCGGCCCAAAGTGGCGAGATCGCCCCGATCGGTGATCCCCTGGAAGCCGGGAATGACGGCGATGCCCTTCTGCTGGAAGACCCGTTCCAGCATGTAGGCGTCGATCTCCTCGATCAGGCCGGCGGCATGGCCGGAGGCGCGGATCGGCAGCTGCCAGCCCATATAGGAGCGGGCGTTGAGGCCCATGCCCTGCAGGGTGATCGCGAGCAGGCCGGAGGTGACCTGCTCACCCGAGGCGACGACCACGTCATATTCGCGCGGGTCGTAGACGCTCGCGGCTTCCTTGCAGAACTGGATCAGCCGGTCGGTCTCGCCCGCCATGGCCGAGACGACCACCGCGACCTCGTTGCCGCGCTCCGCCTCGCGCTTCACTAGCCCCGCGACATGGCGGATGCGCTCGCTCCCCGCCATGGACGTGCCGCCGAACTTCATCACGATGCGTGGCATTGGGCTCCCGAGGGAAAGACGGTGGGAAAAGACCGGGCGCACTGTTAGGGGGGCGCCATGGCACATGCAAGCGAGCCTGCAGCCGGCATCGACCCCAGCATCGTTCCCGGGGAAGCCGCCCATTTCGGCGCGATGGCGGCGGACTGGTGGGATCCGAAAGGCAGTTCGGCGATGCTGCACCGGCTCAATCCGGTGCGGCTCAAATATATTCGCGGGCAGATCGACCATCTCTGGCAGGCCGACGAGACCGGCCTGAAGCCGCTCGCGGGCAGGAAGGCGGCGGATGTGGGCTGCGGCGCGGGCCTGCTCGCCGAGCCGCTGGCCCGGCTGGGCGCGGCGGTGACCGGCCTGGATGCGGCGCCGGAGAATATCGCCGCGGCGCGGGACCATGCGCTCGGACAGGGGTTGGAGATCGACTATCGCGTCGGCGGCGCGGAGGCGCTGGCGGGGCGCTACGATCTCGTCACCTCGCTGGAGGTGATCGAGCATGTCGCCGATCCCCCCGCCTTCGTCGCCGCGCTGGCGGCCGCGGTCGCGGATGGCGGGCTGCTGATCCTCTCGACGCCGGCGCGGACCTTATGGTCGAAGTTGCTGCTGGTCGATCTCGCCGAAGGGCTGGGGCAGATTCCGAAGGGCACGCACGACTGGGACAAGTTCGTCGCGCCGGACGAACTCAGGGCGATGGTGATCGCGGCGGGGCTCGAGGTGGTCGACGTGACCGGCCTGGGTTTCAGCGTCACGCGCGGCTTCACGCTCGGCGAGGATCTGTCGCTCAACTATCTGCTGACGGCACGGCGGGCCTAGGTCAGGCACGAGCGCCGGATACACCCCAACCGTCACCCTGAACTCGTTTCAGGGTCCAAGCTGGCACTGGCACTGAGTTTGCCGGTTCACGCAGAAGCCGGCCCCACTCCGGACCCTGAAACAAGTTCAGGGTGACGCCGGGATTCGTGGTCGTCCTAGCCTAACGCGCCCGCTCCCGCGTCAATCGCGTGATCAGGATCGCGGTGCGCTTGGCCTGGCGGGTGATGGAATCGAGCTCGACCCATTCGCCCTCGGCATGGGTGTTGCCGCCCGCCGCGCCCATCCCGGCCAATGTGTCCACGTCCGCCGCTACGAAGGCGGAATCCGCCGCGCCGCGCCGCGCCGGATCCAGCTCCGGCATCTCGGCGAGGCCGAGGTCGCGGTTCACCGCGTTGAGCCGGGCGAGGAGGGCGCGGTTGCCCTCGGTCGGCGCCATCGGCGGATAGCCGTCCTCGCCGAAGACCAGCTCCGCCGAGGTGTTGGGCAGGTGCTGGGCGACGATCGCCTGCATTCGCGCCCGCGCCCGCGCGTCCTGCTCGGGGGTCAGGCTCCTCAGGTCGCCGCGCGCGACCGCGGTCTCGGCGACGATATTGGTCTTGCCCGAGGCGCTGCCGCGGAAGCCGGACGCGTCGAGCGCGGCGGGGGTACCGCCGGCCATCACGCCGACATTGTAGGTGAGGTTGGGCTCGGCCAGCTCGCGGCGGAAGGCGTCCAGGATGCGGGCGACCTCGTAGATCGCGCCGCAGCCCAGCTGCGCGCCGCAGACGCCCGAACTGTGGCCGGTGCGCCCGCGCGCGGTCAGCGTCCAATTGGTCGAGCTGCGCCGGGCGACCGAGCCATGGTCGCGGCCGTCCACGGTCGCGAGATTCTCGAACTCCAGCGCGTAGGCCGCGATGCGGCCCGCTTCGATCAGGTCGCGCCGGGCGACGGCGATGGGCGAGCCGGTCCGCTCCTCGTCGCCGGTCAGCACCACGGTGACGTTCGCGTCGCGCAGGGTCCCCGCGGCGTGCATGGCGCGAAGCGCCGCGACGATCACCACGATGCCGCCTTTGTCGTCGCCGATGCCTGGCCCCGTCGCGCGATTGCCCTCGCGGCTGAAGCGCTGGAAGGGACTGTCCGGTTCGAACACCGTGTCGAGATGGCCGATCAGCAGGATGTTGCGCCCGCGCCCGCGCCCGCGCCCGCGATGCGTCGCGATCAAATGGCCCGCGCGGCCGGTCTCGGCCATGTCGACCCAGCGCACCTCGAAGCCCAGGGGCTCCAGCTCGGCGCGGACCAGCTGGCCGACGGCGCGCACGCCCTCGAGGTTCAGCGAGCCGCTATTCTGGTTCACCAGCCGCTCGAGCAGGGCAATGTTGCGGGCCTGCTCCGCGTCGACGGCCGCGACCATGCGACGTTCCTCGGGCGCGACGCGGGCCAAAGCGGCGGCGGGGAAAGCGAGCAAGGCGAGGGCGAGCAGGATGCGCATGGCGTCCTCATCCAGGCTTAGCGGAGCGAAGTCAAAGCCGCGCGCGTTGTGAGGGTGAGGAGAGATGCCATGACCGATCCGCGCACCCCCGAGACGAAGGAAGCCCAACTGCCCGACCCGCTCGACCAGAATCCGGGCGAGGCCCGGCCGGAAGAGGAGCTGAAGCCCCGCGGCTCGGAAGACGCGCAATTGCTGGCGGAAGCCGACAGCGGCGAGGGCGACGTCGAGCAGGCCGACATAAAGGCGAACGACTAGAAATCCTCCCGGTGCCGGGGAGGATCCAGGCTCAGCGCGAGCGGCCGCCGCCGATGTCGAATTCGATCCAGAGGCCGGCGCCGCCGGTGAACTGGTCGCGCGAGCCGAGGGCGCGGACGATCGGGCTGTCCGCCGCGTCGCCGACCAGCCGGTCATAGCCGGCATAAGCCTGCACGCCCCAGTTGCGGCCCAGCCGGTGGGTGAAATTGGCGATGCCGCCGATCGCATAGACGCCGCCGTCCGGATCCAGCGCGGCAAGCCCGGTCGCGCCGGAGACGGCGGGGGTCACGCCGAAATAGCGGTCATTATACTTATTGTCGGCCCAGCGGACGCGCGGACCGATCGAGAAGATGTAATTCTCGTCGTCGCGCAGGATCAGGTCGGCGCCCAGGCTCCCGACCAGCGCCTTGTGGCCGCCAATGCCCTGCCGCAGCTCCGCGCGGATGCGGAAGTTGCGGCTGGGGTGGATGGAGACGAAGCCGCCCACTTCGAAGGTGAAGCCGACATCGCCCACCGCGGCGCCGACATCCTCCTCCTCGCGCTTGTTCTGGAAACGGATCGCCGGGCCGAAATTGATCACGCTGTCGCTGCCCAGAACGCCGAAGCCGGCGCCGTCGTCGGCGGATTCGAAGGTGATCGGCTGGCCGGGGCGGCGCAGGTCGATGATCGGCAGCGGGCCGATGCCATATTCGTCGGACCCCGGAAATTTGGGCGCGGCCTGCGCGCCGAGACCGACGGTCACGGTGCGCTGGGCCGCGGCGGGGCTCGCCGCGGCGAAGAGGGCGAGGGCGGCGGCGCCGATCAGCGCGGCCGGGCGGAGCGTGAGCATCTGCTTCGTCATGGTCGCCAGAACCGCCTTTCCGGGTTTTCGTTGCGGGGGTGGGACGAAAAAGCTGTGGGAGCGTGTTCGCTGGGTGACACTTGGCATGCGTTTCGACCCCGTAACGACTCCACCCAATTTCGTCACCCTGAACTTGTTTCAGGGTCCAGTCTGGCTGCGGCACTGGGCTGGCCGTCACGCGTGGTAGCGGGCTCGACCCTGGACCCTGAAACAAGTCCAGGGTGACGTCGTGGCAGTGTCCGGCCGGCGCCCTATTCGAATTCCAGGATGACGGCGTCGACGGCGAGGCTGTCGCCCGGCTTGGCGTTCACCGCCTTCACCACGCCGGACTTCTCGGCGCGCAGGATATTCTCCATCTTCATCGCCTCGACCACGGCGAGAGGCTGCCCGGCCTCGACCTTATCGCCCTCGCCGGCATCGAGCCGGGTGAGCAGGCCCGGCATCGGGCAGATCAGGAATTTCGAAAGGTCCGGCGGCACCTTCTCGATCATGTGCCGGGTCAGTTCGGCGACATGCAGCGGATAGACCTGGACCCGGTGGCTCGCGCCGCGCGCGCCCAGGATCCAGTCGCGGCCCTTGCGGGAGATCCGCACATGATAGGGCTGGTCGTCGACCGTGCCCTCGAAACTCGGCCAGCCCGGGAACCAGGTGCCGCGCAGCTCGCGCCAGTCGTCCTGGTCCTCGCCGTTCCTGATCAGGAATTCGCCCTCGTCGCCGCGAACCTCCTGGCGATAGTCCCGGCCGCCGATCCGGACCAGGAAGTCGAGCTTCATGGCCGGGCTGCCGATCTGATCGCTGATCAGCCGGTTCCTCGTCTCGTACGCCGCCGCCGCCATCGCGGCGATCGCGGCGAGGTCGGCCAGCAGAGCCTCGTCCGCCGGCGCGCCGTGAAAACCTTCCGGATATTCCTCGGCGATGAAGCCCGTGGTCAGTTCGCCCGCGCGGAAGCGCGGGTGCTGCATGATCGCCGAGACGAAATCGACATTGTGGCCGAGGCCCTCGATCTGGAAGGCGTCGAGCGCGGCGATCTGCTTGTCGGCGGCCTCGTCGCGCGTCTCGCCCCAGGTGACGAGCTTGGCGATCATCGGATCGTAGAACATGGAGACTTCGCCGCCCTCGTAGACGCCGTCGTCCACGCGCACGCCGCCGACCCCGCGGCGCCCGTTCGCGCTGCCGTCGTCCGTCCAGCCCGGGACCGGCGGCCGGTAGCGGATCAGCCGGCCGGTCGAGGGCAGGAAGCCGCGATAGGGATCCTCCGCATAGACCCGGTTCTCGATCGACCAGCCCTGGATGCCGATCTCGTCCTGGGTGATCGCCAGCCGCTCGCCCGCGGCGACGCGGATCATCTGCTCGACCAGGTCGATGCCGGTGATCGCCTCGGTGACCGGATGCTCGACCTGCAGGCGGGTGTTCATCTCGAGGAAGTAGAAGCTCTCGCCGGTCGGATCGGCGCCGGAGACGATCAGCTCGACCGTGCCCGCGCTGTAATAGCCGACCGCGCGCGCCAGCGCGACGCACTGCTCGCCCATCGCCTTGCGCATCTTCGGCGTGACGAAGGGGGAGGGCGCCTCCTCGACCACCTTCTGGTGGCGCCGCTGGATCGAGCATTCGCGCTCGTTGAGATAGAGGATGTTGCCGTGCTGGTCGCCGAGGATCTGGATCTCGATGTGGCGCGGGTTGAGGATGAACTTCTCGATGAAGACGCGGTCGTCGCCGAAGCTGTTCAGCCCCTCGCGCTTGGTCGCCTCGAAGCCCTCGCGCACGTCCTGCTCGTTATAAGCGAGGCGCATGCCCTTGCCGCCGCCGCCGGCCGAGGCCTTCATCATCACCGGATAGCCGATCTCCGCCGAGATGCGGACCGCATGTTCGGTATCCTCGATCTCCCCGACATAGCCCGGCACGACGTTCACGCCCGCCTGCTTGGCCAGCTTCTTGCTCTCGATCTTGTCGCCCATCGCGGCGATCGCGTTCACCGGCGGGCCGATGAAGGCGATGCCCTCGGCGGCGAGCGCCTCGGCGAAGCTGGTCCGCTCGCTGAGGAAGCCGTAACCCGGATGTACCGCCTCGGCCCCGGTCTGCTTGCACGCTTCGATGATCCGGTCGGCGAGCAGATAGGATTGGGCGGCCGGCGGCGGGCCGATATGCACCGCCTCGTCCGCCATCTGCACGAACGGCGCGCGCGCGTCCGCGTCCGAATAGACCGCCACGGTGGCGATCCCCATCTTGCGCGCGGTCTTGATGACGCGGCAGGCGATCTCGCCGCGGTTCGCGATCAGGATTTTGGAGAACACGGACGCTCCTTTGCGTGTTTCAAGACATGGGATTTGCGGATCATGGGCGCGGGTCCTCGCGGACTGGGGCCGGCTCCCACAGCATCACCCGATAGCGCCGGTCCCGCCGCGCGCGCGAAATCCAGAAGATGCCGGTCGTGCCGTTTCCCGTCGGAGCCGTATAGGCGCCGCATTCGACCGCGATTTCATACATGGGCGACTGGATCGTGTTCCAATAGCGTCCCCGCGCGCCGTCGATCCGTCCGTAGAGCCAGCCCTCGGCGTTCGCCGCGATCGGGCTGTTCTCTCCCCGGGGCTGGATGAAATGAAAGGTGCCGCGGACCGGGCGCATATTGGGATTCGCCCTGATCTCATCCGGGGAATTGCCGCGCCGCCAGCTGAACGAGCAGGCCCCCGCCGTCGCCGGCTGGAGGGCGAGAAGGGCGCCGAGCGCATAGGTCCAGCGGCGCATGTCCTCACTCCGCCGGTCGCGGGTAGAGCGCCTGCAGCGCTTCCCAGGTCGTGGGATGATAGATGGTCGCGTGGGTCAGGGCCGGCCGCGGCTCGTAGCGCAGCTCGATCTCGGGCCGCGCCCTCAGCGCCGCGAGCAGCCGCTCCGTCGCCGCCGGCTGGCCGAGCGTCTCGCGGCCGACGCTGAGCCAGAGCCGATGCCGCGCCGGGCCGTGCCGCGCGAGCAGCCCGGCCGCCTCCTCGGTCAGGCGCCCATTGTCCCACCAATTGCTGGGGTCCATCGCGATATAGGTGTCGAACGCGTCGGGCTGCCGAAGGAAGGTCTCCAGGATGAACAGGCCGGCGAGGGATTCGCCGAGCAGCGCATCGTCGCCCGACGTCCGGTAGTGCGTCTCGACGAACGGCTTCACCTCGTCCACCAGCCAGCGGCGGAAAACGGCCGAGCCGCCCGCGGTCGGATATTGCCGGCGCAGGTCCGCATCCCGCTCCACCGGGAAGGCGAGCTCGCGGCGGCGGTCGACCGTCTCAATCCCGACGACGATAAACTCCTGCGTCTGCCAGGAGATGGCGCCGAGATGGGCGAGCCCCGTGATATGCTGGAAGTCCTGCTGCAGGCCGCCGTCGATCAGGTAGATCACCGGGTATCGGCGCGTGCCCTCGGCATAGGAGGGCGGCAGCCAGATGTTGACGTTGCGCTCGCCGCCCAGCGCCGCCGCGGGCAGGCGAAAGGATTGGCCGATCACGATCAGCAGCGGCACCGGCTCCAGGAGCGCGGCGGGCGTGGCGGGCGCGGGGGCGCGCGCGCCGACGATGCAAAAAGCCGCCAGCAGCAAGGCGAGGCAGCGCCGCCCCGCCATCATTCCCCCATCGCCGCGAGGTCGGACAGCTCGCGCGTCCGGCCCTCGGTGAGCCGGATGCGGCAGAGCACGCCCTCCAGATTCTGGGTCTCCGCGCTGGCGACGGACGGGACGGCGCTCGCGCAATGGGCGGCGCGGAAGGCGAGCCAGGCGCGCTGCGCGGCCCGGATCTGCGCCGCGCCGGACGGCAGCGCCGTCAGGGCCGCCTGCCATTGCTGGGTCAGCGCCGCGTCGGCGCGGGTGAACTGGCGCTCGAGGCACTGCATGAGCGCGGTCGGCGTGCCGTCCTCGGGACAGTCCGGATTGGGGCCGCGCAGCTCGGCGGTGCGGGCGCGGGTCATCGTCGCCCGGCAGCCGCCGTCGATCATCGGCTGCATCGAGCCGCCCCGCGCCTCGAAGCTTTCGAGCCGGCAGCTGGCGTCGCGGAAGCTCACCCAGGCGCGCTGCGCCTCGCGCAGGGTCGCTTCCTCGCCGGGCAGGCCGTCGCTCGGCCCGCCGGCGCCGTCGGCGACGCGCGCATAATCGCGGTCGGCTTCCCGCGCCCGCTCGATGGACGTGCGGTAGACGCTGTTCAGCTCCGCATCCGCCCGCTCGGCATCCTGCGCCGCGCAATAGTTCATCTCCTGCTGCGCCTGCGGATTCTCGCAATTCCATTCGGAGTCCTGCGCCGAAAGCAGCAGGGCGAGAAGCAATCCCATCATAGCGCGGCCTCCATCTGCGGCGAGGGCGCCGCCGCCATCGCCTTCAGCCCCAGCCGCGCGAACATCGCCGCGTCGCTGTCGTCGCCGGCATTGGGCGCGGTGAGGAGCTTGTCGCCGGTGAAGATCGAGTTCGCGCCGGCCATGAAGCAGAGCGCCTGCGTCGACTCGCTCATGCTCTCCCGGCCCGCCGAGAGCCGCACCATCGAGTCCGGCATGGTGATCCGCGCCACCGCCACCGTGCGCACGAATTCGATATCGTCGATCTTCGCGAGCGGCGTGTCCGCCAGCATGTTGCCAAGCACCGTCCCCTTGATCGGCACGAGCGCGTTGATCGGCACGCTTTCCGGGTGGGCGGGCAGGGTGGCGAGCGCGTGCAGGAAGCCGACCCGGTCGTCGCGCGTCTCGCCCATGCCGACGATGCCGCCGCAGCAGACGTTCATGCCGGCCTCGCGGACGTGGTCCAGCGTCTCCAGCCGGTCCTCGAACGTCCGCGTCGAAATCACCTCATTGTAGCGCTCAGGCGAGGTGTCGATATTGTGGTTGTAATAATCGAGCCCGGCCGCGGCGAGCATCCCGGCCTGCTTCTCGCTCAGCATGCCGAGCGTCATGCAGGTTTCCATGCCCATCGCCCGCACGCCCTTCACCATCGCGACGATGGCGGGCATGTCGCGGTCCTTCGGGTTGCGCCACGCCGCGCCCATGCAGAAGCGGGTCGAGCCATGGTCCCGCGCCTGCGCCGCCGCCTGCAGCACCGCGCGCACGTCCATCAGCTTGGTGGCCTTCAGCCCGGTCTCGGCATGGACGGACTGCGAGCAATAGCCGCAATCCTCCGGGCAGCCGCCCGTCTTGATCGAGAGCAGGGTGGAAAGCTGTACCTGGTTGGGCGCGTGATGGCGGCGGTGCACCGTTTGCGCCTCGAAGACGAGGTCCATGAGCGGCAGTTCGAACAAAGCGGCGAGCTCGGCGCGGGTCCAGTCGGTACGGATCATCTTCCGGTCATTTCCCGTGGAAGCGGCGCGAGATTGCGCCGCGAGATGGAAAGCCTCGCCCCGGGCCCGCCGGGGACCGCGACGTTCGAAGTCAGGAAAACGCGAATCTCCATGCCATCGGCGCGGCGCATTTCCCATTCATTCTGCGTCGTTCGCCGGTCGCTCGTGTCGGTGCCGGGCGGCAGGCCGAGTTGCCGCTCGACTGATGCGGCGGCCGCGTCATGACGAAAGCTGGCGTCGGTCCGGAATTCGAGATGGCAGGCGGGCCCGCCGATCACGTGCACGATCCGCTCGTTATAATGATAGGTGATCTGGCCGATGGCCGGCGCCCGCCACTTGAGGCCGGAGCCGAAAATCTCGTCCGCCGTCCTCGGCACGCGGCGCCAGCCGACCGCGCCGGCATCCATCGCCGCGATGAAGGCGGGCTGGCTGGGCAGTGGCGTCACGCAGAGCCGCTCGAAATCCTGCAAGGCCTGGGCAAAGGGTCGCGCCTCATAGGCTGGCTCGGCCGGGGCCGCGGCCGCCTGGCCGAACGCCGAGAGCAGCAGGAGCAGGCTCATTCCGCCGCCTCGTCCACCGGCGGCAGATTGTGTCCGAGCAATCTCAACACCTCTCCCGCCGCATTCACCAGATTCGTCCCCGGCCCGAAGATCGCCTGCACCCCGGCGTCGCGCAGGAAGTCGTAATCCTGCGGCGGGATGACGCCGCCCGCCACAACCTTGATGTCGCTCCGGCCGGCGTCGCGCAAATGGCCGATCAGTTCGGGGATCAGGGTCTTGTGCCCGGCGGCGAGGCTGGAGGCGCCGACCACGTCGACGTCCTTCGCGATCGCCAGGGCCGCGGCCTCCCCGGGCGTCTGGAAGAGCGGGCCCGGCACGATGTCGAAACCGAGATCGCCGAACATCGAGCTGACCAGATTGGCGCCGCGGTCATGGCCGTCCTGGCCCATCTTGGCGACCAGCATGCGCGGCTTGCGCCCCAGCCGGCGTTCCGTCGCCGCGACCCCGGAGAGCAGATTCTCCCAGCGCGCATCGTCCCGGTAGGCGCCGCCGTAAATGCCCTTCACCGGCGTCGGCACGGTCTCGTAGCGCCCGAACCCCGCCTCCATCGCCGAGGAAATCTCGCCCAGGGTCGCCCGCTGGCGGGCGCATTCGACGGCGAGGGCGAGCAGATTGTTCTCAAATCCTCCCCCAGCGGGGGAGGGGGACCGCGAAGCGGCGGAGGGGCCGGGGTTGGTGAAACCGACGCCGGTGGCGTCGGTCCCTCCACCATGCTGCGCATGGTCCCCCTCCCCGTTCCGGGGAGGAATTTTGGCGGCTCCCGTCCTCAGCGCCTCGAGCGCCGCCTGGCACGCGGTCTCGTCGCGACCGGCCTTCACCCGCTTGATCCGCGCGATCTGCGCCTCGCGCACCGCGTGATTGTCGACGTCGAGGATGTCGAGATGATCCTCCTCGTCCTTGCGGTAGCGGTTCACGCCGACGATCACCTGCTCGCCCCGGTCGATCCGCGCGGCGGTGGCGGCGGCGGCCTCCTCGATCATCGCCTTGGGCCAGCCGGCGGCGACGGCCTTGGCCATGCCGCCCTCGCGCTCGACCCGCTCGATGATCTCCCAGGCCTTGTCGGCCAGTTCCTTCGTCAGCGCCTCGACATAATAGGAGCCGCCGAGGGGATCGACGACCTTGGTCATCCCGGTCTCTTCCTGGATGACGATCTGGGTGTTGCGCGCGATCCGGGCGGAGAAGTCGGTGGGCAGGGCCACCGCCTCGTCGAGGCTGTTCGTGTGCAGGCTCTGCGTGCCGCCGAGCATCGCCGCCATCGCCTCGATCGTGGTGCGGATCACATTGTTATACGGATCCTGCTCCTGCAGCGAGACGCCCGAGGTCTGGCAATGGGTGCGCAGCATCTTGCTCCGCTCGTCCCGCGCGCCGAGCTTCGTCATCACCCGGTGCCACAGCAGCCGCGCCGCGCGCAGCTTCGCCACCTCCATGAAGAAGTTCATGCCGATGGCGAAGAAGAAGCTCAGCCGGCCCGCGAACTTGTCGATGTCGAGGCCCGAGGCGACGCCATATTTCACATATTCCATGCCGTCGGCAATGGTGAAGGCGAGCTCCTGCACCTGCGTCGCCCCGGCCTCCTGCATGTGATAGCCGGAGATGGAGATGGAGTTGAACTTCGGCATGTTCGCCGAGGTGAAGGCGAAGATGTCCGAGATGATCCGCATGCTCGGCTCGGGCGGGTAGATATAGGTGTTGCGGACCATGAACTCCTTCAGGATGTCGTTCTGGATGGTCCCGTCGAGCTGGGCCATCGGCACGCCCTGCTCCTCGCCGGCGACGATGAAGAAGGCGAGGATCGGGATCACCGCGCCGTTCATCGTCATCGAGACCGACATCTGGTCGAGCGGGATGCCGTCGAACAGGATCTTCATGTCGTCGATCGTGTCGATCGCGACGCCCGCTTTGCCGACGTCGCCGACCACGCGGGGGTGATCCGAGTCATAGCCCCGGTGGGTGGCGAGATCGAACGCGACGCTAAGTCCCTTCTGTCCGGCCGCGAGGTTGCGCCGGTAGAAGGCGTTCGATGCCTCGGCGGTGGAGAAGCCCGCATATTGCCGGATCGTCCAGGGCCGCCCCGCATACATGGTCGCCCGCACGCCCCGCGTGAACGGCGCGAAACCGGGCAGGCCGGGCTCCCAGCCCTCCAGATCCTCCTCCGTATAAAGCGGCCGCACGTCGATCCCCTCAGGCGTATGCCAGGTCAGATCGCGGCCTTTCACCTCCTTGGAGGAAAGGGCGTCCCAGTCCGCGCGGGTCGGCTTGCTATCAGACATATCCAGCATCCCCCTCTCCCCGGCGGGGAGAGGATACGAAGGCTTGGCGGCTTTGCCGCCTAGCCGAAGTTGGTGAGGGGGTCGGGCTTATCCGAGAAGGCAGAGCCCCCTCACCCCAGCCCTCTCCCCGCCGGGGAGAGGGAGTTCT